>WNFD01008365.1_pt1 | contig 16318 bp, 14 predicted proteins | sample 5400491 | NCBI WGS metagenome assembly WNFD01 (sample SAMN13153343, study PRJNA577476) | soil metagenome | isolation source: 120 cm saprolite under Douglas fir tree site 2 hole 2 replicate 2 | place: USA:California | collected 2015-04-18 | reverse complement strand
CGATGGCCGATATGGCCGGGCTCGATGTCGGCTGGCGCATCCGCAAGGGACGCGGCGAGCGCAACAAGATCGAGGACGCGTTGTGCGAAGCGGGGCATTTCGGACAGAAGACCGGGAAGGGATATTTTCGCTACGACGCAGGGTCGCGCACCCCGGCGCCCGATCCCGAAGTCGAGAGCATCATCCTGGCAGCCTCGGCCCGACACGGCCGCAACCGCCGGCCGATCGGGCCGGAGGAAATCGTCGAGCGCATGATGTTCCCGATGATTAACGAAGGTGCGCGCATTCTCGAAGAGGGCATCGCCACGCGCCCCAGCGACATCGACGTGATCTGGGTATACGGCTATGGCTGGCCCGTGTGGCGCGGCGGACCGATGTACTATGCCGATCAGCTGGGGCTGGCTCACCTCCGCGACCGGTTGACCCTTTATGCCGATAGGTCGGGGGACGAGACACTGCAGCCCGCCGAACTGATCCGCCGCCTCTCAGCTGAAGGCCGCGGCTTCGCCTCATGATGACCCCGTCATTCCCGCGAAAGCGCAGGGCTGAGCGGGAAAAATTTTGCAGCGACCATGGGAGCGAAGTCGCCTCTCCAATTTCGTCTTGGCCGGGCTCGACCCGTGGGCCTTCAGCCCACGGACTCGATCCGTGGGCATCCACGCCTTGGGCCGGCCGAAACAAAGACGTGGATGCGCGGATCAAGTCCGCGCAAGACGACTTTGCTCGTCGCCTGGGAGTCCCAGACAAGTGATCGTTGCAAGAAAATTTTCCCCGGACAGCCCTGCGCCTTCCGCCGGGGTGACGTAGCGAAAGGAGTGCACGCCATGGATCTTCGCTTCACCGACGAAGAGCTCGCGTTCCGCAATGAGGTGCGGGCGTTCTTCCGCTCCGCTCTGCCCGAAAGCATTCGCGACAAGCTCGTCGCGAACAAGGGGCTTGCCAAGGACGACATCGTTACCTGGCAGCGCATCCTCAATGCCAAGGGCTGGGCAGTGGCCAATTGGCCGGTCGAATGGGGCGGCACCGGCTGGACCCCGGTCCAGCAATACATGTTCCAGGAGGAGCTGCAGATGACGCCGGCGCCGCAGCCGCTCGGCTTCGGCGTGACGATGGTCGGACCGGTGATGATCGCCTTCGGCTCCGACGAACAGAAAAAGCGTTTCCTGCCGCGCATCGCCAATCTCGACGATTGGTGGTGCCAGGGCTTTTCCGAGCCGGGTGCGGGCTCCGATCTGGCCTCGCTGCGCACCTCTGCCAAGCGCGACGGCGACCATTACGTCGTCAACGGACAGAAGACCTGGACGACCTTGGCGCAGCACGCCGACTGGATCTTCTGCCTGGTGCGCACCGACCCGCAGGCCAAGAAGCAGGAGGGGATTTCGTTTCTGTTGATCGATATGAATACCCCTGGGATCACGGTTCGGCCGATCGTCACGATCGATGGCGGGCGCGAGGTCAACGAGGTGTTCCTCGACGAGGTCAGGGTTCCGGCGGAAAACCTCGTCGGCGAGGAGAACAAGGGCTGGGACTACGCGAAATACTTGCTCGGCCGCGAGCGCACCGGGATCGCCCGGGTCGGCTTCTCCAAGGAGCGCATCCGGCGGATCAAGGAGCTTGCCGCCACCGAGCGCGCTGGCGACAAGCCGCTGATCGAGGACGAGCGCTTTCGCGAGAAGCTCGCCGCAGTCGAGGTCGAGCTGAAGGCGCTCGAAATCACCCAGCTGCGTGTCGTCGCCGCCGAGCGCAACCGGATCGGCAACAAGCCCGACCCGGCGTCGTCGATCCTCAAGATCAAGGGCTCGGAAATCCAGCAGGCGACGAGCGAGCTGCTGCTCGAAATCGTCGGTCCCTACGCCATGCCGTACCAGCCCGAGCGCGACGAGGAAGAGCGTTGGAACGAGCCGCCGATCGGACCCGAATGGGCCGGCCCGATCGCGCCCACCTATTTCAACACCCGCAAGGTCTCGATCTACGGCGGCACCAACGAGATCCAGAAGAACATCATCGCCAAGGCGATCCTCGGGTTGTGACAACCAAATTCGTCATGGCCGGACTTGATCCGGCCATCCATGCGTCAGCCTTGGCGCAGGCAGAAAAAGGCGTGGATGGCCGGGACGAGCCCGGCCATGACGGCTAAGGCGGGGGGAACCCTAAGCGATGGATTTCGACCTGACCGAGGAGCAGCGGCTTCTCAAGGAGAGCCTCGATCGCCTGATCGGCGACCGCTACACCTTCGAGCAGCGTAAGAGCTATGCGCAGGCCCCGGAGGGCTGGAGCCGCGAGCTTTGGGCGCAATATGCCGAACTCGGCCTGCTCGGGCTGCCATTCGCAGAACAATATGGCGGTTCGGCCGGCGGTCCCGTCGAGACGATGATCGCGATGGAGGCTTTCGGCGGCGCCTTGGTGCTAGAACCGTTCCTCGCGACGGTGGTGCTAGGCGGCGGGTTTCTCCGTCATGGCGGCAGCGCAGAGCAATGCGCCGATCTCGTCCCAAAGATCGCCGACGGCAGCCTGACCCTTGCCTTTGCCCAGACCGAGAGACATTCGCGCTACGATCTCGCCGACATTTCGACGGCTGCGGTGCGTGACGGTGCGGCCTGGGTGCTCGACGGCGAAAAGGGGGTGGTGCTGCACGGCGACACTGCCGACAAGCTGATCGTCACCGCTCGCCTCAGCGGCGGGCGGCGCGACCGCGACGGTGTCGGCGTGTTTATTGTCGACGGCAAGGCTGCGGGCGTGTCGCGACGCGGTTATCCGACTCAGGATGGTCTGCGCGGCGCGGAGATCACCTTCGCGGGCGTTCGCGTCGGGCCCGAGGATGTGCTCGGCGAGCCGGGGGCGGCGCTGCCGCTCGTCGAGCGCGCCGTCGACGAGGCGATCGCCGCGTTGTGCGCCGAAGCGGTCGGGGCGATGGCGGCGATGCACGAACTGACCGTCGAGTACCTCAAGACGCGCCGGCAATTCGGCCGCGAGATCGGCAGCTTCCAGATCCTCCAGCACCGCGCGGTCGATATGTTGATCGCCTTGGAGCAGGCGCGAAGCATGGCGATGTTCGCGACGATGATGGCTGCCGAGGAAAACGCCGCCGAGCGGCGCAACGCGCTATCGGCTGCGAAGGTGCAGATCGGCCGCTCCGGCCGGTTGACCGGCCAGCAGGCGATCCAGCTCCATGGCGGCATCGGCATGACGATGGAGTACAAGGTCGGCCATTATTTCAAGCGCACGACGATGATCGACACGATGTTCGGCGATGCCGACTACCATTTACGGGAGCTCGCCCGCCGCGGCGGGACGCCTGCTGCCGGATAGGCCGATCGACCAGGTGATCCTCACCTGCCCGGCTTGCCGGACCTGCTATCTCGTCGATGAGCAGGATCTGAACCGGCCGGCGGGGCGCACGGTTCGTTGCGCGAGCTGCGGCCATACCTGGCGCCATCCACCGCCATTGGTGACGCGACTCAGCGAACCGGCGGCGCGCCCCACTGGCCCGCGCATCGAACCGGGGCTAGAAGTTCCGCCGCGCCCGGGCCGGTTGCCGGTCCCGGCGCCGCAACGACCCTCGCGTCGCCGGGCGGCCGTCAGCCGGATCGTGCTTGGCGCGGTACTCGTGTTGCTCGCCCTTGCCGTCCTCGTTGCGATCGTTGCCCGTAGCGAGGTCGTGGCGAGGTGGCCGGCGACGGCCCGGCTCTACGCCTTTGTCGGGCTGCCGGTCGGACCGCCCGGGCCCGGGCTCGAGCTCGACAAGATCACACCCGCGCGCACCGCCGATGGTCTGGTCATCGAGGGGGACATCACCAATGCCGGGAATATGGCGCGGGATGTGCCGCGGTTGCGGGTGGCGCTGCGCGACCCGGACGACAAGGAGACCCAATTCAAGGTCATCGATCCGCCCATAGCTCGGCTAGAGCCGGGCGAAACCGCTCACTTCAAGACCTCGTTCGACCATCCCGACGAGGCCGCGACCGGCGTCTTGGTAACGTTTCTGGGCGATCGACCCGCAGCCTTCCCGGCGCCTCCCTGAGAGCAGGGAGAAAACTCGATTCGAGGTCGGAAATCGCCGATCCGATGACAGATAGAACCATGGATATCAGATAGTTAAACACCCGAAGCAACACCCGGGCAGCAGGGAGGCGATTGCCGGTCCTGAGGGAGGTAGCAGGGAGACCTTGGGTTGACATTTCGCGCCGCTCGCTGATGGGATGGGACGTTGTAAAAACAGCACTTTATGATTTGACAAGATAGCACAACCCTGGTAAAAATTCAACCTCCCAGCGCCGGTGCGTTGCGCAGATCGATAGGAGAGAGGCGGCGCATGCCGCACAGCGAGAGCGATTACAAGGTGGGCCCGGGCGGGCCGTCGCTGCCGATCTCAGAGGACTGCCCCCGGTGCTGATACAGGTCGGCTCCGCCGAAACGTTGCTTGATGACGCGGTCGCGCTCGCCGGCGTGGCGGGCGCGACTGATATGCGGGTAACATTGGAGGTATGGCCGGACATGATCCATGCCTGGCATCTGTTCTATCAGCAACTGGCTGCGGGACGTTGCGCCCTGGCACAGGTGGGTGGGTTCATACGTTCGCATCTCGGCTAAATGGGCGACGAGCGAGGTGAAGGATGTCCCATATTCTCTTTAAGAACGCCAACCTCGTGCTCGAGGGGCTCACCAAACTGCAGACGGGCTTCGATGTTCTTGTAAAGGACAACTACATCGATTCGGTGTCCCCGACACCCATCGAACCTGTGGATGCAACGGTCATCGATGTTTCCGGTAAGACACTAATGCCGGGGCTTATCGATGCGCACGCTCATGTCACGGGACTGACATTGAGTCCAAGAAACATTTCTTATTCCGCCTCTGAAATTACGTTGGCCTGTTCAAGTTATCTGCGAAACAGCCTGATGGACGGCTTCACCACCATCCGGGAGGCCGGTGGCGCAGACCACTCGATTGCCCGGCTCTTGGCCGAAGGGACATTAGTAGGGCCACGGCTTTTTTACTCGGGACAGGCGTTGACGCAGACGGGCGGGGGCGCCGATTTTCGGACTCCCAATGAGCTTATCGACCCGTGCGGCCATGTCGGCCCGTTCTCCGTTATGTCGGTGATTGCCGACGGGATCGATCAGGTGCGCAAGGCTGCGCGCGAGGAGTTGCGAAAGGGAGCAACTCAAATCAAGCTGTTTGCATCGGGTGGCGTTGTCTTTCCGTCGGAAGCTCATTCAACCCTCTACGAATATTCTGAGCCGGAATTAAAAGCGATCGTAGAAGAAGCAAAATCCCGCGGCACTTACGTGATGGCTCATGTTTATACGGACGAAGGGATACGGCGATGCCTCAGAGCCGGCGTGCGCTCGATCGAGCACGGCAATTTTGCGAGTGAAGAAACAATCGCGATGATGTCCGAGTACGATGCTTATTTGGATCCGACGTTCATTTCTCTTGTCCAGCGGATCGAAAGTGCGAGCGAAGCTGGTCTTTCCGACTCAATCGTTGGTAATCTCAGGCAGACGGTGTCCAGAGGGAAACAAGTCTATAGGTGGGCAAGGAAACACGGCGTTCCAATTGCTTTTGGCACCGATTTGTGGGGACCTGAAGCGCAACAGTCTCAGCTCAGGGAATTCGAAATTAGAATGGAATTAGATACCGCGGCTAATATTATTGGATCTGTTACCGTCACCAACGCCGCACTTCTCATGCAACAGGGTAAACTGGGCACTATTGCCGTGGGTGCATGCGCCGATCTGCTGATAGTGGACGGCGACCCGCTTACCGATGTGCGCGTCATGCTTGATCCTAAGAAGAACCTAAAGTTTATTATGAAAGACGGGATAATCTATAAGAATGATTTAAACTAATGACTTATACTCGCGATCTCGACGCTGCCGATAAAGCAAGACGACCGCAGTCCCGATAGCCCGGGCACAGCGAGCTCCGAGATGCCCGAAGAAGCATGCCGAATATTGGAAGGGCCACATCGCGGCGATCGATCACGGTGTGCCGAAGCTGCGTCCCGGCTTCCGGACGCGCGCGCTCGGCTGGCTTGCCCGCCGCTTCGGCCCGGCCTTTGTGCTGCCGACCGTCGATACGCTCGAGCACCTGGACAGCGGCACTTACGACGCGCAGCCAGAAGCGGTCGCCGGCGGATTGCCGGCGGCCGAGCGGTCGCATGCCCGCATCATCGAGGCGCTGGCGGCGGGGGCGCCGGGCGCGCTCAGCGGTGCCGCCCTGGCGCGCCTGGAGGGCCGGCACCGCGGAATGGGCGGCAACGCGCTGCGCGCCGCGGTACTCGGCGCCAATGACGGGCTCGTCTCGAATATGAGCCTGGTCATGGGGGTTGCCGGAGCGGATCTGGCACCCCATGCGATCCTCATCACCGGGCTCGCCGGGCTCCTTGCCGGTGCGTGCTCGATGGCACTCGGCGAATGGCTGTCGGTCAACACCGCACGCGAATCCGCCCAGCGCCAGATCGCCACCGAGGCCGAGGAACTCGAGCAGGTGCCGGAGGAAGAGAAGGAAGAGCTGTCGTTGATCTATCAGGCGAAGGGGCTGCCCGAGGATCTGGCAAAGGCTTTGGCGGAGCGCCTGATTGCCAACAAGAGCACCGCCCTCGACACCTTGGTGCGCGAGGAGCTGGGCATCGATCCCGACGAGTTGGGCGGCTCACCTTGGGGTGCGGCCGGAGCCTCTTTTGCCCTTTTCTCGCTCGGCGCGATCTTTCCGGTCGCACCCTATTTCGCGCTGGCCGGAGCGACAGCGGTGATCGCCAGCCTGGCGGCGAGCGGCGTGGCGCTGTTCCTGATCGGTGCCGGCACGACGTTGTTCACCGGCCGCGGGGTGGTGCTTTCGGGAATGCGTCAGCTGCTGGTGGGCTTCGCTGCCGCCGGCGTGACTTTCGGCCTCGGCAAGCTGATCGGGGCCGCCGTCACCGGTTGAAGCGAGTACGGGCGAGGAACTCTGCGCGGGCGAGCTGGCGTTGCAGCGTGTGCCTCTGATCGACAGAGAGCGGGTGGCCCGGGCCGCTGGCGCGCAGCCCGTCGATCCGCAGCCGGCTGCCCTCGAACAGCAGCAGATGGTCGAGTCCGGTCTCGTCGAGCGTCCAGGTCCGCACCGGCCCGGTGTCGATATGGATAAAGCCGGAATGTGGATACCAGCCGACGCCGCCGCGCTGCATCGCCCGCGCCGCATTCATCGCGTCGCCCAGCCTCGCGCCGAGGCGCAGGTCGAGTGCGCGGCCGAAGATGTGCTGGCTGTGCTCGGCCACCCCGAAGGTCGTGCGCGCCAGCATCGCATTGGTCTCGGCCGTGCGGTAGGCGGAAAGGATCGTGGCGCTGGTCTCGCCGACCGCATCGAGGACATCGGCGAGAAAATCGATCACGCCGACATCCATCTGCGTCTTTTCGCCGGAATGATGATCGCGCAGGAAGACGCAGAGTTCTTCGATCACCCGGTCGATCGGGCCGTTGTCGTCGCGAAAGGTGCCCTCGAAGGTCTCGCCCGTATGGGCGTTGGCAAGGCGCATACGGCGCAGCCCCGGCGGGCGCGCAATGGCCCGTGCCGCCGATGGCGATGCCGCCAACCCTATCGCTAAAGACAGAAAATGACGGCGATTCATTGCGCTGCGCAGTGCTCTGCAGCGGTCAAAACCGCTTCAGCAGGCGGTCGATATAGTCGAGCTCGATTTCCGGACGGGAGCGCTCGCCGGCGCGGCGGCGCAGCTCGTCCAGGATTTCACGAGCCTTTTGCAGAGCGTTTTGGTCTGGGATCTTGACGTCCCCCTGATCGTAAGTGCCGTTGTTCGATACCGGCCGACCGAGCGGATCGCGCTCCATGCGATCCCTCGGCTCGCTGTCGGTGGCACCGACATCGTCATCCTCGGGATTGGCCCGGCCGAGGCGGGGCTGCATCTGTCGGGCGACCTCGCGCGCCGCCTGCTGCAATTGGTCGAGCGCCTCGGTCTGCGGCCCGATCGCCTCGCCCGGGTGCCGGCGCTGCAGCGCTTCGGTAGCCTCGCGCATCGCCCGTTCGGCACGCCCGAGGGGGTCGGGTACCTCGCCGAACCCGTCGCCGAGCCGACGCATCATATCGCCGAGCATGCGGCGCAGACCTTCTTGCTGGCCCGCGGCGTCGCCCATCTCCGGAGATCCGTCCTGCGCCTCACCGCCTTGCTGCCCACGCTGACCCGCCCGGCCCTGCTGAGCTTGCTGCTGTGCGCGGAAGCTGCGATCGAGCAGCTGCTGTTGGCGCTGCATCAGATCGTGCATGCCGCGCATCATCTGCTGCGCCTCGCTCGACCCGCGTTGCGGCATTTGCCCCGGCTTGGCCATACGCAGATTTTCGAGCATGTTCTGCAACTGCGAGAGCAGCTCGCGTGCCTTGTCGCGTGCGCCATCCCGCGCGAGTTCGCGCGCGTGGTCGAGCATGCGCTGCAGATCGCGGCCGGTGATTGCCCGCGACGGATCGATCGGCTGCTCGGCCTGGTCCGGGTTGCGCGCCAAATTTTCGGCAAGGGCCTGAAGATAGCGGTCGAGCGTCTGTTGCAGCTCGCGCATCAACCGGTCGATCTCTTCGTCGGGTGCATTTTTCGCAAGTGCATCCTGCAATTGCTGCTGTAGGCGTCGCAGCTCGCGCTCGGCCAACGACATGCGGCCGTCCTCGATGCGCAGTGCCGTGTCCCACAGCAGCTGCTCGACCTCGGTGATCGATTGTTTGTCTTCATTCAGTCGTAAGCGCTGTTCTGCGATGCGCAACCCGAGAAAGACAACCGCGTCGTCACGATAGAGACGCGGTCGCTCGCGCAGATCGCCGAGAGTATCGGCCACTGCCGGGCGCGACCCGGGGTCGATCACCAGCTCTTTGCGCTGGTCGATGATCGCGCGCGCAACCGGGTGGTTGAAGACGCGCTCCGGGAGCTTCATGCGGACCGGCTCGCTCTCCCCCGTCTGTCCCAGCGCGTCGGTCGCGACCAGCCGGATCTCGACCGGCAGGCCGGCCCAGGGATGTGGTGACAAATCGTGATAGCTGGTGGCCTGCGCCTCTTTGAGGTGCAACCCCGGCAGGGGCGCCTCGATCTCGAAGGTTTCGCCGGGGTCTCCGCCGTCGCGCCGGACGACCGCCTTGACAGCCTCGACCCCGTAGTCGTCGCTCGCCTGATAGTCGATACGCAGCGCCGCGCGCGTCGTCGGCTCGGGCGGTCTTGCAAAAACGATTTTTGGGGCGTTGTCTGGAATAATCTCGATCGCCCAGCCGCCGAGGCCGGCGCCGGCCTGGGTCACTTTGAGTTGCTTGCCGCTCGTCAGAGTGGCCGCCGTCCGGAAGTTCTGCTTGTCGACGGCGTCGAAATCGCGGGCTTCACCGTCAATTGTAAGACGCGGTACGGCGCCGCCGCCATGCACCTGGGCCAGCAGCCCGCTTCCGGTCGGGACACGGATCGTCTCGGCCATACCAGGCCGCAGAAACTGCGGCGGCAGTCCGGTGTATTCGGGGGGCGTAACCCAGATGTCGAGGCTCCCGGCGAGGGCGGCTGATCCTCCAGGTAAAGCCGGCGTCAGGGCGCGCGCCATCCGATGGCGCCAATCGACGCCGGCATCAACCGCACTGATCAGCAGCAGAGTGGCCAGCACAGCGCGTAGTCCCCAGGGGTCACGCGCGGCGAGCCCAGCGACGGGAAGGCCAATCCGCAACCGGCGCGCCACTGCCTCCATGCGCTGCCGATGCGCCTGCCATAAAAGCGTCGATTGCGGGTCGAGCTGCGTGCTCGGGCGGTCGGCAAGCGCCTGCAATGGCCGGTGTTCGAGCCCGCTCGCGCGTTCGATACGGCGGCGGGCAGCGCCGCGATCCGGGACGACGGCCGTGTTGGTTGCAGCCGCGACAGCGATAACAAATCCGGCGCCGAAGCCGAGCAGCAGGCCCGCGTGAAGCAAACCCGGCAGGCGCGGCAAGAGATCGAACAGGCCGAGGACGCAGAAACTCCCGAACACGGCCAGCGCCGGCCAGCAGGCGGGCCAGACCCGCTCCCACATTAGAGCGGCACGAGCAAAGCGCAGTCGCGTCGCAAAACGCGTATCAGGGTCGGACAGGCGGTTGGTCATGCGCCACCTCGTTTCCGCGCCAGCTCCGGGACCACTTCGGAGAGCCAAGGGGGAATGGTATCCAAGGAGAGCAAATCATCATAGCTCGGCCGCGCCCGGATCACATCAAAGCGGCGGCCGGCGACCAGTACCTCCGGCACTAGGAGGCGGCTGTTGTAGGTCGAGCTCATGACCGCTCCGTAAGCTCCTGCCGCGGCGAACGCCACGAGATCGTCTTCCGCAAGCGCCGGCAAGTCGCGAGCGGCTGCAAGGGTGTCGCCGGTTTCACACACCGGGCCGACGACGTCCGCTTGGGTGAGCACAGCGTCAAGCGCCGTAAGGGTGACCGGTAAGATGTCGTGCCAGGCATCGTAAAGCGCCGGCCGGATCAGGTCGTTCATCGCGGCGTCGACGATGATGAAACGCTTGGCGGCGCCCTGTTTGACATGGACGACTCGGGCGACGAGCAGTCCGGCCGGGCCGGCGAGCGCTCGCCCGGGCTCAAAAGTCATCGCGAGCCCGAGCCGGCCGAAGGCCTGGCGTACCAGCCGCGCGTAGCGTTCGGGCTCGGGAGGATGTTCTGCCCGGTAGCGGACCCCCAGACCGCCACCGAGATCGATGCGGCTGACGGCAAGCCGCAGCGCCCGCAATTCGAGAACGAGGTCGGCGACCCGTGCAAAAGCGAGCCGATACGGCTCCAGATCGACGAGCTGCGAGCCGATATGGACAGCGAGACCAACCGGTTCGATGCCCGGAAGCTCCGCGGCAAGCCGATATGCGGCGACCGCCGCGTCGAGATCGATCCCAAATTTATTCTCTTTCATGCCGGTCGAGATCTTGGCGTGGGTATGCGCATCGACGTCCGGGTTGACGCGGATCGCTACCGACGCAACTCGACCCTGTGCAGCCGCGATCTCGCTCAGCCGTCGCAGCTCCGGCACCGACTCGACGTTGATCTGGTGGATCTCGGCGGCCAGCGCCGCCTCCAGCTCGGCTCGCGTCTTGCCGACACCCGAAAAGACAATGCGTTGCGGCGGCACCCCGGCGGCAAGAGCTCGACGCAGCTCGCCCTCGGAGACGACATCGGCACCGGCCCCGAGACCGGCGAAGAGGCGTAGGACGGCGAGGTTCGAGTTGGCCTTGACCGCATAGCAGATCAGCGGCTTGTCGGCGGCGAAGGCCTCGGCAAAGCGCCGGTATAGCCCGGTGAAGGCAGAGGCAGAATAGAGATAGAAGGGGGTGCCAACGGCGGCCGCGATCCGCGAAATCGGGACCTCCTCCGCGTGCAGCTCGCCGCTGCGATGGGAGAAGAATTCACTCACTCGGGTACGGCCGCGGAAAGGTGTCGGGCTCGCCTGGAGGAGGCTCCGGCGGTCCCTTCTTACCGCAGCCCGCAAGCGCCAGCGAGACAAGGAGGGCGAGGAGGAGGGGGATGGCGGAGGACCGCATCACCCCCACCCCCTCACGACGCTCGGCAGCCTCTCCCGCAGTGCGGGAGAGGGGAGACCCGGCCCGTGGTGTTGGGTGGGTGAGGGCAGCCCCGCAAGAGTCAACTGGCCGCTCATCCCAAAAACCGCTTCCGCGCCTCGGCGATCGCAGCACGGACGCGTTGCGGAGCGGTGCCGCCAAAGCTCGTTCGACTCGCCACCGAACGATCGGCGTCCAGCACATCATAGACGGCGGCGGTGATCGCCGGTTCCACCGCCTGCATTTCGGCAAGCGGTAGCTCGGCCAGGGTGCAGCCCCTAGCCTCCGCTCGTTTGACGATTGCGCCGGTTGCGCGATGGGCACGCCGGAACGGCAGGCCGGCGACGCGCACCAGCCAGTCTGCGAGGTCGGTCGCCGTGCTGAAGCCGCGCTCGGCCACGGCGCGCAAGCGCTCGCGGTCGGGCCTTAGGTCGCGCACCATTCCGGTCGTCGCGGCAAGACAGAGCTCCAGCGTGTCGGCGGCCTCAAAGACCGGAATCTTGTCCTCCTGCATGTCCTTGGCATAGGCCAGAGGAAGGGCCTTCATCGCCGTCAGGAGCGCGATCAGCGCTCCGTTCAGCCGGCCTGTCTTGGCGCGGACGAGTTCGGCCGCATCAGGGTTACGCTTCTGCGGCATGATCGAGCTGCCGGTCGAGAAGGCATCGCTCAATGCGATGAAGCCGAAGCAGTCGCTGCACCAGATGACGATCTCCTCGGCGAACCGAGAGAGATGCATGCCGGCAATCGCCGCTGCAGCGAGGAACTCGAGCGCGAAATCCCGGTCCGAGACGGCGTCGAGAGAGTTCGGCGCTGGCCGGTCGAAGCCGAGCGCAGCGGCGGTTGTATCGCGATCGATCGGAAATGAGGTTCCGGCAAGCGCTGCAGCGCCGAGCGGCGACTCATTGAGCCTGCGCCGGCAATCGGCTAGACGTAAGCGATCGCGTCCGATCATCTCGACATAGGCCATCAGATGATGGCCGAGGGTGACCGGCTGAGCAATCTGTAGGTGAGTGTAGCTGGGCATCACCGTGGCCGCTTCAGCCTCGGCGCGATCGATCAGCGCTCGCTGCAGGTCGAGCATCGCCACATCGAGCCGGTCGATCGCGCTGCGCAGCCAAAGCCGTAGGTCGGTCGCGACCTGATCATTACGCGAGCGCGCCGTATGCAAGCGTCCCGCTGCCGGCCCGATCAGCTCGGCAAGGCGAGCCTCGATGTTCAGGTGGATGTCCTCGCGCTCGGCGCTGAATACAAAGTCCCCGCTTTCGATCTCCGATTTGATCTGATCTAGACCCGCGGCGATCGCTGCCCCATCTTGCGGCGACAGGATGTCCTGCGCCACGAGCATCGCGCAATGCGCCTTCGAGCCTGCGATGTCCTCGGCATAGAGGCGCTTGTCGAAATCGATCGAGGCATTGATGCGGCGCATGATCTCGGCCGGGCCGCCGGTGAAGCGACCGCCCCACAGCGAATTCACTGAGTTGGTCGTCTCGGCATCGGCCGCTTTTCTTGCGCCGGTCATCAGTTGTCGTCCCGGCGGGAGGACGAGATGGTAAGATGGAGTCGCGCCGCCGCTTTGTTGCTCCTGCTAGTTCTGGCCAACACGGGCTCGACCGTAGAGAACAATGCGAGCTCGCCGGAACGGGCTCGTCTCGGCGAGTTCATCCCGGCCTCGCCACCGGTGCCGGCGCCGGCGATCTCGTTCGTCGACCTTACAGGCGACACCGTCAGCCTCGCCGAATTCGCCGGCAAATTCGTCCTCGTCAATCTCTGGGCCACCTGGTGCGAGCCTTGCCTGCGCGAGATGCCGTCGCTCGATCGGATGCAGAGGCACCTCGCCGACAAGATTACTGTCGTCGCGATATCCGAGGATCGCGGCGGCAGCGAGACGGTCGCGCCCTTTATCGACAAGCTCGGGCTCAAATCGTTCAAGACGTATCTCGATCCGAAAAGCGGTGCAGGGCGGGCCTTCAAAGTCGAGGGCCTACCGACCAGCTTCCTGATCGATCGGGAAGGCAGGGTACTCGGCCGGGTCGAAGGGGCAGCGGAATGGGATTCTCCCAAGCTGCTGGAAGTTCTCAAATCCTTTCTGGGCGGTGACGAGGTCATCAAAGCGTCGTTCCGTCGAGCACGTCCTTGAGGAAGGATCCACCGCGCCGCAACCCGTTCTCGTCGATCGAATGGCCGATGCCCGGGCAGGTCAGCGTGTCGACCGGGACGCCGGCGCCTTTGAGTGCGGCTTCCGCGGCGGCGAGCGATTCATAGGGGACGAGAGGATCGTCGGTGCCGTGAACGAGCAGCGTGCGGGGACGAGAGCGGAGCTCGCTCGCCAGGAGTTCGGGAGCAAGCAGCCTGCCCGAGAAGCCGACGATGCCGGCAACGGGCTTCATACGCCGCAACCCGACAAAGAGCGACATCATCGTCCCCTGCGAAAACCCTACGAGCGCCAGATCGCTGTCCTCGAACCCTCTCTCGGTCAGGGCATTGTCGATCAAGGCGTCGAGGAAAGGCGCGGCCGCACGGACCCCGGCCAATACGGAGTCTGGGCTGCGATCCTGCGCGCTGAACCATTGGTAGCCGTAGGGGGCCATGTCGCAGGGGAAAGGTGCGTTGGGCGCCAGGAATTCGGTCGTAGGCAGCAGCGGTGCCCAGTAAGGCGCGAGCCCGATCAGGTCGTTGCCATCCGCCCCCAGACCATGCAGCAAGATGACGAGCCGGCTCGGCCTGCCGCCCGAGGCAGGTGGGTGGGACGGTCCCGACAGGACGGACATCATCAGCGCAGTCTCTCCAAAGCCAAGCTCGATCTTATACGGATATCCCATGTCGGGCGCTGCTGTCACTCGCAGCGGAGTGGAGCATGATGTCAGGCCCTACGGTGACGCGCTTTGCGCCGAGCCCGACGGGTTACCTGCATCTCGGTCACGTCCGCTCGGCGTTCGAAGGGTGGCGGGCGGCGCGGCGCGGCGGCGGGCGGTTTCTGCTTCGTCTCGAGGACATCGACCGGAGCCGCTGCCGTGACGAGTATGCCGCAGCCATCATCGAGGATCTTAGCTGGCTCGGCCTCGCCTGGGACGGAGTGGTGCGCAAACAGTCCGAGCATTTCGACGACTACCGGCGCGCGCTCGGTCGACTGGAGGCGATGGGGGTCCTCTATCCATGTTTCTGTACGCGTCGAGAGATCCAGGAGGAGATCGCGCGCGCCGGCGGTGCACCTCATGTTCTATCGGGGCCGCCCTACCCGGGGACTTGCCGCGGTCTCAGGCCCGAGCAGCGTACCGAAAGGCAACAATCCGGCCTAGATTACGCGTTGCGGCTCGATCTCGCAGGCACCCTCGCTCTGACCGGCCCGCTGGACTGGTTCGAGGAGACCGCAGGCGGGCCGCTCCGGCAGCTGGCGGATCCCGCGTCACTCGGCGATGTCGTTCTCGCCCGCAAAGACGTGCCGGCGAGCTATCATTTGGCCGTTACCGTCGATGACGCGGTCCAGGGGGTGACCCTGGTGACCCGCGGCGTCGATCTGGTTGAGGCGACGCACGTCCATCGCCTGCTGCAGGCGCTGCTCGGGTTGCCGACACCAAGCTACCGGCATCACGTGCTGCTGACCGATGCGGCCGGGCGACGGCTGTCCAAGCGCGACCGCGCGCTGACGATCCGCTCGATGCGGCAGAGCGGAATGAGCCCGGGCGAGATTCTTGCGCGGGCCATGGAGCCTGCGGGATGATGGGCAGCTTTAATCGAGCGGGCGGTGAAGACCGGTGGCGACGTCCAGATATTCCGGGTCGTCCGCCCGTAGAAGCCCGTGCCGCACGGCAAAATCGAGGATCACAAGATTGACGTTGAACTTGAAGTCCGAGGTCGCGCGGATCCGCTCGAGTACTTCGGAGGCCGGCATCAGCTCGAAGTGGACGATCTCGCCGTCGCGGTTTTCCGGCGCGAAATCAGCCGGCGTTTCCAGATCGTAGACGAACAGTACATCATCACGGATGCCGAGCCGGGTCTCCATCCGGTAGGAGACGGCGCCGGCGGGGACGGCGTGCTTGATCAGGCTGGGCGGGATCGAGGCTTCCTCCTCGGCTTCCTTCACCAGGGTCTCGGCGATCCCGTGCCCGTTGCCGATCCCGCCGGCGACGAGGTTGTCGAGCTTGTTCGGCGCGATTTGCTTGGCGGGGGACCGCCGCCCGACCCACAAGCGCAGCCCATCCCCTTCCCGCATATATCCGTTCAGATGCACACCGTAAGCCCGCGTTCCGAAGAACGGGACAGCGCCCCGGTCGAGCCGAAAAACCGGCGGCATGCCCCAGCGCGGGGCGACGTCGAACGTCTCGTTGCGCCATTTTGGAACACAGTTGTCGGCGACGAGCCCGTCCACCACCCTGTCGACCGCACGAAGACATCCGAGAACCGCGACAATGCCGCGGCATTGTCGCGGCGCAACAGCCCGATCCGCGCACCCCCGGCGGACAACGGCACGACGCGCGCCGCATCGTAGTTGTTGCACAAGCCGATGTGGTCGCGGAAGGGCATTGCGCGCTAATACTCCGCTTGGTCGAGAGCGTCCGTCTGCGAGGTCAGCACGACTTCGACGTAGACGATCTGTCGCAGACAGGCTGCAATGTAGTCGACGGTCTCCCGGCCGAGCCCGCGCATCTGGATGTCGATCGTCAGCTTTGATTGATCGGCCCCGGAGGTCGAACTCTGCCACAAGCACGGTACGAAGCCGCGTTTGGCAAAGTGTTCGAGCACGCGCGGCATCACCCCGGACTCGGCGCGGGCATGGACGGAAAAGCAGG
>WNFD01013671.1_pt1 | contig 16320 bp, 17 predicted proteins | sample 5400491 | NCBI WGS metagenome assembly WNFD01 (sample SAMN13153343, study PRJNA577476) | soil metagenome | isolation source: 120 cm saprolite under Douglas fir tree site 2 hole 2 replicate 2 | place: USA:California | collected 2015-04-18 | reverse complement strand
CCTGCTTGCCTCCGGTGACAATCTCGCCGGCGAGCAGAATCAGCGGACGCTTGGAATTGTTGACCAGCACCAGGGCGTTGACCTGTGCTCCGTCGTGTCTTCGTTGTGGTTCTTGCCAGACCCCTTCATTGTGACGCGGTCGCACCAGCGGAGACACACTTCCGGTCTCGCTGACCACGACTTCGCCGCTGCGCAGACCCTCGTCGAGGGTGATGAACGCGTGCGTGTCATGCGAACTGCCGGCTACGACGGGAAATATAGTCAATGCGCCGTGCCGGATTGGTTCCAGCACCGTGTATTCAGCAACTGTCGAAACCTGGCCCGCAGGCGCCAGGCAGGGATAGAACATCCCCAAAACCACTAATGCAACGATCGCTCCACCAACAATCCAAACAGTTTTCATAGGCTTCTCCCGGATGCCAAAGCGCCCCGAAGGCCGGTTATTGCCTCTCGGCTACTGGGTGGAACGGCAAAATTCAAGGTTCTTGCGTCTAAAAGATTGGTAGTATCCGACTGATAGGGTCGAAGAAAACCGCTCTCGCCATGGCTGAGCCCGGTGTCCAACCCGTAGGGGTAGAGATAGAGACAAAGAGAGTCTCATCGGGATTGGAGTCAGTTATGGTTGACCTCTATGCCAGGAGCGGCGCGGATGGCTTTGGAATTTCGCAGGAACAATTCGCTGCGCTGATTGAAGACGTTGCCACAAAGTCCCTGCCTGCCGCAGCGCTACCGCCGGCGAAGGTCGAATTCAGTAAAACCCTGCGACTGGAAGAACTGGTCCTCGCCCGTGCCTGCGCTGCCGGGAATGAGCGCGCTTGGGAAGTCTTCCTGCTCCGCTATCGCGAGAAGCTGTATGAGATCGCCAGACAAATCACGCGCGAGGATTCGACTGGACGAGAATTGGCGGACTCGGTTTACGCCGACCTGTTCGGCACCAGGATACGCGATGGCAACCGGGTTTCGCGGCTGACCTACTACGGTGGCCGCGGGTCGTTGGAAGGCTGGTTACGTACCGTCCTGGCGCAGGAATACGTGAACACCTATCGCAAGCAGCGGCGCCTGGTGAGCCTGGACGAAGAATCCGAAGAAGGGGTGCAATTCGCGGCTGCAACCAGCGAGCCTGCGGCGATTGCCGATCCCAGGCTGGAAAATGCTATTGACGAAGCGCTCAGGTCGCTTGAGTCCGAAGAACGCTTCATGCTCGCTTCGTATTTTTTGGACGGCCGCACGCTGGCGCAGATTGCGCGCGCGCTTTCGGTGCACGAATCCACCATTAGCCGCAAGATCGAAAAACTCACTAAGGTCCTGCGCAAGCAGATTGCGAAGAACCTGGTGCGTCAGGGGATGAGCCGCCGCCAAGCTGAAGAGACCCTCAGCGCCGACGTTCGCGACTTGGCGCTGGATATTCGCTCGAGTTTGGCGCAAGATTCGGTCGCCCCACCGTTCTCAGAGAAGAGGGCAAAGGCCAGCGAGGGAGGCAGCTAGTTCCGAGTTCAGGATAGAGAGATGGATCGCACGACAAAATTCGTTTCCGGACGCCTGAAGGCGCAAGCGCCCACCGGGCCGCATCCTGGTGCGGAGTTGCTGGCCGCTTTTGCGGAAAGTGCGCTCCCCGAGGCAGACCGCGGACAGTTGTTGCAGCACCTGGAAGCCTGCTCCGATTGCCGCGAGATTCTCTATCTGGCTTTGCCCGACTCCCCAGAAGCGCAGAAGGTCCTGGTACTCAAGCCTCGCCCTTTTAGACGATGGCGATTGACTTGGGGGGCACTGGTTGCGTCGGCCGCGATGGTGGCAATTTTCTTTTCGGCTAACCGCCTGGGACACAAGAATCACGCAGCGCCGATGGTTGTGACTGCGGCTGCTGGTGCGCATGAGGCTGAGACAAAGATTGCCGCAGAAAAAACTCCGCAGGAACTCGACCAGCTGCCGGCCTTGCGCGATGAGAATAAGACCACAGTGGCGATACCTCTCGTAGCATCCGAAGCCAAGCCTCGTCCAGAGCCCAAGCGCATGACTGCCAAACTGCAGCCGCAGTTAGTGTTCGAGCCGTCAGGAGAAGTGCACGTGCAGTCCCCGTCAACGTCCGCCAACGCGGTGGGAGCGTCGGTCAACACAGATACAGAGACAGATAAGGACAAAAAGGACAAGGACAAAGACGACAGGCAGAAGCAGGGCCCAGGGGTTGCTGAGCTCCATGGAGCTGTGACCCAGACAGGTTCGGCGGGGAAGCCAGGGGATTTTGGATACTCGAAGACCGAGTCCTCTAAATCACGAGCAGACCAGCAAGCCGCAGCCGCCCAGCAGGCTGCACTCCAGGCCGATGCCGTCAGCCCGCCTGGTTCGTCGCCGGCCAGCAATCTGAAAGTTCCAGCGTCGAGCGAGGTTGTCGCGGTTGAAGCGGACGCGCCAGCGGTCGAAAGCAACTCGTTTTCTCGATCGGCGAACGCCGCAGTAGTGGCGCGGAAAAGCGCCGTCGCCCTGCCAAGGTGGTCGCTAACTTCCACCTCTTCCGCGCCATCGCTTCGGTTGGACCGGAGGTCTGGGCCGCAGGCAATGGTGGAGCGCTCTACCACTCCGGCGATTCTGGCCTGACCTGGACGCGGCTGACGGTGCAGGCCGGCGGCAAGGACCTTCGAGACGACCTCACCGCAATCGAATTCACCGACGCGGTGCGCGGCCACCTCAAAACCGCCGCTGGCGCCGACTTCATTACCTCCGATGGCGGCCAGACCTGGCAGCGAAAGTAGCCCATTAGGCACCTAACGGCGTTACCTAAGTGACATTTACACCTCTCCTCGATGCCTCTAGTATCCATCTCGTGGTTTGGCAGTTCTGGGGGAGGGCTGCCGAGGCGTCCTGTTCATTCAGGGCGCTTTTTTTATTTAGCTAACAGCCGGCAGCTCTCAGCCATCAGCCATCAGCCGTCAGGAAGAGTGCCGCTCTCTAACGGATGTCATTCCGAGACGGCCATGCCGTCGAGGAACCTGCTGTCGCTGGCGGCGTCCGTGCTGCCGGCCAACGGTTCCTCACCTGCAAGCGGGCTCAGAGTGACATCGGGGGAGAGAGGGTTCAGCTGACGGCTGAGGGCTGACGGCTGCCTTTTGCGACCTCTGCGGCTCCAAAGCATCAAATACTTGGTGTTACGATAGCGGTACCGGAATTCATCAGCTTTTGGCGTTGGAGGAAGAATGGCAGGCAACGGAATTATTGAAGTCAACGATGCAAACTTCGACCAGGATGTCCTGAAGTCGGAGACCCCGGTTCTGCTGGATTTCTGGGCGGCCTGGTGCGGCCCCTGCCGCGCTATCGCTCCCATCGTGGACGAACTCGCCACCGAGTACGCCGGCAAAGTCACGATCGGCAAGATGGACGTGGACCGCAACAGCGCCACCCCCATGCGCTACGGAGTCCGCGGTATCCCCACGCTGCTGGTGTTCAAAGGCGGCCAGGTGAAGGAACAGATCGTCGGCTACGTCGCGAAAGAGCAAATCCAGAAGGTCCTGGACAAGCACATCGGATAAGGCAGCTTTCAGCCGTCAGCTATCAGCTTTCACGAAGAGCCGCCCTGGTTGATCCGGGCGGTTTTGTTTTCCGCCGTCAAAATAACCTGTCATCCCGAGCGAAGCCGGATCGCGAGCGTGCGAGCGTCCGGGGCAGTCGAGGAACCTGCTTTCCTTTGGCGCACCCGTAACTTCGAGGCAGACCCAAAGCAAATTCCTCTTACGGGCGCGGATGTGGCAGACGAAGGACCCTTTTGGTCCCCGGCAAACAGCAGGTTCCTCGGCTTCGCTCGGAATGACAGGATTTGTTGGGCGAGAGCTGATAACGACAGCCTGAGCTAGTACTTCCTCAGCACCCCAATCACTCTCCCCTGAATCTCCACATCCGCGGCGGGTACGATAATCGGCTTCATCCTTGCGTTTGAGGGCTGAAGCCGGATTTTGTCGCCTTCGCGATAGAAGCGTTTTAGCGTCGCGTCGGTGCCTTCGATCAGCGCCACTACGATGTCACCGTTGTGCGCGATCTTTGTTTTCTCGACCAGAACGTAGTCGTTGCTCAGAATGTGCTCGTCCTGCATGGAGTCGCCGCGCACTTCGAGCACGAAGACTTCTTTCGAGCGGACGAAATCGGCGAGCGAAATCGTTTCTGGATGTTCGACGGCTTCAATCGGCTGGCCGGCCGCAATTCTTCCCAGAAGCGGCAGTACTGTGTCACTGCTCACCGACATGGCCTGCTTCAGGCGGCCTTTGGGAGGCAGCAGAACAATCGAGCGACTGCGGTTGTGGTCGCGGGTCAGCAGACCTTTTTTCTCGAGATTGCAAATGTGCTTGTGGACTGTCGCCAGTGAACTTAAACCCAAAGCGTCGCCGATTTCCTGGTACGACGGTGTATACCGGTTGCGCTGAAAGGACTCCGCAATGAAGTCGTAAACCTGCCGCTGTCGTTTGGTGATTGCCATGCTGCCATTGTAGGCGAATATAAAGCGAAGTCAAGATTTTGTACGGAGAGAGAAGCTCTGAAATAATGGGGAAGCCGTTGGCTGCTAGCTCTTAGCTTTTAGCTGAACCTGGTTCGGTTTGGCTAAGAGCCAAGAGCTAAAGGCTAAGAGCTGATCTTATGACCGACAAAATCAAGAAGTCCGAAGCCGAGTGGCAAGAGCAACTCACTCCCGAGCAATTCCACGTAGCTCGCAAAGCCGGCACTGAACCAGCGTTTACTGGGAAGTATCACAAGACGAAAGATCCCGGGATGTACACCTGCGCCTGCTGTGGTGAGCCGCTGTTCAGCTCAGAGACGAAGTTTGATTCCGGTACTGGCTGGCCAAGTTTCTACAAACCGGTGGCGGAAGGCGCCGTAGAGGAACACAGCGATCGCGCTTACGGGATGACGCGGACCGAGGTGCGGTGCTCCCGCTGCGATGCGCACCTGGGCCACGTTTTTCCCGACGGCCCTCGGCCCACGGGCATGCGTTACTGCATGAACTCCGCAGCGCTCGAGCTCAAGCCGGACGAAAAGAAGTGATCAGTGGCTAGTAGCCAGTGGCCAGTGGGCAGAGTCTTGGCTGGCCACTGAGCATTGAGCACTGACCACTGATCGCCGACAACTAGTTGCTTTTTCCCGCTGCCGCTGCCAGGGCCTTCGATTCCGGCTTGTGCTCGGACGGTGTCAACTGCACGCTGCCTCTGAGCAATGCCCCGTCTTCCACGCTGATGCGCTGGCTGACGACGTCGCCGGTGAGCGAACCTTCGCTGCGAATATCCACGCGGTCGCTGCACTCGATGTTTCCCGTGACCTTGCCCATGATGACGACTTCGCGCGCCGAGATATTGGCGGCCACGACGCCGTTGCGGCCAACGGTCACACGGTTGTCCTTGAAGGTGACGGTGCCTTCGATGCGCCCGTCAATGTACAGCGATTCGCTGCCGGTAATCTCACCCTTGATCACAACCGAGCGTCCGATGGTGGCCTGGTCAATGGGTGCGGTCATAGTCTTCACGGGTACTGGGTTCAGGGTTGATGGTGTGTACTGCGGTTTGGGAGCGTTGTCTGACGAGTGCAGCATCGGGAGCCTTCCTTTTATTTCCGCGTTTCGCGGCGAAATGTTTGGGTAACTGTGACTATGGCACGGGATTGGGGCAAGGCGTGAGGTTACGGAAGGGATGGTACAAGTGGGGGCAGGCTTTTCTTTGTGGCCATTGCGCTCACTCGGCGATCTTGCGCTTAAAGGCTCAGTTCATGCCCGATCTGCTCCCACTCGGCAATCCGTTCCTGTAAGTCGGCGCGATCTTGCTCAAGCTCCCGCGTGAGCCGCGTGGTTTCTTCCGCACTCACGAAGTTCTGCAGCGAGTTCTCGCAGGCCGTGACCGCCGCCTCCAGGCTGGAGATTTCTTCTTCCAATTCCTGGGCCCGCTCCTGCATTTGTTTGCGCTTGATGGGATTCAGGCGCTTCGATTTTTCGGCGGCTGCGGGCGGCGCCGGCGCGTGACTTCCGTTTGATGGCTGCGGCACATGCGCGGAAACAGCGACCTGCTCCTGCAATTTCTCCGCTCCACCTTGCTTGCGCCACAGAAAATCCTCGTAATTCCCGGGATAGACTTCCACTCGTCCGCCGCCGATTTCCCAGACCCGCGTGGCCAGCTTGTCTATAAAGTAGCGGTCGTGGGAAACGAAAACCACGGTCCCGGTGTAGCCGCTCAGGGCGTGCAGCAGAACGTCTTTGGCGCGCATGTCCAGATGATTGGTTGGCTCATCGAGCAGCAGGAAGTTTGCCGGGTGCAACAGCATTCGCAAGAGCGCATAGCGGTTTCGTTCGCCTCCAGAAAGCACTCCGATGCGCTTGAAAACTTCCTCCCCCGAGAACAGAAAGCAGCCCAGCAGGTTGCGCAGATCGGTTTCTCGCGACGAAGGCGAAACCCGGCCGATGTCATCGATCATGCGCGCATCCTGGTCGAGTTCCTTGTATTGGTCCTGCGCGAAGTAATCGGCTTGAACATTGTGCCCAAGCCGGTATTCGCCCTTAGTCAGCGGCTCGATTCCCGCCAGCAGCTTGATCAGCGTGGATTTCCCCGCTCCGTTCACGCCTACCAGCGCAATGCGGTCGCCGCGCTCGATGGTGAACCGTACATCGCCGAAGACTTGCTTTTCCCCATAAGCCTTCGCCACATCGGAAAATTCTGCGACCAATCGTCCGCTTGGCTTTGGCTGCGGAAAGGAAAAGTGAATGGTCCTTTCTTCCTCCGGGAGCTGAATGCGCTCCATCTTCTCCAGTTCTTTAATCCGGCTCTGCACCTGTTTGGCCTTCGTAGCCTGATAGCGGAATCGGTTGATAAATACTTCGAGTTGCTCGATCCGCTCGCGCTGGTTGCGATATGCAGCTTCGAGTTGTTCCTGGCGCTGCTCTTTCTGCGATAGATATTTTTCGTAATTCCCGCTGTAAATCCAGATCTTCTTGTTCCAGATTTCCACTAACCGGTTGATGGTGACGTCGAGAAAATAGCGGTCGTGCGAAATCAGAACGAACGCATAGGGATAGTTCGACAAGTACTCTTCCAGCCAGTTGCGGGACTCTAGATCGAGGTGGTTCGTCGGCTCGTCCAATAGAAGAAGATTGGGTTTCTGCAACAGAAGCTTAGCCAGTGCGATCCGCATCTGCCAGCCACCGGAAAATTCATTGGTCAGCCGATGCCAGTCTTCCGTCCGAAATCCCAACCCCGCCAACACAGTCCCCACCTGCGCCTCGATGGCGTATCCGTCATGGGTGCGGAATTCATGCTCGATGCGATGGTAGCGGTCTGCGACTTGCCCATACTCCGTTGATGTCGAGTCCAGCTCCGCCATGCTCGCCGTGAGCTGTTCCAGTTCCTTCTCCAGATTGCTCAAGCGCGCAAACACCGACATGCACTCGGCAAAAACCGTCTTGCCGGAAAGCGTCAACCCATCCTGCGGCAAATATCCGGCGCTGATTCCTTTGGCAACGCTGACACTGCCGTAGTCGAGCGTCTCCGCGCCGGCGAGAATCTTCAGTAACGTGGATTTGCCGGTGCCGTTCGCCCCGACCAGGCCAAACCGGTCCCGTGGCGTGATCAGGAGATCGGCCGCCTCAAACAGCAGCTTGTGCCCGTAGCGTTTTCCGGCAGCGTTGAGCTGGATCATCGCGAGTTCTATCTTCTCACGGGAAATGCCGGGCTTCAGGCTCTGGGCTTCAGGGCCTAGATGCGAAAACGAGTCGCGGATTAACGTGGATTCCACGGATTAGTTTGAGTATTGACGGGGCCAGGTGTAAATTACGTCGGGCTATTGAAGCGGAAACCAAAAGGAGGCTCGACATGGGATTCATCGCATGGATTGTGGTTGGACTGATCGCGGGCTGGCTGGCGGGCAAGGTTATGAAGGGTGGTGGCTACGGTGTAGTCGTGGACATCATTCTCGGCATCCTCGGCGGCGTTGTGGGCGGCTGGATCTTTGGGATGTTGGGCATCTGGCCCGGCGGCGGCATCATCGGCTCCATCATTGTGGCATTTGTGGGCGCGGTAATTTTGGTCTGGATTACCCGCCTGTTGAAAAAAGCCTGAGGAGAATTCCGTACCTTCTTTATCCCGAGAGCTGACGGCTGGTTTTATTGGTCGGGGCGATAGGATTTGAACCTACGACCCCCTGCGCCCAAGGCAGGTGCGCTACCAGGCTGCGCTACGCCCCGACTTTGTTCATTCTAAACTAAGCCAGATTCCAAGAAGAAAGTCTCGGCTGCGAGCACCCTTTCGGCGCAGTGTTTATAATGTTTAGTTGGCCATGCCATCGCAGCAGCGTTATGCGCTAGTCGCTTACGTGAAAAATCAGATCGGAGAATTTGTCGAGAATCTCCGCCAGGAACTGCACCCTGAGCTTCCCCATCTGGCAGCTCACGTGACCTTACTTCCCCCGCGTTTTCTTTGCGGCGCCGAAGCCGCTGCACTCGACACCCTCGAAGAGAATTGCAAAGAAGTTGAGCCGTTCGAAGTCTCTCTCGGCGAAGTGGAGACCTTCATCCCGGTAACTCCAACCGTTTTTATCCGTGTGGCCCACGCCGCCTATCGCATGCGCGAGTTGCACGATCTGCTCAACACCAGCGCTCTCATCTGCACAGAAGAATGGCCGTACATGCCTCATCTCACCATTGTGAAGATGAGCGCCGAGGACCAGGCGCAGTATGCCTACCGTGTGGCCCGCTCCCGCTGGGCGGAATTCAACGGCGGCCGCTGCATCGAAATCCGTGACTTAACCTTTGTCCGCGAAGAAGCCCCTTATCACTGGGTGGATTTGGCCGGTGTTCCGCTGGGCCACCGTCTGGCCCGAAGTCCCGGCGCCGGACGATAGCTCCGAGTCATGATCGCGCTCGAAAAACCGGGGTTGGCATGGATGCGTAGTTGAAGTTCCTCGAACACCCGCGGGCCAGTTTACGAGCAATGACTACAGTCTGAGACGAAAATGCTCAGCTTCTTTTCCATCATCGCGATCGGCTTTTTCCTCGGCATGCGCCACGCCACCGATCCAGACCACGTCATCGCAGTTTCTACCATCGTGAGCCGCCAGCGGAGCATGAAGCACGCAGCGTTGATTGGAGTCCTGTGGGGACTCGGTCACACCATCACTATTCTCATCGTGGGGGCCGCCATCATCCTTTTTGGACTGGCAATTCCGCCCAGAGTAGGTCTCACCATGGAGTTGTCGGTCGGACTGATGTTGATCCTTCTCGGAATACTGAACTTATCTGGAGCCGTTCGCTGGGTGACGGAAAGATGGACACGCAGGGCGGCCCACTCGCGTGCTCACGTTCACGGAGACTACATTCACAGCCATTCCCACGGACACACGCATGAAATCCACGGTCACGCCGAGGATGCGACGCCGGTAGGGTGGATGGACCGGGCTTTCGGGCAGATAGGGCTATATCAGGTATTGCGTCCGCTGGCAGTCGGCATTGTTCACGGTCTTGCCGGTTCGGCCGCGGTTGCGTTGTTGGTGCTCACCACAATTCGCACGCCGGTTGCAGCGGTCGTGTACTTGCTGGTTTTCGGCATCGGCACAATCGCGGGAATGATGCTGATCACGGCGGTGATCGCCATGCCATTTACCTTTTCCCAAACCCGTTTCACTCGCCTGAACCGCAGCCTCGGAATGGCGAGCGGATTGATCAGTCTGTGCTTCGGCCTTTTCATTGTTTACCAGATGGGATTCGTGGGCGGACTATTCACGCGAAATCCCACTTGGGTGCCTCGCTGACGGTTCCTCTAAGTTCCTGAAAATATGGTGAGCGCGGAAGGAATTGATCGTTTAGCCTACCCCTCAAGGTTTTTCTGTGGTCGAGTAACCTGAAACCACTGGCTTGCTCTGAGGCATCAAAGAACACGGAGCATATTCTATGAAAACCCTTTTTGCTGGAATTCTTGCGGGAATCATGCTGTGCGCACTCTCTCTCGCCCAGGACGCAACCCCATCGCAAAGCGAGGGCGCAGCGCCACAGAATCAACCGAGCCCCGCACCAACTCAGTCTGCACAATCCAGTTCGGCGCCGGTGACTGGTGCCCTCCGCATCGCACCTGGCAGTATTATTCCGGTGCAGTTGACGAAAACCATCGACGCCAAGAAGGCGAAGACTGGGGACGAGGTCGAGGCTAAGGTTACGCAAGACCTCAAGACCCAAAATGGCGAGGTGGTTGTGCCCAAGGATACGAAGGTGCTCGGGCACGTCACTGAAGCGCAGGCGCGCAGCAAGGAGCAGACGGAATCGCAAGTCGGCATTGCCTTTGACCGCGCGGTCATTCTAAACCCCAACAACAACAACAACGCCGGTGGCGAAAGTCCGAATCAACCGGCCGCTACGTCGAGCCCGGGCGCAATGCCAGGTGGCAATAGTGGACGGTCCACGACGGGCGGCGGAACACCGCCACAAACGCCGACGTCTCCTCCTGCCGGCAGTGAGTCGTCAAGCATCGCTCAAGCAGGAGCAAACGCGCATCAGCCCATCACCGGAAGTACTCAAGGGGTTGTGGGAATCTCGAATCTGAAGTTGGCACCGGCAACCAATGCAAGTGAGGGTTCCGTGGTGAGCTCGGAGAAAACCAACGTGAAGCTGGAAAGCGGCACGTTCATGCTTCTCCGGGTGAATCAATAGGACCGAGGTCTGGCTCAGTGAGGGAAACAAGCCCGTAATCGAGGTGGGCCTACTTCGGCAGGGTGCTCAACTTTATCGTGGTTCCCGTCCGGGCTGACTCGCGCGCCGCGTCCAGAATCTGCATCACCGTAACGTTGGTGTCGAGCGCGCCCGGGTCGCCTCTTGATTCGACCTGCCCGTTCAACACTGCTGCCAGGTAGTGCAGTGAATCGTCGTTCGGGGCGGGGAGTGGCGGCGCCGCGCTAAGAGACTCCTTCTCGTCATTCTTGTGGCGACTCCGGATCTGGTCCGCGGCCACGGTGATGGCGTATCCTGTTGCACCATAGACTTCCATGTCTTTACGCGAGAAAGGCCAGTTCCACGAGGCTTGCACAATGGCCTGCGCATGAGGATAGGCGAGGATGATGGTGGCCTCGTCATCCACGTTCGGATACACCTGGGGCTTGTCGTGATTCACCACCGCGGTGACTGTAAGCGGCGCCTCGCCGTGCATCAGCCACGTCGTTAGGTCGGCGCCGTAACAGCCAAAGTCGTAGAGCGCTCCGGCACCGTTCTGCGCAGGATCGGTCAGCCAGCGCAGAAACTCGGGCTGCACACCAATCTCCATTGGACCCTGGTGGCCATCGTGCACCACTACTTTGCGAAGTTCGCCCAACTTTTCTTGTGCGAGTTCGTCGTGGCTCTCACGATTGCTCGCATACCAAGTGGTCTCGTAGTTGACCAGCACGTGAATATGCCGCTCACGGGCGACGCGCCGGATGGCAAGAGCATCGTCCAAGGAGATAGTCAACGGCTTTTCCACCATGGCCGAGACGCCGTACTCTGCCGCCTCCTCGATTACGCGACGGTGTTCGCCGGTGCTCGTGTACACCAGTACCGTCTGGGGACGCTTTTCCGCAATCATCGTGCTCAGCTTCGAGTAGAAGAGGCGGCGGTCCAGCGAGTATTTGCTCGCGTACTTATCGACCAGCGACGCATCAGCCTCAACGATGCCCACCAGCTCTACATCTTTGTGCTGTGGCAGTTGATGGAGGAAGCCCTCTACATGGCCGTGTGTAAGCCCGACCACGGCAACGCGCAACGGCGCTGACTGTGCCCATGCACCGATACCAGCTGAGGTGCACAAGATGAGGAGAAGCAGCGCGCGCGTGGCAAGGCGCAGAAAAGCAGACCAGGATGTGGGCATCGGATAGTATCCAATCAGAGGTTCGATTTTATTAGTCAAAGACACGAGTTAGGTGTCCTCGCCCAAACTTGTCAAGAAACTTTTTGTCAGCGAAAATATCGTTTCACATAAATGCGCGTAATTGCAATCGCGTGTCGGTATCAAGAGTCCCTAGTAATTGATTACCGATTGCGCCGGTCTCGTGTCCCACGTATCCGAAAATTTGACAGCAAGTTATGAGCAAAAAGTCGAGCAAAATCGTCCGCCGGTACCCAACGCCAGCCCTGGAGAAGGGGCTGGACATTCTAGAGTTGTTTGCTGGCGAACCAGCTGGGCTCACAAAAAGTGATGTTGCCCGCCGGCTTGGTCGCACCATTTCGGAGATCTTCCGAATGCTGCTTTGCCTCGAAGAGCGTGGTTACATCTCCCGGTCGCGCGATGGCGAACGTTTCCGGTTGACGTTGCACCTGTTTAAGTTGGCTCAGGACTATCCACCTACGAAACGCATGATCACCGAAGCCCTGCCGATCATGCAGAAACTTGCCCATGAGCTCAATCAGTCGTGCCATTTGGGGGTGCTTGACGGCGGCCACGTAGTGATTATCGCGCAGGTCGATTCTCCACTTAGCTCCGGCTTTTATGTGAAAGCTGGGGCAGTTGTGGACCTAATGCTTGCGGCTACCGGGCATGTGATTCTGGCGCATCAGACGGCCGACGTTTCTTCGAGGGCTGTACAACTCTGGTGTCAACAAAACAAAACGCGCGCTCCGCGCGACTTGGCCGCGCACTTGGCCGAGATCAAGCAGCGCGGATATGAGCAAAGAGCGAGCTACCAGGTCGAAGGCGTAATAAACATCTCGTTTCCTGTCTTAGATGATCGCGGATACGCGATCGCTGCGATTACGGTCCCATTCCTGCAAAGAATTGGCGACCGGACCACTCCTGAAACCGTGAGATCTACCCTCAGGGAAGCCAGTTCCATGCTTTCAGAAGCCATTGGTGGCGCAGCAACTCAAACCGTCCCCGAAGGTGAACCGAAGCCGAAGTAGCCAACTACAACTACCGAAAGAGTGCTTCGACATCTCACGGATTCGCCGCAATCTTGCCTCAAGCCGCTGCTCACGTCTTCCTGCGACAACGACTTGGTTTCCGTGAGCATAAAACGCCTCGGCAAGCGCCCGACCGATTCCCGACCCCCCCCGTAATGTGATCCAGAACAATGGGGGCCGCGGTTCCATAGTGAGCGGAGGGTCGCTAATGTCTAGGAGTAATGATGTCTTCCAAGGCAATGCGGCTCAAGGGGTAGACGTAGGTTCCGGGTCTCACTTCCAAACTTCCAATTCGAATTTTCTCAATAACGCGGTTGGCATCCGGGTGGGCACGGGTACCGTGCAACTGGGCGGCGGTACGATCAGTGGCAATCTGGGTAATGGCATGACACTCCTCGGCAACGCCTCGGTAGCCTTTTTTGGTCAGACAATCACCGGCAATGGCGGGAATGGTGTCCACCTGGAAGACGGCGCTTTCGCGGGTTTCGTCGCGGCCAACGTAACGGGAAACTTGAGTGGCCTGGACGTAGATTGCGAACCGCAATTTCCGATCACTAGGTTTGTGGACAGAACGGGCGGCGTTACAAACTGCGTCGAGTCCGCCGCCACCGCTGCACAGCGATAAAGCATGAAATAAGGTTCACCGCTCAAAGCAACATCGGGTCGCCCGATGTATGGGCGGCCTTTCTTTTTGCATCACGCGGAAAGCAGGACCGCGATAGCTGATGTAAGCAAAGGCGTTCTCACTCAGTGGCGGAGTCAACACGATATGGAGATTACCACCAACACCCGCACCGTTTCCGCTTTAAGGACCAACCGGGAACTTACTCCGTTCGTGGCACGAGTGCCTTTTGCCACTACCAATCTGGTGAAACTCTCTACAAACCGACTTGAACGAAACCCGTCACCTTTTGAATTCAAAAAAGGTCAGGTCGAAGAATTTGGCGGGAGCGACGCGACTCGAACCCGCGGCCTCCTGCGTGACAGGCAGGCGTTCTAACCAGCTGAACTACCCCCCCCGCTTTGTAACCGCTGATTACTCGTACCGCCCTTCCGTGCCCTCCTGTTCCAATTGATTCCGAAAACTTCCCAAAATGCCGTGACAGGGCAGCGTTCCACAGCTAGCAAGTCAGATTTGCCCCTCAGCAAGTTCATCAACGTTGGCCTGTTTCCTCGTCTGATAGGGGCGTCCAGGTCCTAGCACCTTTAAGAGTCAATAACTTACCGACAATCAAGCCCGCACGGAAGCGCTTTGTAGTGTACTTGCTTTGCTACCTACAGGTTTGCCTTGGCAAGTCGACGCAGGAAGCTCTCCTTGGCGGCGTGTACTTGGCGAATCTTCTCCAGTGCCGTTTGAAATCCGGCCGTCTGGCCGCGGCGCACTGCGTGATCATGCAGGTCGGTTAGCAAGCTGACTGCTCTATCGTAATCTTTGGGCTGCCGCGTCTGGATATGCGCTGCAACCTGGTTCCAGATTTCCGGATGGCGTCGTCCTATTTGATCGAGATACCGAGCCCGGTTTGCCTCATCCTGTGCCCGTCGTTTTGCCGCTTCCGTTACGCGGTGTTCGTTCAGTAGCCGGGCTCTCTCCTTCGCACGCGCATGGGCCGCAGCCAGGAGATCGCCAGCCTTGCGCCGTTGGCTTTCAGCGGGCCCGTCGGAAGTTTGCTGTAAGCTCTTACGCCCAAAACTCTGCATGAGGTCGTTTCGCCAGCGCTCGCCCTGCTCCACTGCCGCAGCGATGAGCAGCTCGTCCTTTTCCTTTTCAGGCAAGCGGCGAATCCATGCGGAAAGCTCTTTGCGGCTCAGTCGAGCGGCGAGTGGGCTTGAAGCCTGTGCCGCAACCTCGACGATATCCTCGTCGATTTCGAGGAACTCGATCAGAGCATCGAGGGGACCGGACAATTCTTGCAAGCCTGCAGGCACGGGCGGCTCCAATTCATCTTCATAAAGTCCTCCATCTTGCGCGCTGCGAAGCCAGCCAAGATACAGGCATCGGAGGTCGCCGCGAAGCAGGTCTGAGCGCAGAGGCATCAGGGAGGCCATCCATCCGGTCCCGTCGTCCTTGCCATCCCACTCTGACTCACTTCCAAATTCAACGATCACGCATCTCGCGGTTTTTCGCACACGCACGGTCTCGCCTGGGACCATGGCCTTGAGCAACTTGTAGTCGACCGATTCCTGCGGGAGGCGAATATAGAACTCATGCGTCCCCCAGTTCGCGACGTAGACAAAAGCGTCAAAATACTTCTCCAGCAGGTTGCTCGGATTGGCTTTCAAGTCTCCCCATTCGTAGTGGTTCGTGAAGCTCGTGGTGGTGATTGCGGCCCGCGTCGAGATGGAACGGAGCGCGGCCATCTCTTTTTTCGTCAGCGGACGGTCGATTGCGCGGAAATCGTAGTACTGGTTTTCGCTCACCAGGTCCCTCGGCGCCAGTGGCGATAAGCGACAATCCATTCCACGCCTGCTGGTGCCGGCGTCGGCAAAGGCAGGTCCAGGATTGGGATATTCTGCCGCGTTTTGCCTCGACGGCAAATGGCAACAATTTGGCCGTCTAGCGTCATGTCCCGACTTTCTCCACGTCAGCATCGACGCCGAGGACCTTCACAGGGAACGGCAACGCTAGGTGTTCCTCAATCATGGTGAAAAAACCGCCGGCTTGTTCTTCTTCGCCGTAAGCATCCACGATCGCTTGTTCGATCAGTTCCTGGAGCCTCGCCTTGCTGAGCGAAGGGAGATTTGTCCCAGACTCGCCTTTCAGCTTCCGCAGATGCAGAACCGCCGGGCGACTGTTCCGTTTCGTCATGTTTCTCCGTTGATCAAAGGCTCTTTGGGAGATCGATTTTCAATCTGCTGAAAGAACGACGTTTCGTTGCTCGCGTCCCGGATCGTGTAGCCGATCAGGTTGTACTCTTTCAGGCGACGCGCGTACATTCGCGCCAGCATCAGGACCTTGGAATCCACGTAATCGTAGACTCGCACAACACGCTTGGCATCATGAAGCCGGTGGAGACGCCCTACGTATTGCTGTAGCGTTCCCTTCCAGGAAATGGGCATCGCAAGAAAGAGCGTATCCAAGCGAGCGTCGTCGAACCCTTCGCCTATGTAGCTGCCGGTCGCCAGAATGATTCTCGGCGCGCGCTCGGGCACAGCCGCAATTGCCTCTGCTATTGATTGTCGTTGTTTCTTGCCCATGCCACCCTTCAGCGTAAACACGTTGTTCACCTTGCCAGCAAGCGCGGTTTCGAAGTATTTCAAGTGCTCAGTTCTGCCGGTAAGAAGCAACGGTGAGCGCCCATCTGTAGTTGCCCGGGTGAGATCGGTAAGGATTAGTTCATTGCGGACGCGATCATCTACGATTGCGGCGTACACTTCCTGAATCGTCATATCGGTTTGCTCAGGCGGTAAGGAAAAGTCCGTCAACCGTGGAACTACTTCATGCTCGAACGGCGTAG
>WNFD01003242.1_pt1 | contig 16320 bp, 16 predicted proteins | sample 5400491 | NCBI WGS metagenome assembly WNFD01 (sample SAMN13153343, study PRJNA577476) | soil metagenome | isolation source: 120 cm saprolite under Douglas fir tree site 2 hole 2 replicate 2 | place: USA:California | collected 2015-04-18 | reverse complement strand
CATGGTCAGTAATCGGTCCTCGGCGATTGGAGATCGCCAAGAATGCTTGCCCGCGACGCGGGAAGTCTAGCGCCGAGTAGGACAGTCCCCCGCCGTAAGGTATGATGACTTGCAAAAAGCGCTTCGGGGACTTCGCGCGAGGATTCGTCATGGGACATTGGATGCGAGGCGTGGGTTCGATTTTCGACTCTGCCGATCTGACACCGCACGGTTTCTGTCTGCTGTGGCGGCCCGAGCTGATCTGGCTGCACGTGATCTCCGACACCGCGATCGGCATCGCCTATTACTCGATCCCGCTCGCTCTCGCCTATTTCGTGTGGCGGCGAAAGGATCTCGCCTTTGGCTGGGTCTTCTGGCTGTTCGCCGTCTTCATTCTTGCCTGCGGCACGACGCACTGGTTCGAGGTGTGGACGCTGTGGCATCCCGATTACGGGGTGCAGGGAGCGATCAAGGGCTTTACCGCCCTATCATCGGCGATCACGGCGCTCATCCTTTGGCCGCTTGTCCCGCAGGCCCTGGCGCTGCCCTCACCGACGGCACTGCGTCGCGTCAATGACGAGCTGTCGCAGCAGATCCGCGAGCGCAACAGCGCGCTGCAGCGGCTCGAACATGAAATGGCCGAACGGCGTCGGACAGAGGAAATCCTTCGCCAGGCGCAGAAGATGGAGGCGGTGGGGCAGCTCACCGGTGGAATCGCCCATGATTTCAATAATCTGCTCACCGTCATCATCGGCAATCTCGACACCCTGCGGCACGATCTCGCCGGACAGGACGAACACTTGCAGCGGGCGGCGGCAACAGCGCTGCGCGGCGCAACCAGGGCGGCGACGCTTACCAAGCGCCTCCTCGCCTTCTCGCGCCAGCAGCCGCTGGACCCCCGCGCCGTCGATGTGAACCAGCTCGTGTCGAGCATGTCGGACATGATCCGGCGCACGCTCGGTGAGACGATCGAAAGCAAGATGATCCTCGCCGCCGGACTGGTGCCGAGCATTTGCGATCCGAATCAGCTCGAGAGCGCGTTGCTTAACCTCGTCATCAACGCCCGCGATGCCGTGCCGTCAGGCGGCAATCTGACGATCGAGACAGCCAATGTCGTCCTCGACGCTGAAATCGTCGATGGCGAAGCGGTGGAGCCTGGGCCGTACGTCATGTTGGCGGTGAGTGACGACGGGGTCGGCATGTCCCGTGAAGTCCTTCTCCGCGCAGCCGAACCGTTCTTCACGACCAAGGAATTCGGCAAGGGCAGCGGACTCGGGCTCAGCATGGTTTACGGCTTCATCAAGCAATCGCGGGGTCACCTGCGGATCGACAGCGCGCCGGGTCGGGGCACCTCGGTGAAACTTTTCCTGCCGTGCGCCTCCGGCGCGGTCGAGTGGGCCGCCGCAGCGTCCGATGCGCCTGCGCCATCGGCAGAAGCGGCGGATCGGATCATCCTGGTCGTCGAGGACGACGACGAGGTCCGCCGCTACAGCATGGGCGCGCTCGAGCAGCTCGGCTATCGCGTTGTCGGCGCAGCCGATGGCGACGCCGCCCTGCGTCTGCTCGACGGCGATCGATCGATCGCCCTCTTGTTCACCGATATCGGCTTGCCTGGTCGCGACGGCCGCAACCTGGCCGCGGAGGCCCGACGCCGCCGCCCCGATCTCAAGGTCCTCTTCACCACGGGCTATGACGCAGGCGTCAACGTTCGTGGCGAGCTGCACAACCCCGGCGATCCCATCATCGACAAACCCTTCACCGTGGGCGATCTCGCCCGCGAGATCGGGCAGGTGATCGGCGCGGCGACATAGGGCGAAGCGAGGGGGACGAGGAGCAGGTGCCCGATTGCCTAAATTTCCGGCGGCGGGAGCCGCCGTTTTCGGCCGAATCGAGGGGTATGCTTGCGGATTGCGCGGCTCCGGTCACCGTCAGCGATCTGGCGCGTGACTTGCACGATAGGTTAAGTTTGGCGCCTCGGGTGTGGCGCCCGATCGCAAGGGAAAGGCGGCGCGTGGGGGACATGGCGGCAAAACTCGATAGGCGCGGCGCCTTCGACGAAACCGGCGGCCCCGACGATCCGCGGCAGCAATATAACCTTATTCGAAGCTGGCTCGCCGACACCCCGGCCGAGCTCGTCGCCCTGAAGCGACGCGAGGCGGAGCTGCTGTTCCGCCGCATCGGCATTACCTTCGCGGTCTATACCGCAGGCGGCGATCCCGAGCGCCTCATCCCCTTCGATATCATCCCGCGCGTGCTCGACCAGGCGGAATGGCGCCACTTGTCGGGCGGCCTCAAGCAGCGCGTGCGCGCCCTCAACGCCTTCATCGGCGACGTCTACAACAGCCGCGAGATCCTGCGCGCCGGCAAGGTGCCGGAGAGCCTCATCCTGCACAACGAGGCGTTCCGCGCCGAGATGCAGAGTTTCCTGCCGCCGCAGGGTGTCTACACGCACATCGCCGGCATCGACCTCGTGCGTATCGCGGCCAACGAGTTCTACGTTCTCGAGGACAATTGCCGCACGCCGTCCGGCGTCTCCTACATGCTGGAGAACCGCGAGGCGATGATGCGGCTCTTTCCCGATCTCTGCGCCCGCCACCGCATCGCGGCGGTATCGCATTATCCCGAGGAGCTGCGCGAGACCCTGCGCTCGGTCGCGCCGCCCAATTGCGAGCGCGAGCCGGTCGTCGCCCTGCTGACGCCGGGTTCCTACAACAGCGCCTATTACGAGCACTCCTTCCTCGCCGACGAGATGGGCGTCGAGCTGGTCGAGGGCGCCGATCTCGTCGTCGACGAGAACATCGTCTATATGCGGACGACCGAGGGCCCGAAGCGGATCGACGTGCTCTACCGTCGGGTCGACGACGACTATCTCGATCCGCTGACCTTCCGCCCGGATTCGACGCTCGGCACGCCCGGCCTCTTCAATGCCTACCGCGCCGGCAATCTGACCCTGGCGAATGCCGTCGGCGCCGGCATCGCCGACGATAAATCGGTCTATCGCTTCGTTCCCGAGATGATCCGCTTCTACCTCGGCGAGGAGCCGATCCTCAAGAACGTGCCGACCTTCTGCTGCGCCGAGAAAGAGGACCTCGCCTACGTGCTCGACAACCTCCACGAGCTCGTCGTCAAGGAGACCCGGGGCTCCGGCGGCTATGGCATGTTGGTCGGGCCGCAGGCGAGCGCCGCGGAGCGCGAGAGTTTCGCCGCCAAGCTCAAGGCACGGCCGGACGACTATATTGCCCAGCCGACCCTGGCGCTCTCGACCTGCCCGACTTTCGTTGAGAGCGGCGTCGCGCCGCGCCACGTCGATCTTCGGCCCTTCGTGCTATCCGGCAAGGAGGTTCACATCGTGCCAGGCGGCCTCACCCGCGTCGCCCTGCGCGAGGGCTCGCTGGTCGTCAATTCGAGCCAAGGCGGCGGCACCAAGGATACCTGGGTGCTGGAAGACTGATGCTGAGCCGCACCGCCGACAGCCTCTATTGGCTTGCGCGCTACATCGAGCGGGCCGAGAACATCGCGCGCATCGTCCAGGTCGGCCATCGCATGGCGAGCACGGCGGGCTCGCTCGGCAAGCCCGGAAATGAATGGCATTCAACGCTGGTCGCGGCGGGCTGCGAGCCGGGGTTTTACGCCAAGCACGCGGAGGCCCACACCGCCGCCGTCATCGACTATCTCGTGCGCGACCCCGACAACCCCTCGAGCATCCTATCGTGCTTCGAGACCGCGCGGCGCAACGCGCGCGCCGTGCGCACCGCGCTCACGGTCGATATGTGGGATGCGCTCAACGAGACGTGGTTGCGCTCGCGTGGTGTCGAGCCGGACGCCTTCGTGCCCGAGCGCGTCAGCGATTTTCTCGACTGGGTCAAGGAGCGCTCGCTGCTGTTCAACGGCGCCTATGCGAACACCATGCTGCGCAACGACGCCTATTACTTCACGCGGATCGGCACCTTCCTCGAGCGGGCGGACAACACGGCGCGCATTCTCGACGTCAAATACCATGTCCTCTTGCCGCATCACGAGGGCGTCGGCGGCGCCATCGACTATTCGCAATGGGAGGCCATCCTGCGCTCGGTCTCGGCCCTGCGCAGCTATCACTGGGTCTACCATGACCGGCTGAAGCCCTGGCTCATCGCCGAGCTCCTGATCCTGCGCAGCGAGATGCCGCGCTCGCTGATCAGCTGCTTCGAGCAGATCACCTATTATCTCGATCTCGTCGCCAACGACTATGGCGGCAAGCGCGGCGAGTGCCATCGCCTCGCCGGCGAGATGCATGCCAAGCTGCGTTACGGGCGGATCGCGCAGATCATGGACTCCGGCCTGCACGAGTTCCTGACCGAGCATATCGACCGCTCGATGGTGCTCGGCAACGCTATCGGCACGCTTTATCTTACTTAGAAGATGCGACTGCAGGTTCGTCATCAGACCGCGTATCACTACGCCGGCCCGATCAGTTATGCGATCCAGACGCTGCGGCTCAGCCCGCGGCCGCATGATGGCCTCGCCGTATTGCGCTGGCGCGTGCGCGGCGAGACGCGCCGCGCGCTGCCGTCCTTCATCGACGGATTCGGCAATCTCGCGCACAGCCATACCGTCAACCGACCGCATACCAGCGCCGCCGTCTTCGTCGAGGGCGAGGTCGAGACGCGGGCGACCGATGGTGTCGTGCGCGGCGCCGCTGAACCGTTGCCGCCGGCATTCTTTCTCCGTCCGACGGCGCTGACCGCGCCCGATCCGGCACTCGCCGATCTCGCGGCCTCGGCCAAGGGCGCATCCGAACTCGATCGGCTCTATGCCTTGATGAACGCGGTGCGCGATCGAATCGACTACCGCCCCGGCATGACCGATGCGGCGACGACCGCGGCGGCGACGCTTACCGCGGGCGCGGGTGTCTGCCAGGACCACGCCCATGTCCTCATCGCCAGTGCGCGCCTCCTCGGCATCCCCGCCCGCTATGTCGGCGGATATCTGTGGACAGGGCACGAGCTCCACGAGTACGAAGCCAGCCATGCCTGGGTCGAGGCGTTCGTCGACAATCTCGGCTGGGTAGGCTTCGATGCGGCGAACCGGATCTGTCCCGGCGAAGCCTATATCCGCGCCGCGATCGGCCTCGACTACTGGTCGGCGGCGCCGGTGCGCGGGGTGCGGCGGGGCGAGGCGACCGAACGCCTCGCCGTCAAGGTGAGCGTCATGCAGGCGGGCGCCGAGCAATAACCGGCGGCCCGAGCACGGGAGGACAGCGAAGCCAATGACCTATTGCGTCGGCCTCGATCTCAGGGATGGTCTCGTCCTCTTGTCGGACACCCGGACCAATGCCGGCATCGATCACGTCTCGACCTTCGGCAAGATGCATGTCTTCGAGATCCCCGGCGAGCGCGTCATCGTGTTGCTTACCGCCGGCAATCTCTCGCTTAGCCAGGCGGTGGTCAACCTGCTCAAGGAGGGCATCGAGAGCGAAGGGACGCCAGAGACGCTGCTCACCGTGCCGAGCATGTTCCGCGCCGCTCAGCTCGTCGGCGAGGCGATCCGCCACGTCTATCACATCGACGGTCCCGCCTTGCGGGAGCAGAATGTTTCCTTCGATGTCTCGATGTTGCTCGGCGGTCAGCTCAAGGGCCGCAGCATGCGGCTCTTCCAGGTCTATTCGGCGGGAAACTTCATCGAGGCGACACCGGAAACCCCCTTCCTGCAGATCGGCGAGCACAAATACGGCAAGCCCATCCTCGATCGCGCGGCGAGCCACGACACCGAGCTCTATGACGGCGTCAAGCTCGTCCTCGTTTCGATGGACTCAACCTTGCGCAGCAACCTGACGGTCGGTATGCCGATCGATCTCCTGGTCTACCGACGCGATGCGCTCAAGGTCGAGCTGCGCCGGCGGATCACCGAGGACGACGAATATTTCCGCATGATCCGCGAGCGCTGGTCGGCGGCGCTGCGCGATGCCTACCGGACGATTCCCAGACCGGACTGGACCGCCTGACGGCAACCGCCGATGCCGGGGTTGACCTCGCAGCCCGGTTGTTGCAAGGCTTTCGGTATGAACCATATCGCTGCCATTCCCGATCCGCGGCGCATTGGCCCGGTCGAGCCCGACCTGCTCGCCTCGGCGATCTTCCTGTTCGCCGAATATCTTCGTCGTCTCGAGCAGGATTCGCCGGACATCGATGACGAGGCAGAGGATGCGGCGACCGTCGCGGCGAAGATCGATACGCGCGAAGTTCTCGACGTCTTCGCCGAGGAGCTGGCGACCGACGTCAAGACGACGCTCAACCTCTACATGCGGGTGACCGCGCTCTATCGCCTGCTGTCGGCGAGCCCGACGCTGGCGAGCATCGCGCTCGACAACGAGGAATTCGGTGGCGCCTTGCGCGACGACGCCCTGATCGCTGCGGCCAAGCTCGATGTCTATGTCAGGCGTGCGGGCGAAGACGGCAGCGCCGATTTCGATCCCAAGGAGTTCCGCGAGGCGCTCGACGACGATCTTTAGGGGATGTCCGCGTGCCGGCATGAATGCGAGCGAGATGCCCGACAAGGACCTGCCGCTGCGCGACGATATCCGTCGCCTCGGGCGGATTCTCGGCGATACCGTGCGCAGCCAACAGGGCGAAGCGGTGTTCGCCATCGTCGAGCGCATTCGGCAGAGCTCGATCCGCTTCCGCCGGGACGGCGATGAAACCGCGCGGCACGACCTCGAAGCGACGCTGAACGGCCTCTCGCCCGGCGAGGCGACCCAAATCATCCGCGCCTTCAGCTTCTTCTCGCATCTCGCCAACATCGCGGAGGATCAACATCACATCAGGCGTACCCGGGCGCACGCGCTGGCGGCTTCGACGCCGCGCGAGGGGAGCATCGCGTACGCGTTGGCGCGAATCCACGAGGCCGGCATTCCCCACGCCCGGCTGCAGGCGTTCTTCGCCACTGCGCTGGTCGGACCGGTGCTCACCGCTCATCCGACGGAGGTGCGCCGGCGGAGCACCATCGACCGCGAGATGGAAGTGGCGAGATTGCTGGCCGAGCGCGATCGCATCGAGCTGACGCCCGACGAGACGGCGGCGAGCGATGAGGCTCTCCGCGGGGCCGTCCTGACGCTGTGGCAGACCAGCATTCTGCGCCGCCACCGCCTCGCCGTCATCGACGAGGTGGCGAACGGCCTCTCTTACTACGACTACACGTTTCTGCGTGAGCTGCCGCGCTTCTATGCGGCGCTGGAGGATCAGCTTGCCGCCAGCGATCCGGCATGGCGGGACGCCGATCTTCCGTCCTTTCTGCGCATGGGGAGCTGGATCGGCGGTGACCGCGACGGCAATCCCTATGTTACCGCCGAGGTGCTGAGTCAGGCCCTGCGCATGCAGAGCAACCGGGCGCTCAGCTTCTATCTCGACGAGTTGCACATGCTCGGCGGCGAGCTCTCGCTCGATGCGCGATTCGTCGGCGTATCCGAGGCGTTGAAGGGGTTGGCGGAGCGCTCGCCAGACCGCTCGCCGCACCGCTGGGACGAGCCTTATCGACGCGCCATTTCCGGCATCTATGCACGCCTCGCGGCCACCGCCTGGACGCTTGACCAGCTCGAGGTGCAGCGCCACGCCGTCGGCGATGCGCCGCCGTACCGCGATGCCGGCGAATTGCGCACCGATCTCGACGTCCTCGCGCACTCGCTGACATCGCATGGCTCGGCGGCGCTGGCGCGTGGTCGGCTGCGCAGCCTGCGTCGCGCCGTCGATGCCTTCGGCTTCCACCTCGCCGCCATCGATCTGCGGCAGAACGCAGACGTCCACGAACGCACGATCGGCGAGCTCTTCGCGGTCGCCCGCCCGAGCATCGCCTATCAAGCGCTCGGCGAGGACGCCCGCATCGAGCTGCTGATGGCGGAGCTCGCGACGGCGCGGCCGCTCGCCTCGCCGTTCGTGTCCTATTCCGCGGAGACGGCGGCAGAGCTGGCAATCTTGCGCGAAGCCGCGACGGCGCATCGTCGCTACGGCAGGCCGTCAGTGCCGAACTACGTGATCTCCAAGGCCGACGGCGTCTCCGACGTCTTGGAGGTCGCGCTGCTGCTGCGCGAGGCCGGGCTGCTGCGGCCGCGCGAAGGCGAGCTCGACCTCAACATCGTGCCGCTGTTCGAGACCATCGAGGATCTGCGCCGCAGCGGTGCGGTGATGGAGCGGCTGCTCGCCTTGCCCGGGTATCGCCGGTTGCTGGAAAGCCGCGAGCGGGTCCAGGAGGTCATGCTCGGCTACTCCGACAGCAACAAGGATGGCGGCTTCCTGACCTCCGGATGGGAGCTCTATCGGGCTGAAATCGCGCTGATCGAGGTGTTCCGGCGGCACGATGTCAGGCTGCGCCTGTTCCACGGGCGCGGCGGGTCGGTCGGCCGTGGCGGCGGCCCGAGCTATCAGGCGATCCTCGCCCAGCCGGGCGGCGCCGTTCAAGGATCGATCCGGATAACCGAGCAGGGCGAGGTGATCGCCAGCAAATACGCCAATCCTGAGGTCGGGCGGCGCAATCTCGAAATCCTCGCCGCCGCGACCTTGGAGGCGACATTGCTCCTGCCCGATCGGGCGGCGCCGCGCGAGGCCTATCTCTCGGCAATGGAGGAGCTTTCCGCCCACGCCTACCGCGCCTATCGGGGCCTGGTCTACGAGACCGAAGGTTTCGAGCGCTATTTCTGGGCGGCGACGGTGATCGGCGAGATCGCCAATCTCAATATCGGCAGCCGCCCGGCCTCGCGCACGAAATCGACGCGCATCGCCGATCTCAGGGCGATCCCCTGGGTCTTCAGCTGGGCGCAGTGCCGGCTGATGCTGCCGGGCTGGTACGGTTTCGGCGCGGCGGTCAAGGCGTGGCTGGCGGCGCACCCTGCCGACGGCATGGCGTTGTTGCAGGAGATGTACCGCGAGTGGCCGTTCTTTCAGGCCCTGTTGTCGAACATGGATATGGTGCTGGCGAAGAGCGATATCGCGATTGCCTCGCGCTATGCCGAGCTCGTCGAGGATGTCGCGCTGCGCGACAGCGTCTTTCCGCGGCTGCAGGGCGAATGGCAGGCTTCCATCGACGCGCTGCTCGCCATCATGGGGCAGCAGGTGCTGCTCGAGCGCAATCCGCTGCTGGCGCGCTCGATTCAGAATCGCTTTCCCTATCTCGATCCGGTCAACCACATGCAGATCGAGCTGCTCAAGCGCTATCGCGCCGGCGCCGCCGACGAGCGGGTGGTGCAAGCCATCCATCTGACGATCAACGGAATTGCCGCCGGGCTGCGCAACAGCGGCTAGCGGTGCCTCGGTGGTGGAACTGGTGGAGCAGAGGGGGATCGAACCCCTGACCTCGACATTGCGAACGTCGCGCTCTCCCAACTGAGCTACTGCCCCATTCGCTTCGGCGCGCGGGACTATGGTTATCACCGAACTTGCTGTCAAGGCACGGCGAATCCGGGTTATCCTGGCCAGGGCCGAAGCCACCCGGCTTGCACCAATGGCGGGCTATCGCTAGGGTTCCGCCGCCTCGCGAACCGCCGGAAAGACAAGAGATGCGCCCCGTCGTCGAACTGCTCCTGCTGGTCATCGATATCTATAAATGGGTGGTGATCGGCCAGGCGGTTATGAGTTGGCTGGTCGCCTTCGGGGTCATCAACACTTACAACAGGTTCGTCGCCCAGCTTGGCGAGATGCTCTTTCGCCTGACCGAGCCCGCCCTCCGCCCGATCCGCAACGTGTTGCCGAATTTGGGCGGCGTCGATATCTCGCCGATCATTCTCCTCCTGCTGCTCTGGTTCGTGCAGAGGCTGATCGTTGAATACTTGGTGTTCTAAGCTCTCGCCGTTCAGCGCTGCGCGAGACGGCGTTCGCGTCCGCGTCCGCTTGACGCCGCGGGCGTCGGCAAACCGCGTCGTCGGGCTCGTCGCCGAAGCCGATGGCGGCGTCGCCCTCAAGATCATGGTCACCGCAGCCGCCGAGGACGGCAAGGCGAACGACGCGCTCGTCGCCCTTATCGCGCGCGCCTGGCATCTCGCCAAATCGACCATCGCGATCGTCGCCGGCGCCGCGGATCGCCGCAAGACGCTGCACATCGCCGGATCGCCGACGCGCCTGCTGCCCGCTCTCGAGGCGAGGATTGCCGGGTTGGCAACGCCATGAAGCGACCAGGCGGCCGTGCCGCAATTCCGCCTGATCCGATAAGGTGACGGATGGCCGGAACCTTCGCCTCGCTGATCGCCTCGGGAGTGGTCTTCCATGGCAGCCATATCGTGCTGTCGAGCACGCGCCTGCGCGGCAATTTGCGTGATCAGCTCGGCGAGCGCGGCTATCTGGCGCTCTATTCGGTCGTTGCCCTTGCGACCTTCGCCTGGTTCATCACTGCCTTTATCCACGCGCCGACCGTGACGCTCTGGCCCGTCGCGCCGTGGACGGTGTTCATCCCGCTCGTCACCATGCCCGTGGCCAGCATTCTGCTGATCGCCGGCTATTCGACGCCGAACCCGACGGCGGTCGGCATGGAGCGCGTCGCCGGCGACGACGATCCGGCACCGGGCATCATGCGGGTGACGCGGCACCCGATCATGTGGGCGATCGGGCTCTGGGGATTGTCGCATGTCGCGGCGAACGGCGATCTCGCCTCGCTCCTGTTCTTCGGCTCGCTTGCCGCGCTGGCGCTTGGCGGCACCGTGCTGATCGACCGCAAGAAGCGGCTCGCGCTCGGCAGCAACTGGCCGCGCCTCGCCGAGGTCACCTCGAATATCCCGTTCCTGGCGATCATGGCCGGCCGCACGCGCCTGCGCCTGCACGAGATCGGCCTGCTGCGCCTCGTTGCCGGGCTGCTGCTCTACGCCGTGCTGCTACTCGGCCACCCGCTCTATACCGGCCACGCCATCATCATCCCGTAAACGCCGCGATCCGGCTATTTGCGCGCTGCCTTCGCGAGCCGTAGCCGCAGCGCGTTCAACTTTATGAAGCCCTCGGCGTCGCGTTGGTTATAGACCATGTCCTCCTCGAAGGTGACATGCGCGAGGCTGTAGAGAGTCTTCGGCGACTTGCGGCCGACGACGCGGACATGGCCCTTGTAGAGCTTCAGGCGCACCGTGCCCTCGACATTCTCCTGGCTCTTGTCGATCAGCGCTTGCAGCATCTCGCGCTCGGGCGCGAACCAGAAGCCGTTATAGACGAGCTCGGCATAGCGCGGCATCAGCTCGTCCTTGAGATGGGCGGCGCCGCGATCGAGGGTGATGCTTTCGATGCCGCGATGGGCGCATTGCAGGATGGTGCCGCCGGGCGTCTCGTAGACGCCGCGCGACTTCATGCCGACGAAACGGTTCTCGACGAGATCGAGGCGACCGATGCCGTGCTTGCCGCCCAGCTCGTTGAGCTTGGTCAGCACCAGCGCGGGCGAGAGCTTCTTGCCGTTGACGGCGACGGCATCGCCGCGGGCGAATTCGATCTCGACATATTCAGGCTTGTCGGGCGCCGCCTCGGGGGCGACGGTGCGGCTGTAGACGAATTCCTCGGGCTCGCTCCAGGGGTCCTCGAGGACCTTGCCCTCGGCCGAAATGTGCAGGAGGTTGGCGTCGACCGAGAACGGCGCCTCGCCACGCTTGTCCTTGGCGATCGGGATCTGGTGCTTCTCGGCATAGTCGAGCAGGCGCGTGCGTGAGCCGAGGTTCCATTCGCGCCACGGCGCGATTACCTTGATGTCGGGTTTCAAGGCGTAGTAGGTCAGCTCGAAGCGCACCTGGTCGTTGCCCTTGCCGGTCGCGCCGTGCGCCACCGCATCGGCGCCGACCTCATTGGCGATCTCGATCTGGCGCTTGGCGATCAGCGGCCGGGCGATCGAGGTGCCGAGCAGATACTCGCCCTCATAGAGGGCGTTCGCGCGAAACATCGGAAAGACGAAATCGCGGACGAACTCCTCGCGCAAATCGTCGATGAAGATCTCCTTGACGCCGAACATCTCGGCCTTCTTGCGTGCCGGTGCCAGCTCTTCCCCCTGGCCGATATCGGCCGTGAAGGTGACGACCTCGCAGGCATAGGTCTCCTGCAGCCATTTGAGGATGACCGAGGTGTCGAGGCCGCCCGAATAGGCCAGCACGACCTTCTTGATGTCGCCTTTCCTCATGTCAGCGCCCGCCATGCCTGCCGTCTCCCGTGCGATCTGCGGAAAGCGGCGTTGTATCGGGAACGCCCCGATGCGGCAAGCGCCACGGCCCGATCGGGTCAGCGCAAGGCGAGCAGACCGCGGGCGAGCAGATCGAGCGGCCAGAACAGACTCGCCTGCAGGCCGATGATCCATTCATAGCTTTCGATCTCGCGGTCGCCGGTCGTCAGGTAGAAGCGCACGTGCCAGGCGAAATCCAACACGATGCCGATCAGGTAGAGGATCAGAATCCAGCGCCACAGCCGAATGCCGGCCGACAATGGCGGGTCTGACGGCGTCGGTTGCAGGTGCCGTCGCCCGGCTACTGGATAACGATGCGGGGCGCCGGCCGCTGCGTTTCGCCGGCGACCTTCTCCCAGATGCGCTTCGCCAGCAGGCGATAGACCTTGGCGTGCTCGCTGTTCGGCTGCGAAACGACGATCGGCATGCCGGCGTCCGAGGTCTCGCGAATGGCGATGTCGAGCGGCACCTCGCAGAGGAATTCGACGCCGAGCTTGTCGGCCTCGCGGTGCGCCCCGCCATGGCTGAAGATCTCGCTGCGATGGCCGCAATTCGGGCACGAGAAATAGCTCATGTTCTCGATGATGCCGAGCACCGGCACGTCGACCTTGCGGAACATGTTGAGCCCCTTGCGCGCATCGAGCAGCGCGATGTCCTGCGGCGTCGAGACAATCACCGCGCCGGAGAGCGGTACCTGCTGCGCCATGGTAAGCTGAGCATCGCCGGTGCCCGGCGGCAGATCGACGACGAGGATGTCAAGCTCGCCCCAATTGACATCGCGCAGCATCTGGTTGAGCGCGCTCATCACCATCGGGCCGCGCCAGATCATCGGCGTGTCCTCGGCGACGAGAAAGCCCATCGACATGCATTTGACGCCGTGATTCTGCATCGGTTCAAGGACGCGGCCGTCGCGTGAATTGGGTTTGCCGGTAATGCCGAGCATGCGCGGCATCGACGGGCCGTAGATATCGGCGTCGAGGATGCCGACCTTAAGGCCATTGACGGCGAGGCCGAGCGCCAGATTGGCAGCCGTCGTCGACTTGCCGACGCCGCCCTTGCCCGAGGCGACGGCGACGATGGTCTTGACGCCGGGCACCAGCGGTTTGGCGGCAGGCGCCGCGTGCGGACCCGCGCCATGCCCCTGCCCATGTCCGTGCCCGCGCGGTGCCGCGGCGGTCGCCTTTTGCGCCGTCAGCACGGCGCTCACCGAGAGCACGCCGGGCAAGGCGTCGACGGCCTGCTCGGCGGCCTTGCGCAGCGGCTCGAGTCCGGCCGCGCGGGCCGGTTCGACCTCGAGGGCGAAGGCAACATGGCCGTCGCGCACGGCGAGACCCGAGACCATGCCGAGGCTGACGACATCGCCGCCGCGCTCAACGTCGCGCACGCTGCGCAGCGCGTCGAGAACCTGTTGCTCGCCAACCGTGCTCATGACGCCGCACCGGTGCTTGACATCTCGGCTGGTTTCCCATTTATCGGGGGCGAACTTTGCGCCCCGCTCGATAAGCTGTCATATAAGGGAGCAACGCGTGGTTTGCAAAGGCGCGCTGAGCGCGTCGTGGGAGTCTTCGAGCTAAATGGGCATTTTCAAGATGAGTGGCGGCGGGCCCTGGGGCGGCGGACCGTGGGGTGGACCGCCGCGCGGCAACGGCCAAACGCCGCGCGGACGCGGACCGCAGCCGCCGAATGTCGAGGAATTGCTGCGCCGCGCCCAGGACCAGTTCCGTCGGCTGATGCCGGGCGGGTTCGGCAGTGGGCGCGGGATCATTTACATTCTCCTCGCCGTGGTCGTCCTGTGGCTGTTCAGCGGCCTCTATCGCGTGCAGCCCGACGAACAGGGCGTCGTGCTGCGCTTCGGCAGGTATGTCTACAAGACGGACCCCGGCCTTCACCTGCGCTGGCCGTCGCCGATCGAAACCCAGCTGACGCCCAAGGTAACGCGCGTCAACCGCCTCGAAGTCGGATTCCGCTCGGGCGCCGAAGGCGCCGTCGGTCGCGGCGGCGGCGCCCGTCAGGTGCCTGAAGAGGCGCTTATGCTGACCGGCGACGAGAACATCGTCGACATCAACTTCACCGTCTTCTGGGTGATCAACGATGCGATGAGCTATCTCTTCAACATCAAGAATCCGGAAGCGACGGTGAAGGCAGTGGCGGAGAGCGCGGTGCGCGAGGTCGTCGGCCGCACGCCGATCGCCGCGGCGCTCGCCGAGGGACGCGGCAAGATCGAGAACGACACGCAAAAGCTGTTGCAGGAGATCCTCGACAATTACGGCGGCGGCATCACCGTGACGCAGGTCCAGCTGCAGAAGGTCGATCCGCCGACGCCGGTCATCGATGCCTTCCGCGATGTGCAGCGGGCGCGCGCCGACCAGGAGCGCAAGCGCAACGAAGCCGAGGCCTATCGCAACAGCATCCTGCCGGTGGCACGCGGTGAAGCCGTGCGTCTGGTGCAGGAATCGGAAGCCTACAAGGCGCAGGTGGTTGCCGAGGCACAAGGCGAGGCCGAGCGCTTCCTCTCCGTCTACAACGCCTATCTGACGGCGCAGGACGTGACCACGACCCGCCTCTATATCGAGACGATGCAGGACATCCTGCGCAACGCCAACAAGATCGTCATCGACAAATCGGCGCAGGGCCCCGGCGTCGTGCCCTATCTGCCGCTGCCGGAACTCGGCCGTTTTGCCACACAGCCGCCGTCCGGTGCGGCGCCATCCCCGCAGCCGCAAGCGCAGCAAGGGCAGGGCCAGCGGCTCAGCCCCGGACAGGTTTCGAACCAGCGGGGGACGAAGCCATGAACCGCGTCGCATTGACGGCGGCCGCCATAGCCGGCGTCCTCATCATCGTTCTCGGCCTCAGCGCGTTCTTCACCGTCGATCAGACCGAGCAGGCGATCGTCCTGCAGTTCGGTGAGTTCAAGCGCGAGGTGCGGGATCCCGGCCTGCACGTCAAATTGCCGTTCATCCAGAACGTCGTCTATTTCGACCGCCGCGTGCTCGATACCGATCCGCCGACCGAGGAGGTCATCGCCGCCGACCAGAAGCGGCTGGTGGTCGACAGCTATGCCCGCTTCCGCATCGTCGACCCGCTGCGCTTCTATCAGTCGATGGGCACCGAGCTGGCGGCGCGCGGCCGGTTGAACGCGACGATCAGCGGCAGTCTGCGGCGCGTACTCGGAAACATCACCCTCGGCTCGGTGCTGTCGGACGAGCGCAGCAAGATCATGCGCCAGATCACCGAGGAGGTCGCCACCCAGGCCAAGCCCTTCGGTATCGACGTCATCGACGTGCGGTTGCGCCGCGCCGACCTGCCCGAGGAGAATAGTCAGGCGATCTTCGCCCGCATGCAATCCGAACGGCAGCGCGAGGCGCAGGAATTTCGTGCCCAGGGCGACGAGTTCGCCCAGCGCATCCGCTCGGTTGCCGAGCGCGAGCGCACGGTCATCATCGCCGAGGCGCAGAAGCAATCGCAGATCCTGCGCGGCCAAGGCGAGGGCGAGTCGGTCAAGATCTATGCCGACGCCTTCGGCAAGGATCGGAACTTCTTTGCCTTCTACCGCTCGATGCAAGCTTATCGCGAAGCGCTGGGTGGGCAGAACACCACACTGGTGCTTTCGCCGGACAGTGATTTCTTCCGCTTCTTCAGCAGCAGTGCTGGCAAGGGCGGCGCCGATGCCCCGCCGGCGCCGGCGGGCGCCAGCGCGAAGCCCTGATCGACTGGCTCCTAGTGGCGCATGAAGGACCTGGGGACCGCGCTTGCTCTCGTGCTGGTCATCAAGGGGGTGCTCTATGCACTTTTCCCGGATGGCATGAAGCGCCTCGTCGTGCAGATGTTGACGGTGCCTGCGCCGATGCTGCGCGCCGTCGGGCTTGCCGCCGCCTGCATCGGCGTCGGTGCGGTGTGGCTGATGCGTCGGTGAGCATGGCTATTGGAACGCGCCGCAATTTCACCATCTTGCTGTAGTCGAATTGACCGCTGGCCGAGATCCGGCGAGCGGAACGTGATGTCGAGGCTGTGGGTTTCCGCTGCGGTTTGCCGTACACTTGCCCGTTCAAGCTCGATTTGCCATGGAGAATATGCGGTGAGCCGTTTGCTTTTTGGCCCAGTTGATAGACGCCGCCTGCGACACGCGCCAGGCTGGCTGCCGATGTCGTTCGCCCTCGTCATGGTGGCGGTGCTGTCTTTCACCGCTGGACCCGCCGCCGCCAA
>WNFD01006014.1_pt1 | contig 16321 bp, 15 predicted proteins | sample 5400491 | NCBI WGS metagenome assembly WNFD01 (sample SAMN13153343, study PRJNA577476) | soil metagenome | isolation source: 120 cm saprolite under Douglas fir tree site 2 hole 2 replicate 2 | place: USA:California | collected 2015-04-18 | reverse complement strand
ATACGGACCCGTACGTACGGTGGTGTGGGAGGGGCGGAGCCGCGAGGCTCTCCCCTATCCCGATTCCGGGAGCCGGCGTAACAGGCGCCGATTCGCATCGATTGCTCGCCCCGGGGTTACTGGATGCCCGCTTTCGCGGACGATGACAACCGAATGAGCTTAAGTTAGCGCGCATGCGCACTTGCGGGGGAGGGGCAGACCTGCGTCTTCATGCATTTCCCACCCGCCGCTATTGACCTGCGCGCCGCTACCCCGAAAGAATTCGCCGGCGCGGCGGTTGGCGCCGCTCTCGAGGGAGGACAACGTGCTCGTCGATCATCGAACCTACCGCATCAAGCCCGGCATGACCCAGGCGCATCTCGCGATCTATGAGAAGTACGGGCTGGCGGCGCAGACCCGGCACCTCGGTCCTCCGATCGCCCCATGACCCACGCTGGAGGCTCGCATGCGCGCCAATGACGGGACCAGGACCGCCGGCGAAGTTCTGATCGACCAGCTCGTCATCCACGGCGTGCGCCACGTGTTCTGCGTGCCGGGCGAGAGCTACATCGCGGCGCTCGATGCCCTGCACGACCGCGACATCGCCGTCACCGTCTGCCGGCACGAGAGCGGGGCGGCGATCATGGCGGAAGCGCAGGGCAAGGCGACCGGACGCCCCGGCATCTGCTTCGTCACCCGCGGACCCGGCGCCACCAACGCGGCGGCGGGGCTGCATATCGCGCGCCAGGACTCGACCCCCCTGATCCTGTTCGTCGGCCAGATCGCCCGCGAGATGCGCGAGCGCGAGGCGTTCCAGGAGCTCGACTACCGCGCGGTGTTCGGCTCGATCGCGAAATGGGCGACCGAGATCGACGACCCCGCGCGCATCCCCGAGCTGATCTCGCGCGCCTTTCACGCCGCGACCGGCGGGCGGCCCGGGCCGGTCGTCGTCGCGCTGCCGGAGGACATGCTGGTCGAGCGCATCGCCGTGCCCGACGCCCCCGCCTTCGAGCCGATCGAGACCTGGCCGGGCGCGACCGACATGAGCCGGCTGCAGAAGCTCATCTGGGCGGCCGCGCGCCCGATCGTGCTCGTCGGCGGCAGCCGCTGGTCGCAGGGCGCCTGCGCCGCGGTCGCGCGGTTTGCCGAGCGCTTCGCGTTGCCGGTTGCCACCACGTTCCGGCGCGCCCATCTGTTCGACCCCGAGCATCCCTGCTACGCCGGCGATCTCGGCATCGGCCCCAATCCGAAGCTGCTTGCTCGCGTCAAGGGCGCCGACCTCATCCTGCTGATCGGCGGGCGGCTCGGCGAGATGCCCTCGCAGGGCTACACGCTCCTCGACATTCCCGCCCCGCGCCAGACCCTGGTGCACGTCCACCCCGGCGCCGAGGAGCTCGGCCGCGTCTACCGGCCGCAGCTTGCGATCAACGCCGCGCCGACCGCGTTTGCCGCCGCGCTCGAAGGCCTCGAGCCGCCGAAGGAGCTGCGCTGGCGCGGCGAGACGCCGGTCGCGCATGCCGATTTTCTCGCCTGGACCGGGGAGCCGACCAGCGTGCCCGGCCCGGTCAATCTCGGCGAGATCCTCGTGGGTTTGCGCGACAAGCTCCCCGCCGACGCCGTGATCTGCAACGGCGCCGGAAATTTCTCGGTCTGGGTGCACCGCTACGGCCGCTACCGGCGTTACGGCACGCAGCTCGCGCCGATTGCGGGGTCGATGGGCTATGGCGTGCCCGCCGCGATCGGCATGAAGCGCCTCATGCCGGAGCGCACGGTGATCGCCTTTGCCGGCGACGGCGACTTCCTGATGACGGGCCAGGAATTCGCCACCGCCGTGCAATACGGCCTGCCGGTCATCGTCGTGGTCGTCGACAACGGCATGTACGGCACCATCCGGATGCATCAAGAGCGCCAGTATCCCGGCCGCGTGGTGGCGACCGACCTGAAGAACCCGGATTTCGCCGCCTATGCCCGCGCCTTCGGCGGCTATGGCGCGACGGTGGAGAAGACCGCGGATTTCTTCCCCGCCTTCGCGGCGGCGCAGAAATCGGGCCTGCCCGCGATCCTGCACCTCAAGGTCGATCCCGAGGCGCTCACGCCGACCATGTCGCTCGCCGCGACCCGCGCGAAGGCGCAAGCGGAGCACATGTGAAATGGGGAGATGACGATGAAATATGCAGCGCTCGCAACTTTCGTGATGGCAGCTGTGCTGTTCGCCGCGATGGCATGCGTACAGGCCCGGCTCGGCCTCCAGGGCTATCGTTTCGGCAGCCAGTGGAGCTATAGCGGGGAGACGCTCAAGCAGAATATTGCACAGGATCCATCGAAGCCGCCGTTGGTGGTCGTGCCGCTGCTTTTCCCGCTCGATTTCCTGTTCCTGTTGTTCTTCGGCGTGTCCCTGGGCCTCGGCTCGATCGCCTATGCCGATGCGCTTGGCGTTCCCGCCTCGCGGATCGGGCTACTGCTCATCCTGCCGGTCGCCTATATGGTCGCCGATTTCAGCGAGAACGTGCTCTATTCCGGAATGCTGCTCCGGCCTGATTCGATCGATCGCCTAATTGATGCCGGGAATTGGGCGACCCGCGTGAAATGGGTGGCCGTGCTGCTGGCGATGCTGCAGACACTGGGCGCGTTGGGCTATCCCTGCGTCATTGAACCCGCTCAGGTCCGATACGACGGATCGATGCGGGGGGCGTCGGGCTCATCGAGGAGATTGCTCTCCGGGACGATATCACGGCAGGGCCGGCGAGGGACGGTTGCGTCCGCCGGGACAACTATGAATCATGCTTCACTTTTTTTGACGCGCTGATTCGGCATGCCCTATCGCCAGACCGAGAATGTAGCCCGCAAGCTCGCCGCCCGCCATGAGGCGATCCTGGCGGCGGCCTGCGAGGCTGCTGCCGCCGGCGGCATGGCGGCGGTCCAGATCGCCCCGGTCGCCGAGCGCGCCGGCGTGGCATCCGGCACGGTCTATCGGTATTTCCCCTCCAAGACCGAGCTCGTCGCCGCGCTGGTGGCGGCGATGTCGGCGCGCGAGATCGCCGCGCTCGTTGCCGCCGCGAGGTCGGCACCCGGCCCCCTGTCGGCGCTGGCGGCGGCGATCACCACGTTCGCCGCGCGCGCGCTCGCCGGGCGGCGGCTCGCCGTTGCGCTGCTGGCGGAGCCGGTCGAGCCCGAGGTCGACGCCGCCCGCGCGTCCTATCGGCGGGCGCTCGCCGGCGAATTCGAGCAGCTGATCCGCCGGGCGCGCGCCGGCGGGCACCTGCCCGACCAGGATGCGGCGCTGGCCGCGGCGGCGCTCCTCGGCGCGTTGATCGAGGGTCTGATCGGGCCGCTCGCCCCCGCCGCCGATCCGATGAAGGCGCGCACGCAGGTGCAGATGCTCGCCTTGCTTGCGCTGCGCGCCCTCGGCGTGGTCGACGCCCGCGCCCGCGGTCTCGTGGTGCAGACGGCGATGCCGGAGCCGGGCTGAGCACGCGCAGCCGCGCATTCAGCCGCGCTGGAACGCTCACTCCAACGTCGCGGCCGCGATCCAGTCGGTCACGGCGCGCAGCGCCGCCTCGCGGTCACCGGATCGCCGCTCGGCCTCGAACACGGCGAGCTGGGCGTCGGCCGAGGTCCCGGAGCCGACGATCGCGCGGCAGCGGTGGAGCTCGGCGGTCGAGCCGAGTGCCGCGGCATCCGCCGCGGTGTCGGCGATCACGCGCTCGAGCATCTCGGCGACCGACAGCGCGCCGTCCTTGCCGGCGAAGGTGGCATGCACCCCGTGGCGCTGCGCCTGCCACTTGTTCTCCACGATGATGGCGCGCCCCACCGCGTCGAGATCGCGATTGCACGAGCGATCGACCCAGAGGTGACGCGCGAGCGTGCGGTAGAGCGCCGCGATGGCGATCGAATCCTCGACCAGCGTGCAGCAATCGGGCGCGCGCAGCTCCAGCGTCGGGTTGGCGCGCGAAGGCCGGACCGCCCACCAGATATAGCTCGAATCCTCGATCACGCCGGCGTCCACCAGCGCCGCCACGTAGGCGTCGAACTCCTCCTCGGTCCGGAACAGGTCGGGGAGGCCGGTGCGCGGCAGCTCGTCGTAGGCGGCCAGCCGATAGCCCTTCAGCCCGGTTCGCCGCGACTGCCAGAACGGCGAGGAGGTCGAGAGCGCGACGAACAGCGGCACGTAGGGCAGCATGCGATACATCAGGTCGATGCGTTGGTGCGGGTCGGGCAAGCAGACATGCACGTGCAGGCCGCACAGCAGGTCGCGCTGGCCGATCATCTGCAGATCCTGCATCACGGTGTCGTAGCGGGCCTTGGCGGTCTGCTGGGCATTGCGCCAGGACGCGGTCGGATGCGTGCCGGCCGCGAGGATGGCGAGGCCGTGGTCGGCCGCCACCGCCGCGACGGTCCGGCGCAGATGGCGCAGCTCCGTCCGCGCGTCGGCCATGTTCTGGTGCGGCGACGAGATCACCTCGATCTGCGGCTGCAGGAACTCGGTCGAGCTGCGACCGTCGGTGGCGGCGCTCGCGGCCTCGAAGAATTTCTTGGGCACGTCTTCGACCGCCGTCTTCGTGCGTGCATCGACCAGGAAATATTCCTCCTCGATGCCGAACGCGAATGTGCCGGCCGTTGCGTGACCTTGGGTGTGCGACCTGAAGGAGGGGGCGAAGTCCATCGGTACCACCGAGCTTGTTGCAGCAGCGCTCGACGCCAATTCGAACCGAAAAACCCGAGGGGAAAGGCGGCCAGATAACGTGCCCGCAAACCCCGCAGTTCCATTCGAAAAATCCATAGTTATGTCAAAGATTTGCGCCGGACCCCCGGGTCAATGCGACATCAGCACCGGCAGCGTCATGGCGGCGAGAATGCTGCGCGTGACGCCGCCGAGAATGAACTCGCGCAGGCGCGAGTGCCCGTAACCGCCCATCACCATGAGGTCGGCGCCGCAATCGGCGGCATGCGACAGGATCACGTCCGCGGTGGCGAGATCGGCCTTGGCGAGGCGCTTGACCTCGGCGGCGACGCCGTGGCGCGCCAGATGCTCGCCGATATTGGCGCCGGTGATCTCCGCGTTCTTGTGCCGTTCGGCGACGACGACGAGATCGACGGCCTTGGCGCGCGCGAGGAACGGCATCGCGTCGGCGATGGCGCGGGCGGCGGTGCGCCCGCCGTCCCAGCACACCAGCACGCGCTCGAGCGAGAGCCCGCGCGTCTGGATGTAGGGCACGACGATCAGCGGACGCCCGGATTCGAACAGCGCCCCCTCGATCATCAGCTCCTCGGACGCCGCGCGCTCGCGCTGCGCCTGCCCGACGACCGCGAGGTCGAAACGCTTGGCAATGCCCGCGAACAGCGAGGCGGCGTTGCCGAAGGTCGCGTCGAGCACGCGCGTTTCCGCAGCGACCCCCGCCGCTTTGGTCATGGTCTCGAACCGGCTGGCCGCGGTCTTGGCGAGGTTGCTGTTCTCCTCGCGCTGCGACTCGATCAGCTCGAGCGGAACGCCGCCGAGCATGCCGTCAGGAATCACGGGCTCGTAGACGAATGCGATGCCGACGAGATGTGCGCCGAACGTCGCCGCGATCGAGGTCGCGTACTCGGCGGCGACATTCTGCGGACTGCGGCCCGAAAGATTGACGACGATGTCCTTGATCACGACGCGAGCTCCTCGCCGGCACGCAGCGACCGACCTGTTTGCGGCGCATGCTTGCCCGGAATCGGGGTCTGGGGCAGCACCGGAAAACGCCTTATACCAACGGCGCTGGAGGCTGGCTCTCCTCTCGTCATTGCCGGGCTTGACCCGGCAATCCATCATCTTAATCAAAGAGCGCTTTTTCAGATGGATGCCCGGGTCAAGCCCGGGCATGATCGGTCGAGAGCTAGTGCCGTTGGTATTACAGCAATCCGCAGGATAACAAATTCAGGCCGAAGCGAAGCGTTCCCTGTCGACGGTCCGGCTCACTTCTTCTCGCCGTCCGGTGCGAATTGCTTGAGATAGGCCCAGAGGTCCGCGATGTCCTTCTCGTTCTTGATGCCGACGAATGCCATCCGGGTGCCGGGCATCTCCTGCATCGGCGCCCGGATATACTTGTCGAACACTTCCTGGCTCCAGGTGATGCCGGAGGACTTGTTGGCGGGCGAGTAGTTGTAGCCCTCGAAGCTGCCGGCCTTGCGACCGTCGGTGCCGTTGAGCGGCGGGCCGAGCTTGACTTTCGCCTCGGGGCCGACGTCGTGGCAGGGCATGCACAGCCGCCGGAACACCTGCTGGCCGGCTTCGGCGTCCTGCGCGGAGCTCATCCCCGTCGACGCGGCAAGAGCAGTGACCGCGGCCGTCGCGATCTTCGTCACCCGAGTCCTCATCATCTTCTCCTTTTTCCGTCCGCCGGTGCCGCGCCCCGCAGGTGTCCGCCGATCTTGGGGCTTGCCCGAGATCGGGTTTTGACTTCCGCAAATCGGTTGCAGCCGAGCTGCCAATGGCAAGCGTCATGCCGTTTCGAATGGCGTCCGACGCTTGCAGTGTCAACGCCCGAAAGTGACAATTCGCCTCGCCGGCCCGGGTGCGGACCGCGCTATGGTGCCGGGGAGCGCGAATTCATGCCGGCTTTGGCGCTATAACCGCGCCATAATGGAAGCAGCCGGGGCGTCGATCGGCTCGAGGAATAGGTGCCATGCCAGTCGCCATGCCCGCCCCCGATCAGGCCGTGCTGGCCCGCCGCGAGCGCATCGCGGCCGCGTTGCGGGTGATGGTGCCCGGCGAGGGGGTGATCGCCGCCGAGCGGGAGATGCGCCCTTACGAATCCGACGGGCTCACCGCCTATCGCCAGCTTCCCATGCTGGTGGTGCTGCCGGACACGACTGCGCAGGTGAGCGCCGTGCTCGAATTCTGTCACCGCGAAGGCATCAAGGTCGTGCCGCGCGGGGCGGGGACCTCGCTCTCCGGCGGCGCGCTGCCGCTCGCGGACGGCGTCCTGCTCGGCATGGCCAAGTTCAATCGCATCCGCGAGATCGACCTCGCCAACCGCGTCGCCGTGGTCGAGCCGGGCGTGACCAACCTCGCGATAACGCAAGCGGTCGAGGATGCCGGATTCTACTACGCGCCCGACCCGTCCTCCCAGATCGCCTGCACCATCGGCGGCAACGTGGCCGAGAATTCCGGCGGCGTGCACTGCCTCAAATACGGCATGACCACCAACAACGTCCTGGGTTGCGAGCTGGTGCTGATGACCGGCGAGATCGTTCGGCTCGGCGGCAAGCATCTCGACGCCGGCGGCTACGACCTCCTCGGCGTCATCACTGGCTCGGAGGGACTCCTGGGCGTGGTCAGCGAGATCACCGTGCGCCTGCTCAAGAAGCCGGAATGCGCGCGCGCCGTCCTGGTCGGCTTCGCCGCCTCCGAGGATGCCGGCCGATGCGTGAGCGAGATCATCGGCGCCGGCATCATTCCCGGCGGGATGGAGATGATGGATCGGCCCGCCATCCACGCGGTCGAGCAATTCGTGCACGCGGGCTATCCGCTCGACGTCGAGGCGCTCCTGATCGTCGAGGTCGACGGCCCGCAGGCCGAGGTCGATCATCTGATCGCGCGGGTCGAGGCGATCGCCAAGTCCTGCCGCGCCACCACCTGCCAGGCCTCGGCCTCGGAGGACGAGCGGCTGCTGTTCTGGGCCGGGCGCAAGGCGGCGTTCCCGGCGGTCGGGCGCATCTCGCCCGATTACTACTGCATGGACGGCACCATCCCGCGCGCGAAGCTGCCGCAGGTGCTCAAGCGCATGCGCGAGCTGTCCGAGCATTACGGGCTCGCGGTCGCCAACGTCTTCCACGCCGGCGACGGCAATCTGCATCCGCTCATTCTCTACGACGCCAACAAGCCGGGCGAGCTCGCGAGAACGGAGGAATTCGGCGCCGACATTCTCAGGCTCTGCGTGGAGGTGGGCGGCGTGCTCACCGGCGAGCATGGCGTGGGCGTGGAGAAGCGCGACCTGATGCCGGCGATGTTCTCCGAGGCCGATCTCAACCAGCAGCAGCGGCTCAAATGCGCGTTCGACGAAGGCGGCCTGCTCAATCCGGGGAAAGTGTTTCCGACGTTGCACCGTTGCGCCGAGCTCGGGCGCCTGCACGTCCATGCCGGCCGCCTGCCATTCCCGGACATTCCGCGGTTCTGATCGTGCGATGGTCGACAATCTCAGGCCGCGCGATGGCAAGGACGTCGAGGCGGCGGTGCAATGGGCGCTCGCCGAGGGCAAGCCCCTCGAGCTGATGGGGCGGGGCTCGAAGCGAGCCATCGGGCGGCCCGCGCAAACCGACCTGACGCTCGACCTCTCCGGGCTCACCGGTGTCACCCTTTACGAGCCGGAGGAGCTGGTGCTTTCGGCCAGGGCCGGCACCGCGCTTGCCGAGATCGAGGCCCTTGTCGCCGCGAACGGCCAGCAGCTCGCCTTCGAGCCGATGGACTACGGACCTCTTTCCGGCGGTGCGGCCGGTCGCGGCACCGTCGGCGGCGCGCTGGCGGCGAACGTCTCCGGCCCGCGCCGGATCAAGGCCGGTGCCGCGCGCGATCATTTTCTCGGCTTCTCCGCCGTGTCCGGCCGCGGCGAGACCTTCAAGTCGGGCGGCCGGGTGGTGAAGAACGTCACCGGCTATGATCTCTGCAAGCTGATGGCGGGGTCCTGGGGCACGCTCGCGGCGATGACCGAGGTCACGATCAAGGTCCTGCCCCGCCCGGAGACCGAGGCCACGGTCACGATCCGCGGCCTCGCGCCGCCGCCGGCGGTCGAGGCGATGACCCTCGCCATGGGCTCGGCCTGCGACGTCTCGGGCGCGGCGCACCTGTCGGCGGAGGTTGCCGCGCGCAGTCCCGAGATCGCCGGCGGCGCGGTCACGGCGCTGCGGCTCGAGGGCTTCGCTCCGTCGGTCGCCCATCGCCGGCGCGTGCTCGAGGCGCTGATGCAACCGTTCGGCGACGCGGTCACCATCGAGGAGCCAGCATCGCGCGCGCTCTGGCAGGCGGTGCGCGACGTGGCCGCCTTCGCCTCCGACCGCCTCGACCGTCCCCTGTGGCGCATCTCGACGGCGCCGAGCCGCGGGGCCGAGCTCGGCGCGCGCATCGCGCGCGAGGCCGAGGCGCACATGCTCTACGATTGGGCCGGCGGGCTGATCTGGGTCGCGCTCGAGCCGTCGGACGATGCCGGCGCCGCGGTCGTGCGCCGTGCCGTGGCCGCGACCGGAGGGCACGCCACGCTCGTTCGCGCGCCGGCCGCGGTGCGCGCGGCGGTCGCCGTGTTCTCACCACAGGATCCTGCGCTCGCGGCGTTGACGAAGCGGGTCAAGGCGAGCTTCGATCCCGGCGGCGTGCTCAATCCGGGGCGGATGTGGGCGGGAGTGTGAATCGATGCAAACGAGCTTCAGTCTCGCCCGGCTGGCCGACCCCGATATCGCGGCCGCCGACCGCATCCTGCGGGCGTGCGTGCATTGCGGGTTCTGCACCGCGACCTGCCCGACCTACGTGCTGCTCGGCGACGAGCTCGATTCGCCGCGCGGGCGCATCTACCTGATCAAGGACATGCTGGAGAACGACCGGCCGGCGACCGCCGACGTGGTCAAGCATATCGACCGCTGCCTCTCGTGCCTGGCCTGCATGACCACCTGCCCCTCCGGGGTGCACTACATGCATCTCGTCGACCACGCGCGCGCCTACATCGAGAAGACCCATACCCGCCCGCTGGTCGACCAGTTGTTCCGCGCGTTCATCGCCCGGGTGCTGCCTTACAATCGCCGCTTGCGCCCGGCGCTCGCGGCAGCGCGCCTGGCGAGGCCTCTGGCGGGGGTCTTCGCAGCGCTCGGGCTCGCGCCGCTCGCGGCCATGCTGCGGCTCGCGCCCTCGCACCGGCCGGCGCGGCCATCGGGCGAGGAACCGCGGCGGTTTGCGCCGGCGGCGCCCCGCCGCGGGCGGGTCGCGCTCCTGACGGGCTGCGTCGCCCCGGTCATCGCTCCGTCGATCAGCGCGGCGACGGTGCGGCTGCTGACCCGCCACGGCATCGAGGTGGTGGTCGCCGATGACGGCTGCTGCGGCTCCCTCGTCCACCATATGGGCCGCGAGCAGGAGGCGCGGACGGCGGCCCGCCGCCGCATCGATGCCTGGACCGCCGAGATCGAGGGGGAGGGGCTCGACGCCATCCTGGTCACGGCCTCGGGCTGCGGCACCACGCTCAAGGATTACGGCTACATGCTGCGCACCGACCCCGCCTATGCCGGCAAGGCCGCCCGCGTCTCCGCGCTCGCCATGGACATCAGCGAGTATCTGAGTCGGCTCGAGCTGGCGCCCGCGCGCGGCCCGACGGGCCTCACCGTCGCCCATCATTCGGCCTGCTCGCTCCAGCACGGACAGAAAATCACACGCGCGCCGAAAGAATTGCTTTGCAAGATTGGATTCGTAGTCAAAGATGTACCGGAAGGTCATCTGTGCTGCGGCTCGGCCGGTACCTACAACATTCTCCAGCCGGAGCTTGCGAGGAGGTTGCGCGAGCGCAAAGTCGCGAATATCGAGAAGCTGAGGCCCGATGTGATCGCCGCCGGCAATATCGGCTGCATGACGCAGATCGCCGCGGGCACCGAGATCCCGGTGGTCCATACGGTCGAGTTGATCGACTGGGCGACCGGAGGCCCCGCACCCGAGGCGCTCACCGGGAGGGGGGTATCCAGCGCGGCGGGCGAGACCGTCGCGATGGCTATGTGATAGTGGCGTCGTCGAACAGGGATCTGAGCCGTAACGATCGGGAGGCCATCATGGCGAAGAAGGCGAAGAAAGCGAAGTCGAAGACCAAGAAGGGGAGGAAGGCGAAAAAAGCCGCCCCGGCGCGCAAGAAGAAGCGCGTCGTTGCGAAGAAGGCCGCCGCGAAGAAGCCGGCCAGGAAGCCGAAGGCCGCTCCCAAGCCGGCGCCGAAGGCCGCGCCCAAGCCGGCGCCGAAGGCCGCGCCCAAGCCGGCGCCGAAGCCCGCTCCGCCGCCGGCGCCGCCGTACACCCCGCCCTCGTACTCGCCGTTCGGCGGCACGTCCGGCGGCGGCGGCGGCACGGAGGGCGGCGGCACTTCGTAGGAGCCCCGCGGCCGGCAAGGGCCCGCGCCAGCAGGCGCGGGCCGTTGCAACTTTCCCCCGGGGGCTCGATCAGGGCGTCTCGCGCACGAGCTCGCTCGCGAGCTTCACCACCTCGGGGGGCGAGGAATAGACCTCCGCAAGCAGAGCCTCGACCTCGGCAGCGCCCACGGGCTCGACGTCGAGGTTGAGGCTTCGCGCCTCGTTGCGGAACTCCGGGTCGTTCACGGTGGCCTCGAAGGCGGCGCGCAGCATGCGTGCCCGGTCCGCCGGCGTGCCGGGCGGCGCCGCGAACGGGCGCGCCATGCTCTGGCGCGAGACGATCAGCTTGAGCGCCGCCTTCTTCCGGGCATCATCGGTCAGATCCATGATCAGGGGGACGTCGCGCAGCGCCTTGTCCTTCTGCAATCCGATCTGCAGCGCGACGTCGATCTTGTTGCCGTCGAGCAGCGCCTTGCTGCGGCTGAGGAGGCTGGTCCACGACCAGCCGCAGCGGCCGTCGACCTCGCGGCGCTCCATGGCCAGGATGATCTCGCTGCCGCCGGGATAGCCGGTCACGATCCGCAATGGCAGATCGAACAGCCGGAATAGAAATCCGGCTCGGCCGCGGCCGGCACCGGCATCGCCAGCGCGAGGCCCGTCGCGAGCGCCGTCGGGAGGCTGCCGCGCACGGCCATCGGGAATCGCGCCAAGATCATGCCAACGGCACCGCCTCTCGATCCGTCATGCCCGGGCTTGACCCGGGCATCCATCAGAAAAGAGCTTTTTGATTAAGAGGATGGATTGCATCGGAACTCGGGCTTGCCCGAGTTCCGCATTATTGAGTGCCGCAAGTCGGGCCAGCCCGACTTGCGGTGTCAAGCCCGGCAATGACGAGAGGAGGTCACTCGGCAGCGATGTGCGCCTGGCTTTGCACCTCCACGTTGACGCGGCTTGCGCGAATATCCTGCGGCCGCAGCGTCCCGATCTCGGGGTCCTTCGCTTTGTGGTAGTCGATGAAGTAGCGCAGATAGGCACGCTTGTCGGCGTTGATGCGGCGCACCGCCTCGCGCACGGCGCGGTTGAAGGCGGCATAGGTCGCCGCATCGACCCGGTCGGAGGCGACCTCGGTGCCGTGATAGAAAGCCTCGCAGACGAGCCGGCAGCCCTGCTTCTCCGCCAGGGTCGCGTAGGGCTCGGTCAGGGTGGTGGCCTCGATCTCGCCCCTCATCATGGCGTCGTATCGGTAGCGCGAGCCGTTGGGCGCCCGACAGACCCTGATCTGGTCGCGCGGGAGGAAGCCTTCGAGCATGTGCAGCGCGAGATAGTGGGTGCCGAAATAGAACGGCACGCCGACGGTGCGGCCGGCGAGTTGCTGGGCGGTGTAGACCGGCGAGTCCGGACGCACCGCGAGCGCCGCATAGGTCACGATGGCGCGCCGGCCGACCTGGCGGCTGCCGAGCTTGGTGTCCTGAACGCGACAGTAATTGCCCCACTCGCAGGCATTGTACATGTCCGCCTGGCCCTGCTCCAACAGCTTGCCGTGGCTGGAGAAGGGGTCGAGTCCGTTCGGGCTGATGACGTTGACGTCGGATTTCTTCTCGACTTCTTGCTCGCGGTCCGCCCACTCGATCGCGAGGCCCTCCTGTTCGAACAGCCCCTCGTCATGGGCGACGAGCTCCGGCAGACCCTGGAACGGCGCGGTGGTTTCCAAAACCAGCTTTTTCATGGATCGAGCTCTCCTTGCCCGCCTTGCGCCGGCAGTGGACGACGCGCGCAAGATTATCAGATTTCCGGCGGCGGGGATGCACGAAGACTCGTGTCGGTCCGCCCCCGCCCCACCCCTCCCCCGCAAGCGGGGGAGGGAGCAGAGCGAGTCTGCCGCTCGCGCTGACCACATCTCAACCGGAACGTGCTCTAGGACGCACGCCGTGGCGATGCGGATTGCATGGCCTGCGCGAGGCGCATAGCATTGGCAGCCGAAACGGATGGGCCGGAACTCTCCCCCATCTTCCACTTCAACACGGAGGAGGCTCGTCATGCCGGCGACTTGCAACATCCTGATCATGGGCGCGTCCTACGGGTCGCTGCTCGCCTCCAAGCTGCTGTTCGGCGGCCACAAGGTGATGCTGGTCTGCCTCCCGGCCGAGGCGGACTTGATCAACGCGGAGGGCTTCCGCGTGCGCCTGCCGGTCAAGGGCCGCAAGGATCCGGTCGAGCTCGACTCGCGCAAGCTGCCGGGCAAAGTCAGCGCCGGCGGCCCTGCCGGCGTCAATCCGGCCGACTACGACCTCGTCGGGCTCGCAATGCAGGAGCCGCAATACCGCTCTCCGGGCGTGCGCGAGCTGCTCGACGCCGTGGCCAAATCCAGGGTGCCCTGCATGTCGATCATGAACATGCCCCCGCTCGCCTACCTCAAGCGCATCCCCGGCCTCAACACCGACGCATTGAAATCGGCTTACACGGATGCCACCGTCTGGAACAGCTTCGATCCCGCGCTGTTGACGCTGTGCAGCCCGGACCCGCAGGCGATCCGCCCGCCGAACGAGAAGGTCAACGTCCTGCAGGTCACGCTGCCGACCAACTTCAAGGTCGCGCGTTTCGATTCCGACAAGCACACCGCCATTCTTCGGCGCCTGCAGGACGAGATCGAGGCGATCCGCTTCGACGCGCCCGAAGGCAAGACCGAGCTGCCGGTCAAGCTCAAGGTGCACGACTCCATTTTCGTGCCGCTCGCCAAGTGGGCGATGCTGCTGACCGGCAATTATCGTTGCATCACCAAGGACGGCGCGATCGACATCAAGGACGCCGTGCATCGCGATGTCGAGGCGTCGCGCTCGGTCTACAACTTCGTGGTCGACCTCTGCGTCAAGCTCGGCGCGGCGCGGGACGATCTGGTGCCGTTCGAGAAATACGCGGCCGCCGCGCAGAGCCTGACGCGCCCGTCGTCCGCCGCGCGCGCGCTCAACAACGGCGTGCCCAATATCGAGCGCGCCGACAAGCTGGTGCAGTTGATCGCGGCGCAGAAGGGCCTGCGCAACCCGGTCATCGACGCCACGGTTGCGCTGGTCGACGCACGGCTCGAGGCCAACCGGAAGAAAGCCGCCGCCTGACGCTCGGGGCGGGCTTTGCGCGTGCCACATACTCGGTGTGTTCCCCGGCGGCGCTGGCGGTCGGCCTCGCGATGGCGGCCATGCACCTCACGCGCAGCTTTCATCCGCCGGCCGGAATCGACCCGCCGGTCGTCGTCGTCAACGACATGTCGTGGAGCTTCCTCATTGCTCCGGTGGCGGTCGGCGCGTGCCTGCTCGCGGCGGTCGCCTTCGCATGGCACAACCTGTTCCGTCGCGGCTCCTGGCCCGAGCGATGGTGGTGACGGATCATTCGGCGGTCATGGGCTCGACCAGTCCGGCGGCGCGAATGCGGTCGCCGTCGCGCACCAGCGTCAGGCCCCGCGAGCTAATTATTCGATCACCTCGTCCGCGCGCAGCATGATCGAGGTTGGCACTTCGAGGCCGAGCGCCTTCGCGGTCTTGAGGTTGATCACCAGCTCGAACGCGGTCGGCTGCAGCACCGGGAGCTCCGACGGTTTGGCGCCCTTGAGGATCCGCCCGGCATAGACGCCCGCCTGGCGATAGGCGCCGGTGAAGCTTGCCGAGTAGCTGATCAGGCCGCCAGCTGCGGCGTAATCGCGGACGTCGTAGATGGCCGGAATGGCATGGCGCGCCGCCAGTGCGACCAGCGTTCGACTTTCGCTGGTGAAGGATGGGCTGCCGCTGACCACGAGCGCGCCGGCGCCGGCCTGGACAATTCTAGTGAAGGCACCATCGAATTCGCGTTCATTCTCGGCTTTCACGGCCACGATTTTCCGCCCGATGGTGCGACCCGCCTCCTCCACTTCGCGCAATTCGTTGACCGATGCAGCAAAATTGGGATCGATCAGTACCGCAATGATACGAGCCCCGGGGACCAGCTCAAGCAGCATCTCCACGCGCTTCGCGCCGAGCCGGTTGCCGAAGAACGTCAGGCCCGTCAGGTTGCCGTCCGGCCGATTGAGGCTGGCGACGAGGCCATATCTGACCGGATCGTCGCCGATCACGAACACGATTGGAATGGTCGTGGTGGCGCTCCGGGCCGCCTCCACCGCTGGGCCATTGCCGACGATCACTGCCACTTGGCGGCGGACCAGATCGGCCGCGAGGCCCGGCAGCCGATCGATTTGATTGTCCGCCCAGCGTTGCTCGACCGCCACGTTCTGGCCTTCTACGAACCCCGTCTCGTTCAGGCCTTAGCGGAACGCCGCCATGATATGCGCGAACGGCTCAGCCGGTGAGCTGCGGAGAAATCCGACCACCGGCATCGCCGGCTGCTGCGCGCGTGCCGAGAGCGGCCTTGCGACCGCCGCGCCGACAACAAGCGTGATGAATTCGCGCCGCCTCATCGTGACCTTCTGATCGGAGAAGCTCCACCATCATATTAGCGGGCCATGTAATATGGCTCAACGGAGCCATTCCTCAAACCTCGGAAAAGTTCTGTTTTGCGAGGCGCCAATTGCCGGCGGGGCTCGCAGTCGTCGACGAGGCCGAACTGTTCCATCGGATGTTCACTTGGGAGCCAACCCGATGAACCGCAGGAACCGCGAGCGACCGAAGACATCCGCCAACCACGGATTCTTGCCTGCGGATGAACTTGCCGCGATCGACGAGTTCCGATTTCGGGCCCGAATGCCGAGCCGGGCGGCTGCAGCTCGAGAATTGCTCAGGCGCGGGCTGGCTACGGATTCAAATTAGATAGCTGCGAAAATCTCAAAGGCCTTTGAACTAGGTCACCAGCCAGATGGCATTCAGCCGGCGGCGAGATTAGCGGACCGTAATCGCCAAATCGTCGGATCAAGCGGTGAATGCTTTAGTCCCACGTGCCCAGCAAGCATCACCGCTTCTTTCTCACCACTTCCTGGGCCGCTTCGCAGCAGCTCGATGCGGTCAAGAATATCTGGAACCGAATCCTTCGCCGCTTTCGCCGTCCCGTCCGCACGTGACGCTGCGGGCGCCCCCCGACCGGTCGTCCCCGCGAAAGCGGGGACCCGAAACGTAAGGACGCGCGGTATCAGTCGGGACGGATCAATACCTGGACCAAGACGCCGTGCAAGAAGCGCGAGACGTTCATGATCCTGGGATGGGCCGAGAAGGGATCGAGGTTCGACAGCTTCTACCTGGGAGAGGAGCGCGACGGGAGGCTCGTCTACGCCGGCAAGATCGAAGGCGGCTGGACCGACGAGCAGAAGACAGAG
>WNFD01012000.1_pt1 | contig 16324 bp, 15 predicted proteins | sample 5400491 | NCBI WGS metagenome assembly WNFD01 (sample SAMN13153343, study PRJNA577476) | soil metagenome | isolation source: 120 cm saprolite under Douglas fir tree site 2 hole 2 replicate 2 | place: USA:California | collected 2015-04-18 | reverse complement strand
AAATCAAATAAGCCCGCAGCGGCTGTCAAGCCCCATCGCAAGCTGCCAAAGATGGTGTTCGTGGTGACGGCGACGCGGATGGAACAGCCGCTCGATACGGTTGGCACCACCGTGAGTGTCGTCGGCGCGCATCAGATTCAGGAGCAGCAGATCCACGCCTCGGGCGACGCTTTGCGGCAGGTGCCCGGCGTCGAGATCAACCAGAGTGGATCGGCAGGCACCGAGACCGACGTTTCGATTCGCGGCTCGACCGCGGCCGAGACGCTAATCCTCATGGACGGCGTCGACGTTAACAGCGGTTCGACCGGCGGCTTCGACATCGCGGATGTGACCAGCGACAATCTCGATCGGATCGAGGTAGTGCGTGGCGCGGGCGGCGCGCTTTACGGTTCATCAGCGATCGGCGGTGTGGTCAACCTCATCACGCGCGAGGGCAGCGGCCCGCTCAAGCTCAGCTACGACGGCGAGGGCGGCAACCGCGCGACCCAACGCCAGGCGGTGACTTTCGACGGCGCCGACGGGCGGCTGGCGTACTCGGGAGCGTTGTCGTACTACTCGACCACCGCGTTTCGCCCGCGCAATGCCAGCTTCGATAATCTCTGGGCCGTCTCGCGCCTGGATTATCATCTAAGTCCCGACACGAAATTCACCGGCTTCGCGCGTTACATCCGCTCCAACGTTAGCCTGGTCAATTTCTCCGACTTTCTAACGCCGGTCGACCCCAACGCCCATCAGCGCAACGAGTTCATGCTTTACAACGGCGTCGTCACGCATCAATTCAGCGATCGGCTGGAGGGGCGGATGAGCGTCTTCTTTGTGCGCAACGATCTCCGTCTCAACGACACGCCATTCCCCGCCAATCCTAACTTCGAGCGCGACCGCGTTCCGGACGAAACGCGCGGCACCAACATGGAGTTGCATTACCGATGGGGTGAGGGCTTTCGCTCGCTCGCCGGCTTCGACTTCAAAGATCGCTGGGTGCGCTCGGCGCATCTGTTCGACACCGTCGAGCCGCCTACGCAGTCGTTCACTGCGTACCACGCCCGCCGCCAGGAATACGCCGGCTACCTCGAGCAGGAAGGACGGCTGTTCGACGGCCTGATGCTGGTGACCGGCGCAGTGCGAGTCGACGGCAACAGCGACTTCGGTATCGAGGTAAGCCCGTCGTGGACGGTCGCGATACCGCTTGAGCGATGGGGCGTGACGCTGCGCGGCAGTTACAGCGAAGGGTTTCGCGCGCCCAGCTTCAACGAGCTGTTTTTTCCCAACTTCGGCAACCCGAAGCTGAATCCTGAGATCTCCAGCGAATACGACGGCGGTATCACTAAGACCTTCGGCGAGACGGCGTCGCTTACCGCGACTTACTTTTCGCGGCGCGTGCACAGCCTGATCGTGGCCGAGCCATGCACGGCGTTCCCCGGATGCGTCGAGGCGGCCAATGCCGGCCGCGTCGACACCCAGGGCGTCGAGCTAGTGCCGGCGGTGCAACTGATGCGCGGGCTCGCGTTCAGCGGCAACCTGACCGTGATCGACGAGACCCACGTCTCGTCGTCGCCGGAAATCCGGCCGCTACGCGTGCCCAAGTACTCGGCCTTTGCGCTTCTGACCTACGCGCGCAAGGCGCTCTGGAGCTCGAACGACGCGGTGTCGGCCAACCTGGCCTACTACTTCGTCGGCGATCGCGACGACATCGACCAGCTCACCGCGACGATTCATAACCACGCCGCGTACAACCGCTTCGACCTGACGATGGCCTACGACGCGGGGATGCACTTCGGCCGGATTCGCGGCGAGGAACTATACGTGCGAGTGCAGAACATGCTCGATCGCCACTACGCCGAGGTATTTGGGTTTCCGGCGCCGCCGGTAAATTTCGTTGCCGGAGTGAAAGTGGATTTCTAGCGAGGTCCGCGCGCGCTCATCCGTCGCGCGACATTTCGGCGCGAAAACATTCGTCGAAGGTCGCGCGGATGCGGGTGCGGCACGCTTCGACCTCGGCCAGCAGGCGCGCCGCGCCGTCGGCGTCCCGATAACCCATCCGGCGCGCCAGCGGACCCAGGCTGTCGGGCGCGGTCGAGAGCGCCCAGGCGGCCTGGTCGGTCTCGATGCGCAGCCGGTTCTCCAGGCGCGAGAGGAAACGGTAGTCGGCCTCCAATTGCGCGGCCGCTCCATGTTCGAGCAGCCCACACTGGCCGATTGCACGGACGAGCGCGACGGTCGCGCGGCTGGTCAGCTCCGAATGCGCGTGGCCGTAGCGTAGCGCCATCATCTGCGTCAGGAATTCAACATCGACCAGGCCGCCGCGGCCCTGCTTGATGTTGAGGCGGCCACGTCCGTCAGCGCCAAGTTCGCGCTCGATACGCCGGCGCATCGCCGCGATCTCGCCGACCTCCGCGCGGCTCAGTCCGCGGCCGAATACGAATTCGCGCCGTGCCGCTTCGACCTCCGCGCCCAGTTCGGGTTCGCCCGCGATGACGCGCGCGCGAACCAGGGCCTGGCGTTCCCAGACGGCCGAGGAGTTGGTGCGATGGTAGTCGCGAAAGCCCTCGAGCGAAGCGACCAGCGGCCCGGCGTTGCCCGAGGGGCGCAGCCGCAGATCGATCTTGTAGGCGTAGCCTTCGCGCGTGCGCGCTTCGAGCACGGCGATGAGCTTCTGCACGATTTTGGAGACGGCCACGCGGCTGCCCTCGGCCACCTCGCCGCGATCGTGGTAAACAAAAATCAGGTCGAGATCGGAGTTGTACGACATCTCGGCCGCGCCCAGCCGGCCCATCGCGACCGCCACCAGCTCCAGCGCCGGCGGAATCGTGATGCGCGCCGCCACTTCGGCCCGCGCCAACTCGAGCGCGCGGCGCAGCACCACTTCGGCGAGCAGGCCAAGCTCGGCTTGCACCGCGTCGGCGTCTAGCTCGCCAGCGAGGTCCGCGATCGCTACCCGCAGGAACTCCTGGTGGCGGAAGGCGCGGATCGCGTCGAGGCGGCTTTCGAAGTCGGGGCTCGCCGCGAGCAGCGCGCGCAACTCCTCGTCAAGTTCGTTAAGTGAGCGCCGCGGGCGCGCGAGGTCGGAGCGCACCAGCGTGTCGATCATGTCGGGATGGCGAATGAAAATCGTCGAGAGGTAAGCGCTGGAAGCGAACAGGCTCAGCACCACGCGGCGGGTTGCCGGGTGCTGCTCGAGCAGCTCCAGAAAGGAGCTGCGCGCGCCGATCGCGGCGATGAACCAGGCGAGGTTCATCAGCGCAAGATCGGGATCGGCGAGCTCGCGAATTTCGTCGAGCAGCAGAGGGCCGAGGCGCTCCAGCAGCTCGCGCCGGCGCGGCGCTCCCGCCGCGATCCCATGTTCGGGGCCGCGCGCCAGCAGCATCAGATGCCCTGCGCTCTCCTCGGGCCGCGTGAAGCCCAGCGCGTGCAGCCTCGGCGCCGACTGCTGCGGATCGAGCGCCGCGCGCCACGCGCGCTCGGCGGCTTCGGAAGCTGCGGGACCGCCGCGATCCTCCGCGGCGCCCAGCATTTCGCGGAACTGTGCCGCGACCAGCGCGCGATGGTTGATGAGCTCCGTCTCGAAACTGCCCCGCGCGGCGGCATCCTTGCCGCGGCCCATCCGCGCCGCCAGCGCACGGCGGCCCGCGTCGTCGGCGGGCAGCACGTGAGTCTGGAGCGCGGCGACAACCTGCAGCTTGTGTTCGACGTCGCGCAAGAAGAGATAGGCGGCCGCGAGTTCGCGAGCGCGGCCGGAGTTGAGGTAGCCAAGGGCGCCGAGACGTTCGAGCGCCGCCAGCGTCTGGGCGCTGCGCAGACGCGGATCGCGTCCGCCATAGACCAGGATGAGCGCCTGCACGATAAATTCCAGCTCGCGAATTCCGCCGTAGCCGAGCTTGATGTTGCGGGCGACCAGGTCGGGCGCGTGCAGCTCGCGCTCGATCTGAAGCTTCATCGCGCGCAACTGATGCAGCGTGTCGAAGTCGAGGTAGCGCCGATAGACGAAGTGGTTGAGCTCGCCGAGCAGCCGCTGCCCGACCTCGAGCACGCCGGCCACCGGGCGCGCGCGCAGCAGCGCCGCCCGTTCCCAGGTCTCGCCGAAGCTCTGGTAGAAGCTGAGCGCGCCTTCAAACGGCGTGACCAGGGGCGCGCTTCTGCCTCCCGGACGCAGCCGCATGTCCACGCGAAAACATTTTGGCGACAAAAGTTCGGTCAGCGTCTCGCCCAGCCGCGCCACCGCCTTGGCGTCGTCATTCGGGCCGTCGAAAACGTAGATCAGGTCGATGTCGGAGCTGAGGTTGAGTTCCTGCGCACCCAGCTTGCCCATCCCGAGCACGCAGAACCCTCCCACCGCCGGCGCTTTGCGTCCCACAATGAGCCACGCGCACGCTAGCGCTGCCGCGATACATTCGTCGGCGAGCCGCGACATCGCGCGCATCGTCGCCGCCACGTCGAACCGGGCGAGCAGGTCGGCGATCGCGATTTGCAGAAACAGGCGCAGCTTGAATTCGCCGAGCCGGCGCGCGGCTTCCTGCCGATCCGCGCTGGCGCCGGCAGTGAAGCGGATGGCGCTGTCGATCGATTCGACGCTTGCGCCGCGCGCGGCGCGGAAGAACTCAAGCCATCGCGGACCCATCGTGCCGAGTCCTTGGGCGATGACCTCGGAGCCGCCCACTCATTGCACGAGATCGCCCGCGAGCGCCGTATCGGCGAGCGCCGCTTTTAACTCCGCTGGAGATTCCTCGACGAGCTTGAGCAGGGTTGCGAGCGCCAGGCGCTCGTCGGGCGCGCGATGTGCCACCGCCGCCGTGGCTGCAGCGGCGAGATCCGAATCGCCGAGCAGGCGGGCAAGCTGCGCCGCCAGATCGCGAAGCTCGGGCGCGAGCACAACCGTTTCGGGCATCGTCAATCACAATATCAGAGCCTCGCGCCAGCGCGCGCGATGGCGCCCGCGGCCCGGGAAACGGTCCGATCCTATGCGATGGCAGCCCGGCTTGACGCGATGCTAGACTTCGGCAGGATCCGCCGGGAGGTTTTTCAGATGATCGTTCTGTACACGACCGAGCGCGATTATCCGTGGGGTACGCTGCGTTCCACGCATGCGAGCAAGACCAAAGTCGTGCTCGAGGAAAAGCGCATCCGCTACCGAATCGAAAATCTGCGTCCCGGCGATCTCTGGAAAAAGCCGCCCGAGATGCTGGCGCGCCATCCGCTCGGCAAGGTCCCGTATATCGAGGACGAGGGCGTGACACTCTTTGACTCGACCGTGATCGACGAATACCTCGACGATCGCTATGGGCCGCCGCGCCTGTTGCCCGACGAGCCGCTAGCGCGCGCGCACGTGCGGCAACTCGAGCAGTTCGCCGACGAGGCGCTGCTGGGCGGCGACCTGCCGCCGATCTGGATGGCTTACTGGAGCGATCCCGACAAGCGCGACGTCGAGCGCATGGAGAAAGGACGCGAGGGACTGCGGCACCGCGATCTTCCGTTTATCGAAAGAGTGCTCGGCGCGGCGCCCGCCGGCGGATGTCTTTGCGGCGGATTTTCGATGGCCGACGTGCCGATGATGGTGCTGGCGATGGTGCTCGAAGTCGATCAGTTGGCGCTGGACGAATTTCCCCGCGTCGAGCGCTACCTGCGGGAATTGCGCTTGCGGCCGAGCTATCGCGCGATAAGCCCGCGCACCAAAGTTGCCGAGGCGAGCGAGCTACGCTGAGCGAAGCGATCCCGCTTTTTCGGTGAAGCTTTTTCTTCGGTCGTCCTGAGCGAAGGCTGCCGGAGTCGAAGGATCTCGCGCGGCCCTCCGCGCGTGATCGGCGCGCGCCTTAAGACTTGCTGCCGCGATGCGCCGCGGTCGCGCCGGCGTGGCGATGCGAGTAGGCAACCTGCCTTACGTGGCCGCGATGATGGTGAAGATGAAAGTGGTGGATGATGCGCCGCAGAATCGGCGATGAGGTCGGCGGTGGCGGCGCTTCTTCGCTTTCGATTCCAGAGAAATACTTGTCCTGGTACCGATATACCTGGTCGGCGGCCAGGAACTCAGAGTAGTAATTCTTAACCGCGAATCCGAAGTGCTCGCCGTTGTAGTTCCGCACGATCTTTACGTAATCGCTGCCAAGTTCAGCGGCCGCTCGCTCCGTCCCGCCCGTCCCATAATTATAAGCGGTAATCGCGAGCGGCCAGTTTCCCAACGCCTGGTAGTTCGATTGCAAAAGCTCCGCGGCTGCCTCCGTCGAACGCACCGGGTCGAGCCGATCGTCGCGGTAGCGCGTGATCTTCAGGAACTCGCGGCCCGTGGAGCGGGTGAACTGCCAGATTCCCAACGCGCCGGCGCTCGAGCGCACGCGCGCTGAGAATCCTGACTCGACTAACGCCAGCGCCACCAATTCCGGCGGCAGCCCCGCCCTTTTGAACACCTGCTCCATCCTGGGCCGATAGTAGCGGCTGCGCAGGAGCGAATCATGAAACGGCTCGGAGAGGCCCTGCTGCACGCGCAAATTCTGCGCCGCCCGCGCATACGCCGACGGCGGCTGCCCCTTGAACATCACGGCAATCCGCTGCTCGTCCCACCCGACTGGCTGCTGTCCCGTGGCGAGCCGGTTCAGGATGTCGCCATACTTGGCCTTCAGGTAGGCGTTCGCCCACTCGACCTCTTCGCCGGTCGGAGCGCCGTCGCCCGGCATATGAAATTTCTGGTAGACCAGCGAAACGTTGTCGCGGTCGTGAACGACGAAGTCCCGCTCACTCCAGTAAGTGAAGGCTTTGATCCAGAAATCGATGTTGGGCTCGATCGCGGCGGGACGTGGGAAGGGCGAGGCCTGGGTACTGACTCGCGCGACTGCGACTGCGACTTCGCTCGCGGCTTGCGCGGTCGCGCGCGGCAAAACAGCCATCAATGTGGCTATTGCGGCGGCCATTGCCGCCCGCTTGATCTGCCTAGTTGCTGACTTTGTTCTCGGCATCTCCGCCCTCTGCCGCTACCGTCCATCGCAAGGCGCGCGTGCGGCTCTCCGCCGCCCGGTGCCGATACGAGATATACCAAGTATGCCTTTGAGCTAAGATAGTCAACAAAATGCTTTAACGTATCAACGCGAATCACCTGCAAATCCCCTGACTTGCGACGCTACGCCTGTTATAGGTGCCCGAAAACCGACGGATCCGCGAGCTTGGAGTGGCGAGAGTAGCACCTTGAGTTGGGTTTACACCCGCAGCTAAGCTCGCGATCGAAGCATCTACGTGGATGAAATTGAAATAGTTCCGCCGCGGCGTCCGCTGGCCGCGTCCATCAGGGTTCCCGGTTCCAAGAGCATCACTAACCGCGTGCTATTGCTGGCCGCGATGGCAAAAGGGCTCTCGACTATTTCGGGCGTGGGCCTAAATGATGACACGCGCCGGATGGCGGCCGCGCTCGGGACGCTCGGCTTCGCGCTTGCTGTCGACGAAACGGCCGCGCGAATTGTCGTGGACGGGTGCGGCGGCGCGATACCGGCGCGCGGCGGAGACTTGGACGCCGGAGGCGCGGGTACCGCGATGCGCTTTCTGCTCGGCTTTCTGACGCTGGGGCGCGGACGTTTTCGGCTCGACGGAAACCAGCGGATGCGCGAGCGTCCTATCGGCCCGCTGCTCGATACGTTCGCGGCGCTCGGCATCTCGGTGCGCGCCGAGCGGGACAACGGATGTCCGCCGGTGGTGATCGAGATCGGCGAGGGCGGCGTGAGCGGCGGCGCCGCGCGAGTCGACGCCGCGGTTTCCTCGCAATTCGTCTCGGCGCTGCTGATGCCGGCGCCGCTTTGGCCACAGGGGCTCGAGCTCACAGTCATCGGAGGCGCCGCGCGCCCGTTTATCACGATGACGCTCGCGCTGATGGAGCGATGGGGCGCGAGCGCGACGATGAGCGGCAGTGAAATCGTCGTGCCTGGTCGTCCTCCGCGCCGACTCGGTGCAAGGGGATATCGAGTTCATGAAGCTGCTCGAGCGGATGGGCGCGCGCGTCGAGTGGCGCGAGGACGGCGTGAAAGTGAGCGGCAGCGGAACAAATCTCGCCGGCGTCGATGTCGCGATGGGTGAGATGCCGGACCTGGTGCCGACGCTTGCCGCGATCGCCCCGTTTTGTTCGTCGCCCACGCGGATTCGCAGCGTCTCTTTCATCCGCCATCACGAGAGCGACCGCCTGCACGCGCTCGCTACGGAGCTTCAGCGCCTCGGTGCGTCGGTCCACGAATACGAGGACGGGATGCTGATCGAGCCGTCGCGGATTGGCGCGACCGCGGTCGAAACCTACGACGACCATCGGATCGCGATGGCGTTCGCGGTGGCGGGGCTGAAGACCGCCGGTATCCGAATCAGGAATCCCGGATGTGTCTCCAAGACCTATCCGGATTTTTTCCGCGATCTCGCCGAGTTATCGAATCCGCAAGCGTAAGCGCATCGCAATTCTCCCGGCTGTGAAAAATGAAAGAGGGCCGTTCACGAACGGCCCCTACAAATTCCAGTCCCTCTTCTTGTCCAATCCAGAGAGAGGTTATGGATGTGCGCTAGTGCGAGGAGATGCGGCGGGCTTCGGCGACGTCGCGGCGCGCGCGCAACAACAGCACTGTGTGCCTGACTTCCTCATAGCGAGGGTCTATCACGCTTATCCGCGACAGTTGCTCCTCGGCCTCGCGTAGTTCGGCTTCCTCGGGCGCGACGGTGTCCCCGGCCGGTTCCGCGCTTTGCGCGAGCGCCGTCATCTCACCATCCTTGACCTCAACCAGCCCTCCCGTGACCAGGTACTCGAGCTTCTGCCCGTCCGCGGTCCGAATCGTCAACAGGCCCGGCACCAGCGAAGTTATGTAGTTGACATGATCCGCGAGCACGCCGAACTCGCCGAGGGGGTTGACCGCGGTGACCTGTTCCGCCTGACCGTCAAACAACACGCCGGTCGGCGTCACCAGTTTGAATGCGAACGTCGTCGACATCGCGCTTCGCTACCGTCCCGATTCCTGCTGTGCCGCTTCGCCGCCGAGGGAGCGCGCTCAGCGCGCCTCGCCGCGCGCGAGGCGCTCGGCCTTGGCGCGTGCGTCGTCGATCGTGCCGACCAGGTAGAAGGCCTGCTCGGGCAGGTCGTCGCATTTGCCGTCGAGGATTTCGGCGAAGCCGCGCACGGTTTCCTTACGCGGCACGTAGGCGCCCGGGATGCTGGTGAACGGCTCCGCGACATGCATCGCCTGCGAGAGAAAGCGCTCGACGCGGCGCGCGCGCGCGACCACTAGCTTGTCGTCGGCGGACAGCTCGTCCATCCCGAGGATCGCGATGATGTCCTGAAGGTCCTTGTAGCGCTGGAGAATCTGCTGCACCCGGCGCGCGACGTCGTAATGTTCCTGGCCGACGACCTGGGGGTCGAGGATGCGCGAGGTCGAGGCCAACGGATCGACCGCGGGAAAAATTCCCTTCTCGAAAATTTTGCGGTCGAGCGCGGTGGTCGCGTCGAGATGGGTAAACGTGGTCGCCGGCGCCGGGTCGGTGTAATCGTCGGCGGGGACGAAGATCGCCTGCACCGAGGTGATCGCGCCCTTCTTGGTCGTCGTGATGCGCTCTTCCAGTTCGCCCAGGTCGGTGCCCAGCGTTGGCTGATAGCCGACCGCGCTGGGCATGCGGCCGAGCAGCGCGGAGACTTCCGAGTTGGCCTGCACGAAACGGAAAATGTTGTCGACGAAGAACAGCACGTCGCGGCCCTCTTCGTCGCGGAAGTATTCGGCCACGGTGACGCCGGTGAGCGCGACGCGGGCGCGCGCGCCGGGCGGCTCGTTCATCTGGCCATAGACCAGCGCGGTCTTCGAGAGCACGCCGGATTCCTGCAATTCGCGGTAGAGGTCGTTGCCCTCGCGCGAGCGCTCGCCCACGCCGGCAAAGACCGAGACGCCGCCGTGCTGCTTGGCGACGTTGTTGATGAGTTCCATGATGGTGACGGTCTTGCCCACGCCAGCGCCGCCGAACAGCCCGATCTTTCCGCCGCGCGCGTACGGGCAGATGAGGTCGATGACCTTGATGCCGGTTTCGAGGATCTCGGCCTCGGTTGCCTGATCGGCAAAGGTGGGCGGGTCGCGATGGATCGGCATCTGATGCGGCGCGTTGAGCGCCGCGCCTTCATCGACCGGCTCGCCGATGACGTTGATCAGGCGGCCGAGAGTTTCGGGACCGACCGGCACCGTGATCGGGTTGCCGGTGTCGCTGACCTGCATCCCGCGCACCAGTCCCTCGGTCGCGTCCATCGCGATGCATCGCACGGTGTTCTCGCCGAGGTGCTGCGCGACCTCGAGCACGAGGTTGCCCTCGCGGTCGCCGAGCGCGGGGTTGGAGACGCGCAGCGCATTGAAAATCGACGGCAGCGAGCCGTTGCGAAATTCGACGTCGACGACGTTACCCAGAACCTGGCTGATGCGGCCTGTTGATGTTTCACTCATGGCTTACGATTTTCCTGGCGAATTCTTGATCGCGGCGTGCGCCGGTCAGGCCCTTAAAGCCTCGGCGCCGCCGACTATGTCCATCAGTTCGGTGGTGATCGTGGCCTGGCGCGCGCGGTTCATCTCCAGCGTCAGCCGCTCGATCATGTCGGCCGCATTGTTGGTCGCGCTGTCCATCGCGGTCATCCGCGCGCCCTGCTCGCTCGCCTCAGCCTCGAGCAGTGCGTGAAAAATCGAATCCTCGAGGTAGCCCCGCAACACCACCGGCACCAGTTCGGCGCGGCTGGGCTCGACCAGGTAGTCGACCGGTGCGCCGATCTCGCCCGCGCCCTCTTCGGGCTTCTCCTCGCTCACCGGCAGCAGCCGCTCGTAGGTTGGCCGCTGCGAGAGCGCCGAGTGGAATTCGCTGTATATGAGCCCGGTCTCGCTGACGCCGCCCGCGCGATAGTCGGACAGCATCCGCGAGGCAAGGTCTTGCGCGAGTCCGAATGTCGCGAGGCGCGGATTGTTGATCCGCTGATGAGCGATCTCGTGTCCCGCGCGGCGCAGATGGTCTAGCGCCTTGCGCCCTACGGCGTAAAACTTGACCTTCATTCCGTCGCGTTCGGCACGCCGCGCTTCGTCCTCTGCCGCGCGCATGATGTTGGCGTTGTAACCGCCGCAGAGCCCCCGATCCGAGCCAATCACGACGACCAGTGCCTCGCGTTTGGCGTCTTCTGCCGGGCCGAGCGCGGCCCGCTCGGTCGCGAAGAGCGAATCTGCCACGCGCACGAGCGCCTGATGGTAGGGGCTCGCGTTCTGTAAAGCTTCCTGCGCCCGGCGCAGCCGTGCAGCCGCGACCAGCTTCATCGCGCGCGTGATCTGCTGAGTCGATCTGACCGACGAAATCCGTCGGCGGATTGCCTTGAGCGACGCCATCGTTACTTAGGTGCCCCGCGCGTCGTGCAGCGGCTAGGCCCGGGCCGCTCCATTACCCTCGGGCGCCGCGCCCTGCGATGCAGCGCCCTGTGACGCCGTGAAAGTCTGCATGTACTGATCGATCGCGGCGCGCAAGCGCTTGCGCAGATCGTCGGACAGCTCGCGCTTGGTTTTGATCTCTTCGAGGATTTCTTTTTGGCGCGAGTCGAAAAACGCGTACAGACCGAGTTCGAAGGCCTTGATCTGCGTGATTTCGAGTTTGTCGAGGTAGCCCTCGGTGGCGGCGAAGATGATCAGCACTTCCTTCTCGATCGGAAGCGGCTCGTACTGGTTCTGCTTGAGCATCTCGGTCAGCCGTTCGCCGCGATGGAGCAGGCGCTGGCTGGCCGGGTCGAGGTCCGAGCCGAACTGCGCGAACGCCGCCATCTCGCGGTACTGTGCGAGGTCGAGCTTGAGCGTGCCGCCGACCTGCTTCATCGCCTTTACCGCCGCCGAGAAGCCGACGCGGGAAACCGACAGGCCCACGTTCACGGCCGGCCGGATGCCCGAGTAGAAGAGGTCGCTATCGAGCACGATCTGCCCGTCGGTGATCGAAATGACGTTGGTCGGAACGTAGGCCGAGACGTCGCCGGCCTGGGTCTCGATAATCGGGAGCGCGGTCAGCGAACCGGCGCCATCGGCATCGCCCATCTTGGCCGCACGCTCGAGCAGGCGCGAATGCAGATAGAAGACGTCGCCCGGATACGCCTCGCGCCCCGGCGGGCGGCGCAACAGCAGCGAGAGCTGGCGGTAGGCCTGCGCGTGCTTGGAAAGATCGTCGTAAACCAGTAGTGAGTGACGTCCGGAGTCGCGAAAATACTCGCCCATCGTGCAGCCGCTGTACGGCGCGATAAATTGCAGCGGGGCCGCTTCCGAAGCGGTCGCGGCGACCACCGTGGTGTATTCCATCGCGCCGAAGCGGTTGAGCTTGTCGACCACCTGGGCGACGGTCGAGCGTTTCTGCCCGATCGCGACGTAAAAACACTGCACGTTCTGGCCGCGCTGGTTGATGATCGCGTCGAGCGCGATCGCGGTCTTGCCGGTCTGGCGGTCGCCGATGATCAGCTCGCGCTGGCCGCGCCCGATCTGCAGCATCGCGTCGATCGCTTTGATCCCGGTCTGCAGCGGTTCCTTGACCGGCTGGCGGCGGATGATGCCGGGGGCCTTTATTTCGATCCGCCGCTGCTCGGCGGCCTTGATGGGTCCCTTGCCGTCGATCGGCTGGCCGAGCGAATTGACCACGCGCCCGAGCAGCGCTTCGCCGACCGGGACCTCGGCGATACGGCCGGTGCGCTTGACCTCGTCACCCTCGCGAATCGCCTGCGGATCGCCGAACAGCGCCGCACCGACGTTGTCCTCCTCGAGGTTGAGCACGATGCCGAAAATCCCGTGCGGGAATTCCAGCAGCTCGCCCAACGCCGCGTTTTGCAGGCCGTAGATGCGGGCGATACCGTCGCCGCATGAGAGCACGCGGCCGGTTTCGCTCACGGTGATCGAGCCTTCGAAGCCCTTGATCTCGTCGCGGAGAATATCGCTGATTTCGGATGGTCTGATTTCTGCCATGGCAGTTGTTTTTTTGGGCCGCCTCAGCCCGCCAGCCGACGCTCGGCTTCGCTAAGCCGCGTGGCCAGGCTGCCGTCGTAGATTTTTCCCTCCAGCTCGGCCACGACGCCGCCGAGCAACGCTTGGTCTAACTTCACGGTCGCGATCACGGTCTTGCGCACCATCGCTTCGAGCCCGCGCACCACCGCCTCGATATCTTCCGGCTTCGGCTCGCGCGCGAAAGTCAAAGTCGCGCGCGCGCGGCCGAGCAGCACGTCGAGCTGGTCCTGGTAGGACTGGGAGACCGCGATCAGATCGGCGATCCGCCCATGACGCGCCACTACCACCGCCAGTGAGCGCAGTGGGTAGCTCAAATCGAGCCGCTCGGCGATTTTCGCCATCGCCTCTATTCGCGCCTCGTGCGAGACTTCGGGCGACGCGAGCCGAAAAGCGATTTCAGGGGCGTCCGCGATTCGCGCCAGCCGTTCGAGCTCGGCGCCCCACGTCTCTAACTGGCCGCGATCCTCGGAGAGCCCGAGCAACGCGCGCGCGTAACGCTTGGCGACTCGCGAACCCTTCACCGATGCGCCTCTTGCGCGAGTTTTTCCTCGAAGCCGCGGAGCAGGCGCGCCTGGTCGTCGTCGGTGAAGTTCTTGACCATCAGCTCGCGCGCGAGCTTCCCGGTGGTCCCGGCGAGCATCGCGCGCACGCGGCGTTGAGCGGCTTCGGTTATCGCGTTGGCGGTAAGCTCGGTGTCGCGGACGATCCGTTGCGCGGTTTCACGCGCCATCTCGCGGATCCGATTCGTGATGTACGCGGTCTCGGCGTCCAGGTCGGCGCGGAGCTGCTTCTTTTCGGCTTCCAGACGGGACATCCGCTCAGCCGCGCGATTGGCCAGGACCTGCGCTTCTTTATAGACCGCTTCCGCGCGCGCGAAAGTTTCCTTGATTCCCTCGGCGCGGTCGGAAAAAAACTTACGCGCCTGCGGACCCGCGTAGTGCACGAGGATCCACACGAACACGGCGAAGTTGATCACGTAGAAAAGCAGCGACAACCACGAGCCGCCGCCTGCGGCCGCCTCGCCGCCACCCTCAGCGCACCATCCGGCCGCCGGCAACAGCAAAACGGCGCAGGTCAGTATGAAGACGCTGCGCTCGAGCATGACGCTGCGCTTGGCGATCGAGCTGCGCTTTACTTTGATTACGCTAAGCTGCATGGCTCAGTTGTTCGACGTTCCTTGTGTGCCTGGCGCGGCGCCGTCCACCGGACGGCCCAGAACTCGCCCCGCGAGCTCCACGGCGAGGACCCGGCTGAGTTGCTCGAGTTCACGCTCGCCTGCCCGCAGTTCATTTTCAATTCCGGCTCTGACACGCTCCAAGGCGCGATGGGCCTCGGTCTTGGCCTCCTCGATCACGCGTGCAGCGTCGGCCTCGGCCTTGCGCCGCTCGGCCTCGCGGACGGCCAGCGCCTCGCGCCGCAATTCTGCCAATTGACGGTCGCGCTCCCGGCCGGCAGCTTTCTCCTCTTTGAGAAGTTGCTCCGCGCGCGCGCTCAGATCCCTGAGCTTCTCTTCGCGATCACCGAGCAACTTGAGGAAAGGGCCGAAAAAAAGTCGATCGAATATAAACCAGAAAACGAGGAATGACACAATCAGGGCAAAGAAAATTCCCCAGTCGGGCGGAATATGCATTTTACGGCGTCTCCCGTGCGGGATGAATTGAATTGGATTATGGTCTGGACCGGCGCGGAAGGCCACACCGGAGGCGGATTGACGGGCCGCTAAACCGGACTCACGGACGGACCGGGCACACCAAACTCACCGAACTCGCCAGACTTGCTGGACTGACCAGACTTGCCGGACTAGGGAGGTGTCAGGCCTGTTTCTGACCTCCAGCCTGCGCCACCATGCGCTCTTCCTTGGGAAACACGGTGACCTTGCGATCTTCGCGCGTCCCCTCGGGCTGCATCGCGCAATGGCCCTCGAAAACGGCGCCCTCGTGCACCACCAGCACGGGCGCGGTGAGGTTGCCCAGCACCTTGGCCGAGGGGCGAATCTCGATCCGCTGGGTGGCGGTAATATCGCCGCTGACCTTGCCCGCCACGATGATCGAGGCGGCTTTGATCTGCGCGGTCACGACGGCGCTCTCGCCGACCATCACGCTGTCCTTGGCGGTGATTTCACCGTCGACCTGGCCGTCGATCCGTGCGGGTCCTTCGAAACTGAGCTTGCCGCTCACTTTGCAGCCTTGGTCGAGGTAGGCGCGCGCCTCCAGCGGAGCAGCCGCCGACTGACGTGGCGGAGCGACCCGGCTTTCTGGCATGGGTGTCGGCGGCGGCACCGGGACGGCCTGCGTCGGCTGCAGCCTCACGGACGGATCGGGTCGGACGTTCTTTTCCGGTTCTTTATTGAAAAGCGCCATTTCACCACTCCCCTTTAGAACGCAGCCCAAGGCCGCACGGTGGACAGTTTAGGCTTCGCTCATAGCCAATACAATTGACGGAGTCAATTTGATTGTGAGGCTTCGATCACCGCTGGTCAAGAATTGTTTAAGAATGGCTGATATCGGCTAAAGTGCGCACCTGCTTCATCGAGGTGGAGGCCCAAATCCCCTCCAGTCGCCTTGTAATGAGCTCTTTGGGGCGACGAAATTTCGGCGTCGTGCGGCGCTTATCGAAACGAAGGTCTCGATGCTATGCTGTCGGCGGTAATCGACATTTCACATTGCCCAACCCAAACGAGGAAGCCATGGCAGCAATTCCAGAGAAGTATTCCGATCTCCTGGCACCCAGCAAAAAGTCCTTCGCGCATCTCGCGACCCTGATGGAGGACGGCTCGCCCCAGGTAACGCCGGTATGGCTGGACTACACCGACGGGATGATCCGCGTGAACACGGCGCGCGGCCGTGTGAAGGATCGCAACCTGAAAGTCGGCTCGCGCGTCGCGCTCTCGATTCAGGATCCCGAAAACCCGTACCGCTACGTGCAGATCCGCGGCAAGGTCGCGAAGGAAACCGAGCAGGGCGCCGACGCCCATATCGATTCGCTGGCAAAGAAGTACATGGGCGTCGATTCGTATCCGTTCCGCAACGCCGCCGAAAAGCGCGTCATCTACTTTATCGAGCCAACTTCGGGTCAGGGCATGAACTAAGCCGCGCAACTCCCCGGTTGAGTTCGACACGGTGAATCCTGAGCTTGGATCGGCGGTGACCGTGCCGCCGATCCGCTAGGTTCGTGCGCGCAAGTGAACGGAATACGCAGCCGCGGGTTGATTCGGCGCGCCTCGCGTGGCGTTCAGTGCATCGTGCGCTTGTCTTCCTGCTGAATCGTGCTGCCGCAGGTCGATCCGCAGTGCGGACAGACGTACTCGTACTTGTCGCCCTCGGGCAGGATGAGCAACAGGCGCT
>WNFD01017664.1_pt1 | contig 16328 bp, 17 predicted proteins | sample 5400491 | NCBI WGS metagenome assembly WNFD01 (sample SAMN13153343, study PRJNA577476) | soil metagenome | isolation source: 120 cm saprolite under Douglas fir tree site 2 hole 2 replicate 2 | place: USA:California | collected 2015-04-18 | reverse complement strand
CCCAGACGTTGTCCAATCTACTGCTCGCCATGGATGCGGGGCTGGAGATCATACCCGTGCTCAACAAGATCGATCTGCCCGGCGCCGAGCCGGACAGGCGCGCCCAGGAAATCCACGACCTCATCGGGACCAAGCCGGACGAGATCCTGCGCATCTCCGCCAAGGAGGGCACCGGCGTACCTGAGCTACTCGAGGCAGTGGTACAGCGCGTGCCTCCACCCAAAGGCGATCACGAGGCTCCGCTCCGCGCGCTCATCTCTCATCTTCGATTCCTATTACGACCGCTACCGCGGCGCGATTCCGTCGATCCGTGTCGTGGACGGCGTGCTCCAGCCGGGCATGAAGATCGCGTTCGGCGCGCACAAGGACGACGTATACGAGGTGGATGAAGTCGGCTACCTGCAGCTGGGCCACAAGCCGGCCGAGCAACTGGAGGCCGGCGAGGTCGGCTACTTCGTCGCCAACGTCCGGGGCGTGCGCGAGACACGGCCGGGCGATACCGTGTTCGACGCTGAGCACCGGGATGTGCAGCTCCTCCCGGGATACCGCGACATCCAGTCGATGGTATTCGCGGGACTCTACCCGACCAACCCGGAGCAGTATGAGGAGCTGCGCGACTCGCTGGCCAAGCTGCAGCTCAACGATGCCTCGCTGCATTATCAACCCGAGACGTCGGTCGCGCTCGGCTTCGGGTTTCGCTGCGGCTTTCTGGGGCTCCTGCACATGGAGATCGTGCGCGAGCGACTGGAGCGGGAGTTCGATCTCGACCTGATCAGCACGGTGCCCAGTGTAGAGTATCACGTGTATCGGACGGACGGCACGATGGAATTGGTGGAGAATCCCAGCCTCATGCCGCACGGTTCCACCGTCGACCGCGTGGAGGAGCCGTATGTGAAAGCCCGCATTTTCGTGCCAGCGGACTACATCGGTGGCGTGATGAACCTGGGCCAGGAGCGACGGGGCGTATATCAGGGGATGCAGTACCTCGATCCGACGCGCGTGGAGTTTCACTGGGAGTTTCCCCTCGCCGAGATCATCCTCGACTTCTACGACAAGCTGAAGACGATCTCGCGCGGCTATGCCTCGCTCGACTACGAGTTTCTGGCTTATCGAGCGGCCGACCTGGTCAAGCTCGACATGTTGCTCAACGGCGATGCGGTCGATGCCTTCAGCGTCATCATTCACCGCGACAAGGCGTTCGAGTGGGGCCGCAAGATCGCCGAGAAGCTGAAGGAGCTGATTCCACGCCAGCTGTTCGAGGTGGTGATTCAGGCGGCGATCGGGACGAAGGTGATCGCGCGCGAGACCGTCCGCCCGCTCCGCAAGGACGTGACCGCCAAGTGCTACGGCGGCGACGTCACACGCAAGCGCAAGCTGCTCGAGAAGCAGAAAGAAGGAAAGAAGCGGATGAAGCAAGTGGGCTCGGTGGAGATTCCCCAGGAGGCGTTCCTGGCGGTGTTGCAGGTTGAGTAAAGCCAGCACCCTCGTCATCCAAACCGCATTCCTTGGCGACGTCGTGCTGACGACGCCGCTGCTTTCCGCCCTCGCGGCGGATCACGGTCCTGTCGACGTCGTGACGACGCCGATTGCGGCGCCGCTGCTTGAAACCCACCCCGCGGTCCGTACGGTGATCCCGTACGACAAGCGCGGCCGCGACCGCGGCTGGGCGGGTGTCCGGAGCCTCGCGCGGCGATTGAAAGCCGACCAGTACGAGCGTGCCTACCTGCCCCATCGCTCGTTGCGCACTGCGGCGCTGGCGTTGCTTGCCCGGATTCCCTCCCGAATCGGGTTTTCGGGTGGGTGGTCTTTCCTCTATACAGAGGCTCGTCCCAAGCCTTGCGTAGGGCACGAGAGCGACCGCCTCGTGGCCCTCGCGAACGAGGCTCCGGGCGTCTATCCTCCCCAACTGCGGCCCACGGCGGCTGACGAGCAAGCGGCGGCAGCGCTCATGGAGGGAGCCTTTATCGCGCTGGCGCCCGGCTCAATCTGGGGCAGTAAACGCTGGCCGTACTATCCGGAGCTGGCCGCCAGGCTGGCCGCTGACATTGGTGTCGTGGTGGTCGGGGGTCAGAACGATGTCGAATTGGGCGATGAGATCGTTCGGGCCGTCCGGCCGTCGGGCCATCAGGCCGTCAATGCATGCGGCACGCTGACGTTGCGCCAATCCGCGGCATTGATCGGACGGGCAGCAGCGCTTGTCACGAACGACAGCGCACCGCTGCATCTGGCGAGCGCGATGGGGACGCCGGTCGTCGCGCTGTTCGGCCCAACGGTGACGGAATTCGGATTTGGCCCGCTGCGCGCCGGAGACGTGGCGTTGGGCATCGACGCGTTGCAGTGCCGGCCTTGTTCGTCGCACGGTCCGCCGCAGTGCCCATTAGGTCATCACCGCTGTATGCGTGAGCTTACTGTTACGGCCGTGATCGCGGCCATCGAGGAACTTGGTGCGCTACGTCGTCGGAGTTGACGTTGGGGGTACGAATCTCGTCGCCGGAGTCCTCGCCGAGGACGGGTCGGAGATTCATGGCGTCGTCTCTGAGCCGACCATGGCCGCCCAGGGCGCGGACGCGGTCACCGCGCGCATCGTCAAACTCGCCAAGGCGTCCATCGCGGAGTCCGGGAAAAAAATCGAAGGCGTGGGGATCGGCTCGCCCGGTCCGCTCAACACCAAGACCGGCGTCGTGCTGCTCACGCCCTTCCCGCAACCCTCGATAACGACGCCAACTGCGCGATCTTCGGTGAATGGTGGCGCGGCGCCGCGCGCGGCGCGAAGTACGTCATCGGTCTCACGCTCGGCACGGGGATTGGCGGCGGCATCGTCATCGACGGTGAGATCTACCACGGCGTGACCGACGTCGCGGGGGAATTCGGTCACGTCACGATCGATGCCAATGGGCGCCGCTGCAAATGCGGCAACTACGGCTGCATCGAGGCGTATGCGTCAGGGCCGGCGATCGCCGAGCGTGCGATCGAAGGTGTCGAGTCGAGCGTCGAGACGTCGCTGGCACAGTATGTGAAGGGCGACCTGTCGAAGCTCACGGCGCAGATCGTGTACGAAGCCGCCAACGACGGCGACGCATGGGCGCTGGAGGTCGTGCGCGAGACCGCGTCGCTGCTGGGCGCGGCGGTGGCGAGCTTCATCAACATCTTCAACCCCGAAGTCGTCGTGATCTGCGGCGGAGTCACCCAGGCCGGGGACAAGCTGTTCCAGCCGCTGCGCAGCGAGGTCAAGCGGCGCGCGTTCAAGCCGGCCTGGGAAGCGTGCAAGATCGTGCCGGGAACCCTGCCCGGTACGGCCGGGGTGTTCGGCGCTGCGGCCGTCTTCATCCAAAAACATTGGGGACTGCGCTGAAGCGATTAGGGGTGATCGGGTCGATGGTGTGGGACACCATTCATGGCCGCGATCCCGCCCAGGCCGCCGTGCAGGAGTGGGGCGGCATTTCGTACGCGCTCGCAGCGCTCGACGCGACGCTGCCGGATGATTGGGAGATCGTTCCGCTCATCAAGGTAGGGCGCGATCTCGCGGCGAAAGCCAACGACTTTCTTCGCAGCCTACGCCACACGCCGCACTCCGCGCGGTTTCTGGAAGTCCCCGAGCTAAACAATCGTGTCACGTTGCGGTACGAATCGGTAGAGCGACGCTGCGAGCAGATGACCGGCGGCGTCCCAGCGTGGACGTGGCCCGAGCTGGGGCCTCTGGTACACGACCTGGATGCGCTGTACGTCAACTTCATTTCGGGGTTTGAGATGAATCTCGACACCGCGCAGCTCTTGCGGCGCGGCTTTCTACGATTCATTTACGCGGATCTGCATAGCCTCTTTCTCGGAAAAGAAGCCGACGGCATGCGCGTACCGCGCACGCTGCCACAGGCGCCTGCCTGGTTCGGCTGCTTCAACGTCGTGCAGCTGAACGAGGACGAGATGGGTCAACTCGGACGAGATCCCCTCGCGATCGCGGCCGACGCACTGCGGCAGGGATGCAGCACGTTATGCGTGACGCTCGGCAAACGCGGTGCCGCCTATTTCACGGGCAACCCGATTCGTACGGAGTTGATTCCCGCTCCCGCCATGCATCCGGCGGTTTTCGATCAAGTCGTCGATCCTACGGGGTGCGGGGACGTGTTCGGTGGCGCCGTCACCGCAATGCTGCTCGCCGGTGCCAGCCTCGAGGATGCGCTGCGCAGCGGGACGCAGCTCGGCGCGCGCAATCTGAGCCACCACGGCGCGACCGGTTTGCGCGACCACCTGATGGGCAAGCTCTCCGTGGCATGACGCGGCTGATCGAAGTGCCCACGCAGTTTGACGACCGCTCGTTCGACCAATTCGCGGCGGCGTATGCGCAGGCCGTCGATGGGGGGGTGGAGCGCCTGCTGTTCGACGCGCATGCCGCCGAATGGGCGTCGCCCTACGGCCTCGTGGGTCTGCTCGCCGCCGGGGAGGCGGCCGCCCGCAAGGGCGAGCGTCCGCTGCTCACCGCGCCGGCCAACCCCGACGTCGTGAGCTACTGGGCGCGCGCCGGTTTCTTCCGCGAAGCGGCGGACCTGTTCGAGGTGCACGGCAAGGTGCCGAAGGTGAAGGTCGCCGTGGAGAGTGAAGTGCTGCTGCCCGTGACGCCCGTGCGGGCCGCCGAAGATGTGCACGCCGTCGTGAGCACGATTCAGCAGCGCGCGTCTGCGATCCTCAGCTCGGAGTTGGGACTCGATCCGAAGGCGACCATGGGATTCGCTATGGCGCTTTCCGAGTCTTGTCAGAATATTGTGGAGCACGCGGGCACCGGGGGCTGGGTTGCGGTGCAGGCGTACAACTGGCGGCGCAAGCTGGCGCGCCGCGTGGTGGTGATCGCGGTCGCGGACGCCGGTGTCGGATTCCGGCATTCCTTGGAACCCACGCAGGCCAAGCGGTTCGGCGAGCGCTGGGGCGACGCCGCGGCACTCGAGGCGGCGTTGATTCAAGGCGTGAGCCGCTTTCGTGATCCTGGGCGCGGTCAGGGACTCGCCGGGATTCGTCGCTATCTCGCGCGCTGGGAAGGCAAAGTCGCCATCCGCAGCGGCACCGCGCGGATCGCGATCGTGCCCCGCTGGGACGACGATGTCCCGCTGAAGGACGGGTTGCCTGCATTTCCGGGATCGCAGGTGCTGCTCATCATTCCGGAGCAAGCGTCGGACAAAGAGCCGGGGGGGCCGTCAAAGAAGTGATTCAACACATCATGGTACACGCCGTTCTGCAGCAGTCGGTCGCCGGTTTCTACGCCGACCTCGTCACGCGGCCCACCGGCCGCGCGGTTCGCGAAAACATCGAGCGGGACCTCCCCCCTGGCAGCATCGCGGTGATGGATTTCACGGGCGTCGGGTGCCTCGATTATTCGTGTGCCGATGAGATCGTGGCCAAGCTGGTCCGCGAAAAGGTCAAGGTGCTGCTGCTGCGCGGCCTGACGGACGCGCACCGCGAGGCGATCGAGCCCGTTCTCGCCGGCGCCGGGCTGGCCGTGCTGTGCGAGCGCCCAGACGGTGCACTCGAGGGGCTCGGCGCCAGTGAGCCGGCTCCGGCGCTGCTCGATGAGCTGGTCGAGCGGCGGCTGGCCGCACGCAATCCGGGAGGCTCCATCAGACTCACCGCGGCGTGAAACGCCGCCGCCTGGGACTTTCCACCCGCGCCATTCACGGCGATCCCAAGGCGCGCGCCGACTGGACGGCTGTCGCTCCTCCGCTCTACCAAAGCGCCACATTCACCAATCCCGTCGGCTCGAGCGCCGAAGTGCTGTACACCCGCTACGGGAACAACCCGAATCAAGTCGACATCGGCAAGAAGCTGGCGCTGCTCGAGGGCGCCGATGCGGCGCTCTTTCTGTCGAGCGGCATGGGCGCGACGGCGCTCGCTCATCTCGCGGTGCTGCGCCCTGGGGATCACCTGCTCGCGAGTGAGTGGATTTATGGCGGTGTGCACCGGCTGTTTCGCGAGGAGTTCGGGAAGCTGGGCATCGAGGTCTCGTTCGTGAATCCGACGCAGCAGCGCACGTGGAAGCGCGCGATGCGCAAGACAACCCGCGCCGTTTTCCTCGAAACGCCGACCAATCCGTTGATGCGCGTGATCGATCTCGAGCCGGTCGCCACGGTGTGCAAGGCCGAGGGACTCGCCTTGATCGTCGATTCGACGTTCGCTTCGCCCGTGAACTTCCGGCCGCTCGAGCACGGCGCCGATCTCGTCATCCATTCGGCGACGAAGTACCTGAACGGGCACACCGACGTGATCGCGGGCGCCGTGGCGGGGACGGATCAAGTCGTCGAAGAGGTGCGGCGCCTGATGCAGGTGTGGGGACAAGCCCTCGATCCGTTCGCCGCGTGGCTGATCGACCGTGGCATGCGCACGCTGACGGTGCGCGTCCAGCGTCAGAACGAGATCGGCCTCGCCGTCGCGCAGTGGTGCGCCAAGCAGGACACGATCGCCAAAGTCCACTACCCCGGCCTGCCGTCGCATCCCGACCACGAGCAGGCAAAGCGCACGCTGGGCGGCTTCGGCGGCATGCTCGGCATCGAGCTGAAGGGCGGCGTGCGCGCCGCCGAGCGCTTTCTCAAGGGCCTGACGATCGCCGCACACGCCCCCAGCCTGGGTGGCGTGGAGACCCTGGTGTCGGAGCCTCGGCTCACCTCGCACGCCAGTCTCACGGCGGAACAGCGCGCGCAGGCTGGCATTCCGGACGGATTCCTGAGATTTTCCCTGGGACTGGAGGATCCCGATGATCTCATCGCGGACTTCGCCCAGGCCCTGGCGCGGCACTAAGTGATCAAGTTCACCAACCTCTTCAAGGCCTTCCCCAAGGGCGGCCTGGCGCTGAAGGACATCTCGTTCCACATCGCCAAGGGGGAATTCGCGTTTCTCACCGGCCATTCCGGCGCGGGCAAATCCACCGTCATGAAGTTGATCTACGCCGAGGAACGTCCCACCTCGGGAGAAGTACGTGTCTCCGGATACAACGTGAATGAGATGCGCCCGCGCGATGTCCCCCTGCTCCGCCGCAGGCTCGGGATCGTCTTCCAAGACTTCCGGCTGCTCGAAGACCGTACTGCCGAGGAGAACGTCGCCTTCGCGCTCGAGGTGACCGGCGCACGCTCGTCCACGATCGGTGCCCGGGTGATGCGCGTGCTCACGCAGGTCGGTCTTGCCGCCAAAGCGCAGGCCTATCCGCGCGAGCTGTCCGGCGGCGAGCAGCAGCGCGTCGCGATCGCGCGCGCGCTCGTGAACGAGCCGACGGTGCTGCTCGCTGACGAGCCCACCGGCAATCTCGACGAGCGGGCCACCCGCGGCGTCTTCCAGCTGCTGCGCGATATCAACGCCAGCGGCACCGCGGTCGTGATGGCGACGCATGACCTGGACATCGTGCGGCAGGCGCCATACCGCGTGATCGAGCTCCAGGAAGGCGCACTCGTCTACGATTCCGCCGTCGATGAGCCGCGCGATCAGGTGGCCGCGCCGTGAACCTCACCTTCCGCGAAGCGATGCTGACCTTCAAGCGGGCGCCACTGCTCTCCGCCCTCTCGGTGACCACCATCGCGTTCTCGCTGTTCGTCCTCGGCTTGTTCGGTCTCGTGGTCGTGAACCTTCAGGACGCGTTGCAGAGCGTCGAAGAACGCGTCGAGATCGTCGCCTACATCCTTCCCGGCACGCCCATCGAGGCCACCGCGCAGGCGCTGAAGGACGTCGAGGCGTTCCCCGAAGTCCAAACCGCGACCTACGTGTCGGAAGAAGAAGCCCTCACCCGCGCCCGCGCCGAGCTGGTCGAATTCCGCGACGTGCTGCGGGAGCTGGAGCGCAATCCCCTGCCCGCGTCGATCGAGGTCAAGCTGAAGCCCGGGTTTCGCGACGCCGATCATGTCGCGCCCGTGGCGGAACGGATGAGTGGCTTCGGCTTCGTGGACGACGTCCGTTTTGGGCGAGACTGGGTCGAGCGGCTCGATCGGCTGCGGCAGTTGGCGGCGGCAGTGGGCATTGTCGTCGGTGCCGCGTTCGCCGTCGTGGCGATCATCATCATCGGCACGACGATTCGCATGGCAGTGCTGCAACGCAGCCGTGAGATCGCCATCATGCGACTGGTCGGCGCGACCAACGGTTTCATCCGCCGGCCGTTCCTGTTGCAGGGCGCGATCAAGGGACTGCTGGGTGGCGCGGTCGCACTCGGCCTTTCGTTCGCTGCTTATCTGCTCATCAATCGCTACCTGCTGCAGTCGTCGTTCTTCACGCAAGAAGAAGCCATCTCTATCGTGGGTTTCGGCGCGCTCATCGGACTACTCGGCAGCGCGACGAGTGTGGGGAGACACCTGAAGCGCGTATGAAGCACGCCGTTCTGCTGCTCTTGATGATTTCTACAGCTGCCGCCGCACAACGCCCGACGTATCAGCAGCAAATGCAGGAGAACCAACAGCGCCTCGAGGGCATCCGCCGCGAGCGTTCCGAAGTCGAGCAGGAGCTGGAGCGGCTCCGGACCCAGGCGCACTCGCTCTCCGATGAAATCTCCAACATCGAACAGCAAAAGCAGAGCACCAACCGCATCGTGAACGAGCTTGACCGGCAAATCACCGGTCTGGGCGGACAGATCGATCAGATCACGGTGGATCTGTTGATCGCGCAGGACGCGTTACTGGAAAAGAGCGCCGTCCTGGAGCGGCGACTGGTCGACATCTACAAGCGCGGCGCGCTCTACAGTTGGCAAGTGCTGTTCGCGGCTGAGAGCTTCGGTGATCTGCTGTCACGCTACAAGTACTTGTACCTCGTGAGCCGGCAGGATCGCCTGCTCACCAACGACATGCACAAGCTGCGCGATCGGGTCGCGCGCCAACGGCAGCTGCTCGTCGACGCGCGCGAAGCGCTCGCGCGGCGCAAGCACGAGCGCACCGGAGAGCTGGACCGCTACCTCGCCCTCGAACGGGAACGGCAGACGAGCTTGCGGGAGACACGGCGCAGCGCGCGCCAGGCCGAGCAGCGGCTGTCCCGGCTCGACAAGGACGAGCGTTCGCTCAACGACCGGATCGAGGCTTTGGAACGCGCGCGCCGTGAGGCGGAGGCGCGGGGAGCTACCGCGACAACCGGCTCGATCAGCACCGCGGACCTGGGTGGACTCGACTGGCCCGTCGACGGCCGGATCATCTATCCCTTCGGCACGACCACGGGTCCGAACAACACGCGCATCCCTCGTCACGGGATCGGCATCAAGGCCCCCGTGGGCGCTCCGGTGCGCGCCGTCGCCGCCGGCACGGTGAGCCTGGCCGGGCCACTGGGTCTCTATCTCACGACAGTCCTGCTCGATCACGGCGGCGGCTATTACACCTTTTACGCCTATCTGAACGACGCAACGGTGCGACAAGGCGACCACGTGCTGAGGGGTCAGGTGATCGGCCACGTCGGCGAGTGACGAGGGTCCGCATCTGCATTTCGAGATTCGCGGCCAAGGCGGCATCGCGCTGGATCCCGGCAATTGGCTGCGCGCTCCCCGCCCCCGGCGCTAGCGGCCGCGGCAGTCGCGCTGCTCGCGGCCGCAGCGTGCGGGCATGCCAGCAATACCCTTCGTGTGGCCGGTACCGTGGAGATCCGCGAGGTGCGGCTCAGCCCACTCGCGTCTGGCCGCCTGCAGCGCCTGCTCAAGGACGAGGGCGACAGCGTGCGCGTCGGCGACACCGTCGCCGTGCTCGAGCAACCGGGCCTCGACGCGCTGATCGAGCAGCGCCGCGCGCTGGCTGACGCGGCTGCCACGCGAACGGCCGAGATCCGCGCCGCTGAAGCCGACAGCGCGCGCGCCGCGAACGATCTCGCGCGGGCTCGGGTCTTGCACGTGCAGGGCATCGCCTCCCCGCAGGAGCTCGATCGGTTACAGACCACGGCTGCCGCCGCGGCGGCGCGCCTGCAATCGGTGCGGGCCGCCGTCCGTGAGTCGCAAGCGGCGCGCGCGGCCGCCCAGGCCACCGAAGCCATTCGCGATCAGCTCGTGCTGCTCGCTCCGGCTGACGGCATCGTGCTGACGCGCTTCGCGGAGCGTGGGGAGGTCATCGCCGCCGGCGTGCCGGTTGTCGCGATCGGCGTGGTTCGCAACCCCTGGGTGCGCGCGTACATCGGGGAGCGCTACGTCGCCCGCATAAAACCCGGCCTCACGGTGCGGATCCGCGCCGATGGCTACTCCGACAGCACGTTCACCGGACACATCACCGAAATCGCACCGCGCGCGGAATTCACGCCGCGCGCAGCGCTCACCGAGCGCGAGCGCGCCGATCTCGTGTTCGGAATCAAGGTGTCGATCGATGATTCCAGCGGACGACTCAAGGCCGGCATGCCGGTCCAAGTGGACTTGCCGCTGCAGCCATGACGGAAGTAGCGGTCGAGACAAAACATCTCACCCGCCGTTTCGGCGCGGTCGTGGCGGTCCGCGACCTCAATCTCCAGATCTTCAAGGGCGAAGTCTTTGGGTTGCTCGGCCCCAACGGTTCGGGAAAAACCACGACCATCCGAATGTTGTGCGGGCTACTCGCGCCATCGGAGGGAACCGCGATCGTGGCCGGCGTCGACGTCCGCGAGGCTCCCGATCGCATCAAAGAGCTGATCGGATACATGTCGCAGCGCTTCGGGCTCTACGAAGATCTGACCGTGGCCGAGAACATGGATTTCTATGCCGGGATCTACGGCCTCGAAGGACCTAGCAAGCGCGGACGGATCGCCGAGGTCGTCTCGTTCCTCGGACTCGATCGGCGCCTAGGTCAGCTCGCCGGGACACTCTCCGGCGGCTGGAAGCAGCGCCTGGCGCTCGCCTGTTCGATGATGCACCGGCCACCGGTGCTGTTTCTCGATGAGCCGACCGCGGGCGTGGATCCGGCAGCCCGACGCGGGTTCTGGCGCACAATCCACAGCCTTGCAGCCCAAGGCACGACCATCATCGTGACGACGCATTACATGGATGAAGCAGAACACTGTAGCCGGGTCGCGCTGCTCAGCCAAGGCCATCTCATCGCGCTCGGCCGTCCCGATCAGGTTGCGGCGCAGGTCGGCCAGGGAGCGAAAACGCTCGAGGACGCGTTCGTCGCGCTTCAGGAGCGGGACGAACAGGAGCAGGCGTGAAGCGCTTCGGTCCGATGTTTCGCAAGGAATTCATCCAGATGCGCCGGGACCGCCTCACCCTCGCCATCATGACGGGCATACCGGTCATCCAGCTGCTGCTGTTCGGGTTCGCGATTCAGACCGATGTGCGCCACATCCCGACGGTGGTGTTCGATGAGTCGCGCACCCCGACGAGCCGCGATGTGATCGCGGCGTTCGAGAATACCGGCAACTTCCACATCGTGGCGCACGTCGATGGACGCGATGCGCTCAACGACTGGATCGCGCGTGGCGACGCGCAGGCCGGGATCGCCATCCCGCACGACTTCCCGCGCGACCTGGCGCGTGGCACCACGGCAACCATCCAGGTCATCGTGGACGCGTCCGATCCGCTGTCATCGCAGGCGGCGCTGGCCGCGGCAGCGGGCGTCGCGCAGGTGCGCAATCTTGCGATCCTCTCAGCGGCGGCGAATCGGACCGAACTGCCGCTCGAGACGCGCGTGCGCCCGCGCTACAACCCCGGGCTGCGCAGCCCGAACTACATCGTGCCGGGACTGGTCGGCGTGATCCTCACGATCACGATGGTGCTCGTCACGGCGATGGCGATCGTCCGCGAACGCGAACGCGGCACGCTCGAGCAACTCATCGTCACGCCGATCACCAAGACCGAGCTGATGCTCGGCAAGATCGCGCCGTATGTGGGTGTGGGCCTGATTCAGATGACGACTGTCTTGCTGCTCGGCAGATTCGTGTTCGACGTCCCGCTGACCGGCAACGTGCTGCTGCTCTACGCCATCGCGCTCGTGTTCGTCGTGGCGAGCCTCGGCCTCGGCCTGTTCGTGTCGACGCTCGTGAAGACGCAGCAGCAGGCGATGCAGGCCGCCTTCTTTTTCGTCTTGCCGAACATCCTCTTATCGGGATTCATGTTCCCGCGCCAGGCAATGCCGACGCTGTTCCAGTGGATCGGTGCCCTATTGCCCCTGACGCACTTCCTGAAGGTGCTGCGTGGCATTCTGTTGAAGGGCGTCGGGGTTCCGGAGCTGTGGCGCGAGATGGTGATCCTGCTCGTGTTCGCGGCCGCGCTGATCGCGCTCGCGGTGCGGCGCTTTCAGAAGACGCTCGACTAACTCGCTTCCCCGGCGATCGCGATGTGATCGGGTGCTCCGCCCTTGGCCGATTGGAGCGCCCCTTCGCCCAGCGTGAACAAGTCCTCGGGTCGCAGCGCCTCACTGTGGGGATATGCGATCACGCCGGCGGAGATGGCTGGGGCCTTCGCGGGCCCCAGGTCGGCGAAGGTATGGCGGGCAAAAACCTGCCGCAGCCGCAGGACGAAATGGCGCGCTCCCGGCCCATCGGTTTCCGGGAGCACGCAGGCGAATTCATCACCGCCGTAGCGCGCCACGAAATCGGGCGCGCGAATCTCGCGCTGCAGGATCGAGCCGATTTCTCCCAGCACCCGGTCACCGGCGGCTTGGCCCAACCGCTCGTTGATCTCGCGCAGCTGCTCGATGTCGATCAGCACGAGGGAGAAATGGAGCGAATACCGCCGCGCCCGCTCGAACTCATCCCGCATGCGACGATCGAGGGCATCGAGTGAAGCGCAACCGGTCAGCTCGTCCGTCGTCCCCGCGCTGATCTGCCGGCGATAGATGGCCGAACGCCGCTCCTCGTTTTCGAGGACGCGCGCGGCCGCCTGCGCGATCGTGTTCGCGAACGCAATGTCCTCTGACCGGAGCTGAGGATCGCCCTTCTCCGTCCGGAGGAAGAACACGCCCGCCGCACGGCCCTGCACAAACACGGGCAGCGCCACCGCCGATTGCACGTTGACGTCGATCTGCTGCTGGCTCCAATGCTTCCGAATCACGGCGAACAGCGGATGGTTGTGGACGTCCTGAATGATGACCGGCCGCTCGGTGCGGATCGCCTCCTGGATCTCGGGATAGCGCTCGAGATCGACGCGCAGATCGCGGATCGCCGGGTTTTCGTAAACCGCAACCACGCGGCCTTTGTCTTCACCCGGCGCCGTGAGCACGAACGAGCAGTGCGACAGCCCGAACGCCTGGCCGACCCGGCGCACCAATGTCTGAAAGATTTCGTCGGCACGCAGCGCCGCCGAGACTTCCTGGAAGATGTCGAACAGGAGATCGCGGGCGCGCAGCGCCTCCTGGGCTTCGTGCACTTCCGAGCGCACGCGGACGTGCGCATCCAGCCGGGCGCGCAGCTCGGGCAGATGCACGGGCGCGATCAGCGCGTCGCGCGCGCCTGCGAGCAACGCTTCCGTCGCCGCTTCGGCGCCGCCCTCGACGACGATCACGAACACGGGTGCACCCCCGTAGGCCGGACGACCGATGAGCGCGCGCACCTCATCGGCGAGATTCTTGATGCCTCGCGGGGGCGTGTAGAGCACCAAGTCGGGCGGCGATTGGGAGGGTTCTTCGGCGACCTGAAATCCGCCGCGCACCAGCAACCGCTCGAGTCCTTCCGGTCGAGCCGCGGGATTACCGATCAGGAGGATGCGGTGACGAACCAAGTCCGGCAGAAACCGTCTCCCGCGCTGGGGGCGGGCCCAAGCTATAGTTCAGCACATGCACCTGCAAGCACATCCCGCGCCGGAAACACTCGGCGCGCGCACGCGCATGGTCATGCGGCAGCTCGCGGGCCGCGGCGTGCGTGATCAGCGGGTGCTGGCGGCGATGCGTTGGGTACCGCGCGAATGGTTCTTGCCGCCACATCTTGCGGGAGACGCGTACAGCGACGCTCCACTCCCCATTGGCAGCGGGCAGACGATTTCCCAACCCTACGTTGTTGCACTCATGACCGAACAGCTGCACCCTAACCGCACCGATCGCATACTGGAGATCGGGACGGGGTCGGGCTATCAGACCGCGATCCTCGCGCGGCTCGCCTCGGGCGGGAAAGTCTTCACGATCGAACGGTTACCCGATCTGCTGGTCGAAGCCGAAGAGCGGTTCCGCCGCCTCGGTCTCACGAACATCGAAACTCGGCTCGGCGATGGCGCACCGGGCTGGATCGAAGAGCAGCCGTTCGACGGAATCATCGTGGCCGCCGCGGCACCTCGGATCCCCGCGCCCCTGGCCGATCAACTCGCGCCGGGCGGTCGACTGGTCATCCCGGTCGGTGACCTCGCCTCGCAAGAACTGGTCATCCTCCAACGACCTGCGAGCGGCGAGGGAGAAGGCCTGACGCAGCGTCAGATGGGAGGGGTCCGGTTCGTGCCGCTCATCTCCCGACTCGCCTTCACGGAAGAGCTCTGATGTTGGGTGCGCATGTGTCGAGCCGGGGCGGTGTTGCAGCTGCCCCCGAGCGGGGCGCCGAGCTGCGGGCGACGGCCATCCAGCTCTTTACCAAGACGCCGAATCAGTGGCGGGAACCTGCGCTCGCAGACGAGCATGTCGGGCGCTTCAGGGATGCGGTCGCGCGTCATCGGCTCCAAATGGTCGTCGCGCACGACAGTTATCTCATCAATCTCGCTTCTCCTGATCCCGTTTTGCGCGCGCGGAGCCTCGAGAGCTTCAAACGGGAGTTGGAGCGCTCGCGAGTGCTGGGACTGCGCGCGGTTGTTTCCCATCCCGGGAACTACATGGACGACCGGGATGCCGGCCTCGAGCGCAACGCGCGCGGGTACGCGGAGTGTCTCACCGCGGTGAGCGGCGATCTGCAGGTCTGGATCGAAGGCACCGCGGGGTCAGGGACGGCGCTGGGCGCCCGGTTCGAGGATCTCCGCGCCCTCCGCGACAGCGTGCCGCCCGATGTCAGGAAACGGGTGGGTTTCTGTTTGGATACGGCGCATCTGCATGCGGTCGGTTACGATCTGGCACACATCGAGCGCGTGTGGGAGGAATTCGATCGCGTGGTCGGCTTCGAGCTCTTGAAGTGTCTGCATCTCAACGACTCACGCGCGGCGGCGGGGTCTCGCGTCGATCGCCATGAATGGATTGCGGAGGGTCGCATCGGGGCAGAACCGTTTCGACGCATTATGCGGGATCCCGCGCTGGCGAGCGTGGTGAAGATCATCGAGACCCCAAAGCGCGATGACCCGTTGCGCCACGACCGCCGGATGTTGCGGCGCTTGCGGGCTTATGCTAGGGGCAACGTTCGCCGCCCGGTCAGAGTATAATGAAGGGCCAATGAAACGCTTCGGCTTCGCCGTACTCCTCGCAGTGCAGGCCCTCGCCGGCGGCGCGGTCTCGCTCGCGCATGCCCGCGATGTGCTGGTCGCGCCGGCCGGCGTCGAAACACGGCCCGGGCGCTGCTCGTGCCGGTCCAGTTCGTCCCCGTGGTTACGGCGGCGGTTCGATTCACCCCTCCCCCGCGAGCACCTCCGTCAGTTCTCTCCTGAATCAGTAGCGCGCGCTCCGCACGTCGCGGAGCGTTGGAGCTTCGCAGTACTCACGGAGAGGACATCGATATGACACGTACGTACAGCGCGGCGCTGGTTCTGGCCGCGTGCCTCGCGGCACCAGCTGCTGCGCAGCAACCGTCGCAACGCCAAATGGACTCGCTTGCCGCCCAGGTGCGCGCGCTGCGGGCGAAACTCGACAGCGTGCTCGCTGGCCTCGCACGCCGGCCTGCGCCGGCTGCGACCGCCGCCGCGGCGGCGCCACCGGGCGATGATCTCGCGGCGTTGCGAGCGGCGGCAGTCCAGGCAGCAGGGGGCGACACGATCCATCGCGGAGATACAATCCCGACGCAGTTCGTGGGGCGCGAACGCAATCAGGCCCAGCTCAATCCCGAGATCGGCGTGACGGGCGACGTCCGCGGGTATGCGACCGCGCGTGGCATCCAGCGAAACAACTTCGACCCGCGCGAGTTCGAAATCGGTTTCCAGTCAGCGCTCGATCCGTATTCGCACACCAAGATCTTTATCAGCCTCGAGGGCGGCCACGTCATTGTCGAGGAAGGGTACGCCTACTGGACCGGGCTGCCCGGGCACATTCGGCTCGACCTCGGCAAGTTCCGTCAGCAGTTCGGTGAGCTGAACCGTTGGCATCTGCACGCAGTGCCCGAGACCGAGTATCCGCTGGCCATCACGACCTACCTGGGCGATGATGGACTATCAGGAACCGGACTATCACTGTACCGCGCGTTCGGCAGGTTCGGAACGCACGAGCTCACCGCACAGCTGACCCGCAGTGCGAGCGATTCCGAGTTGTTCGGCAACGGCGGGAGGCCGACCTATCTCGTCCACCTGCTCAACTTCTGGCAGCTCGGTCATGCGACCTACATGCAAATCG
>WNFD01003235.1_pt1 | contig 16328 bp, 16 predicted proteins | sample 5400491 | NCBI WGS metagenome assembly WNFD01 (sample SAMN13153343, study PRJNA577476) | soil metagenome | isolation source: 120 cm saprolite under Douglas fir tree site 2 hole 2 replicate 2 | place: USA:California | collected 2015-04-18 | reverse complement strand
ATTGAATATTCGTGTTTGTTCGCGTGTATTCGCGGCTGAAAGGTTTTGCATGGCTTCCGAGAACGTCAAATTACAAAAGAAAAACAACATCGCGTACGTCACCATTGATCGCCCCAAGGTGCTCAATGCCCTCAACATGGCCACCATGGGTGAGCTGCAGGAGGTCTTCACTGACCTCGCCGCCGACAAAGACACGCGCGTGGTCATTCTCACCGGTGGCGGGGAAAAGGCCTTTGTCGCCGGCGCTGACATCAACGAATTGGCAAAGAACAACGCCGTGGAGGCCAAGGCTTACACGCATCGCGGCCAGGCCGTGCTTGATCTGATTGAGAACCTGGGTAAGCCGGTGATCGCCTGCGTGAATGGATTTGCCCTCGGCGGTGGCTGTGAAATTGCTATGGCCTGCACCATGCGTCTGGCCAGCGATGCTGCCAAATTTGGCCAGCCGGAAGTGAAGCTGGGCATTATTCCCGGCTATGGCGGCACACAGCGTCTGCCGCGTCTGGTCGGCAAAGGGTTGGCGATGCAGATGGTCCTCACGGGCGAAATGATCTCTGCCCAGGAGGCACATCGCATCGGGCTGGTGAATGAGGTTGTTCCCGCGGACAAGCTGATAGCGCGCGCTGAAGAGATTGCCGGTAAGGTCATCGGCATGTCTCCGCTGGCCATTCAGTACTGCATGGAGGCCGTGAATGAAGGCATGAACATGACGTTGCAGGAAGGGCTTTTTCTGGAAGCAACGCTATTCGCCGTGTGCTGTTCATCTGAAGACAAGAACGAAGGCACGAAGGCATTTCTAGAAAAACGTAAAGCGAATTTCCAGGGCAAATGAGCATGAGCTTCGTATAATCAAACCTAATGCCTGATGATCTCATCACCTTGTGGCGCTATCGCGATTTGCCGGAAGCGCTGATTGCCCATAGCAAATTGGACGCCGAGGGGTTTGACTGTTTTCTTGCCGACGATAATATCCTTAGCCTCAACTGGTTCTTGTCTACCGCCGTGGGCGGTGTGCGGCTGCGCGTGCGAGAGGATGACGGCGAGTCTGCCCTGGCGGTGTTGGCGCAGGAGATCCCGGCCAGCTTCACGGCCGAAGAAATTGGAGAAGAGTATCAGCAGCCTGCCTGCCCGAATTGCGGATCGCTGGACGTAGATTTTGAGACCATGCACAAGGGAATAGCTTTGGTTGCATTGTGGCTTTTGGCTCTGCCGCTGCCGATTCCCAGAAACTCTTGGAAATGTCAGGATTGCGGGAACAGGTGGCAGGCGCCACGGGTTTGATTTCATGATCAAAGGTATTACCACAATCCGCAAGATTGGCAGCGCCAAAGATTTTGCCGCGCTACGCGAACTCTTTTCGTCCCTGGGCTTTGAGCCCGGCAAGGGCTGGAAGGATGAACGCAGCGAAGGCGCGGCGTTCCTGGCGCCCATCGGCAATCTTGAATTGATATATAGCAAAGCAGTTCATCATACCGATCTATGGGTGGAGGTCACCGACCTTGATTCGATTCAGCAGATACTCGCCAGACAGAAAGTAAAGTTGGCCCCGTATGCTTTTGAGACCGATTGGGATGCACGCGCGTTCATCGTCGAACCCATTAAAGGCCTGAAGATCGCCTTCTGGCAGAAGCACCTGCAAAGCGACCATGCCATTGAGGGTGACATGAACGCGGAAGGCATGCGGTTTGCAATTGTCGTTGCGCGCTGGAATTCTTTCATCACTGAACGCCTGCTTCAGGGTGCAATGGACGGCCTTCGCCGCAGTGGCTGCGCGTCGGCTGACATCAAGGTGGTTCGCGTGCCCGGTTCATTTGAAATTCCCTCGCAGGCACGCACTCTGGCGGAAACCGGAGACTATGACGCCATCATCACGCTGGGCTGCCTGATCCGCGGTGAAACCACGCACTACGAGCACATTGCCACGGAAGTTACACGCGGGATCGGTCAATCGGCGCAGGAAACCGGTATTCCTCACACCTATGGCGTGCTGACTTGTGAGAACCTTGAACAGGCGTTGGATCGCGCCGGTTTGAAAGCCGGCAACAAGGGATTTGAAGCCGCCATATCGGCCATTGAGATGGTCAGCCTGAAACGCAAGACCGTGAAACGCAAGTCTTGAAACGTACGACCGGGTCAAAATAATTATGGGAACACGCCGTAAATCGCGCGAGCTCTGCCTCCAGATGCTCTTTCAATGGGACATGGGAAAGCAATCGCCGGAGCATGTGCGTAAAACGTTCTGGGCCGAACGTGACGAAGTTGATACGGACACCCGTGGCTTTGCGGATGATCTGTTTAACGTTGCCGTGGATCGCCAGACGCAGATCGATGACTTGATTCAGAAGCACGCGCAGCACTGGCGCATGGAGCGCATGGCGGCCGTGGACCGCAATGTGTTGAGGACTGGCGTTGCCGAATTCCTGAGCTCTCGTGAAACCCCGCGCCCGGTTGTGATCAACGAGGCGTTAGAGATCGCGCGCAAATTCTCTGCTCCTGAATCAGTCCAGTTCATTAATGGTGTGCTTGATTCGGTGGGAAAAGAGCTGACGAAGTAAAGAACTGAAATCGGGTAAGAAGCAAAGCCAATCGCCGGTTCGCATATAACGATCAATGCTAAAATAGCGGGTCTTGAGCTTCTGGTTCCAGGTCTTCAGAAAACACCTGCTTCATACATCAAACGGACGTATTTTGAAAAAGCCAATTACCTACGCAGACAGCGGTGTTGACATCGATCGGGCCGACCGCGCCAAACAGCGGATCAAGTATCTTGCTCACCGCACCTTCACCAAGGGCGTTGTCAGTGAAATCGGCGGCTTTGGCGGCATGTTCGCCGTGGACAAGAAGAAATTTCGCGAGCCCGTGATGGTCTCCAGCGTGGATGGCGTGGGCACCAAGCTGAAGCTGGCTTTCATGATGAACATCCATCACACCGTGGGTGGCGATCTGGTGAATCACTGCGTCAATGACATTGCCGTGCAGGGCGCCACGCCGCTGTTCTTCATGGACTATCTGGCCACCGGAACGCTTGAGCCGGAGATTGCGGAGAAGGTTGTGGAAGGCATCGCTGAAGCCTGCAGGCATAACGGCTGCGCGCTCATCGGCGGTGAGACTGCGGAGATGCCCGGCTTCTATCCCAGGGGGGAGTACGATCTTGCCGGCTTCATTGTCGGCATGGCGGATAAGAGCAAGATCATTACCGGTAAAAATGTTGCTGCCGGAGACGTTCTTGTCGGACTGCCTTCCAACGGACTTCATACGAATGGTTACTCACTGGCGCGCAAGCTTTTCTTTGACGTGGCCAAATACACGCCTGACACCTACATCAATGACCTCCATGGCAAGGCCGGGGCGGAACTCCTGAAGACGCACAAAAGCTACTGGCCGGTATTGCGCAAACTGATTGACGCTGAACTGGTCCACGCCATGGCCCACATTACCGGCGGAGGCATCACAGACAATCTTCCCCGCGTATTGCCCAAGGGCATGGCTGCGATCATAGAAATGGGGACCTGGCCGATTCTCCCCGTCTTCAGCCACATGCAGAAGATCGGCAACGTGCCCCAGGACGACATGATGCGCACCTTCAACATGGGCATTGGCATGGTGCTGGTTGTGCCGGCCAAGAAATTCAAGCGCGTGCAGACCATCATCGAGAAGGCGGGTGAGAAAGCCTTCCTCATCGGACGGATCGTAAAGGGCGACCGCAAGGTCCTTTACGCCTGAGCATGGCTGCGCTCAAAAAACTTGGCATCCTGCTCTCCGGGCGCGGCTCGAATTTCGAAGCTATCGCCAATTCAATTCAAACAGGACGCCTTCAGGCTGAGATCGCCATCGTGATCTCCAATCGTTCTGACGCGAAGGGATTGGAGTCGGCCAAAAGACGCGGTCTTAAAACCCAGTTGATCCCATCCAAAGGCCGTGTTCGTGAAGACCACGATACGGAAGTCATCGCGGCGCTCAAGCAAGCGAATGTTGATCTGGTCTGCCTTGCGGGTTACATGCGGCTGCTTTCGCCCGAGTTTGTGCGCGCATTTCCCAACCAGATCCTCAATATCCATCCGTCACTTTTGCCGGCTTTTCCTGGCCTCGCGGCGCAAAAGCAGGCGCTCGATTACGGTGTAAAGGTCACAGGCTGTACCGTACATTTTGTTGACGAGCATCTTGACCATGGCCCCATCATTCTGCAAAAGATCGTGCCCGTTTTAGAAGACGATGATGAAGGCTCATTATCAGCGCGCATTCTTGAGCAGGAGCATCTGGCCTACTCGGAAGCAATAGGGCTGGTGCTGTCGGGTGAAGTTGAAGTGCGCGACCGTAAAGTTGTTCAGCATCGCGGTCTTACTCAGCATAAAAACGCTCAGGACAAAAATGCTTAAAGTTAAACTGCTGTCTCCACAGGCGAAAGCGCCGACGGTAGCTCACCCCGGTGAGGACCTCGGGTATGACATCTACGCTGTTGATCTGGTCGCCATACCACCACGTGGTCAGGCGATCGTGGCAACCGGCATTGCCGTGGAAGTCACTTCGCCCAATGGTGAACTCATGGGAGCATTGCTGCGCGACAAGTCTTCGGTCGCCGCTCGACGTCTGGCGTTAACTGGTGGCGTCATCGATGCTGGCTATCGCGGCGAAGTGAAAGTGCTGATGGAGAACCTGGGTGACGAACATGCCGTCATCAAAGCGGGCGACAAAATCGCCAACCTGATCCCATACCCAGTGCTTACTGGAGAAGTACAGGTGGTGGCTGAATTGGCGGAATCAAAGCGCAAGGGCGGCGGGTTCGGATCGAGCGGAAGGTAGCTTTCTTCTAAAAATCCCGAGCGCAGCGAGGGATCGCTACTGCAGCGAAGCACTAGAATTTCGCCGCGCACGGCTTAACCAGCATTGCCATCGTTCTCTTAACTGTGGCGATCGCTACGCTTCGAGATTTCAGAAGGTCTATCTATAATCATCCCTGATGGCAAACTTCCCACCTGTTGACGAACAACTGGCATATATCAAGAAGGGCGCGGCGGAGATCATACGCGAATCCGACCTGCGTGAGCGTCTGGAGAACTCTCTGAAAACCGGCAAACCGCTGCGAGTGAAGGCCGGTTTTGATCCCACTGCACCGGACCTGCATGTTGGCCACACGGTGCTCATGCGCAAACTGAAGCATTTTCAGGACCTTGGCCATACCGTGATCTTTCTGATCGGCGACTTCACTGGCATGATCGGCGACCCTACGGGCCGCTCCGTTACGCGCCCGCCACTCACTCGCGCCGATGTGGAACGCAATGCCGAAACCTACAAGACCCAGGTATTCAAGATCCTTGATCGAGATAAAACGGTCATCGACTTCAACTCGCGCTGGTTTTCGAAGATGGCAGTGGAAGATTTTCTACGTCTCTGCGCCAAGTTCACCCTTTCCCAGATGCTGGAGCGCGAAGAATTTCACAAGCGCTTCCATGAAGAAAAGCCCATCCACATGCACGAGCTGATGTATTCGATCTGCCAGGGCTATGACTCTGTGGCTCTTGAGGCCGACGTGGAGCTTGGCGGCACCGACCAGAAATTCAATCTCCTGATGGGGCGTAATCTGCAACGCGACTACGGGCAACCTTCGCAGATTGTGCTGACGATGCCTTTGCTCGAAGGCACGGATGGCGTGCAGAAGATGTCCAAGAGTTACGGAAACTATATCGGGATCAACGAGCCGCCGCAGGAGATCTACGGCAAAGTCATGTCGATCTCTGACACGCTGATGTGGCGCTACTACGAACTCCTGACAGACGTGAAACTAGATGCTATCGAGCAGATGAAATCCGATGTTGCCTCCGGCAAACAACATCCCATGGAGCTGAAGAAACAATTGGCCCGCCGGATTGTTCAGGACTTTCACGGCGAGCAGGCGGCGACAGCAGCCGCCGAGAACTGGGCCAAGCAGTTCCAGAAGGACCAGGTGCCGGAGGATGTGGAAACAGTTCAGATCTCTTTAAGCACGGTAGTTTCCGATGCAAATATCCAATCTCCAAACCTGCGTCCGGTGATTCGGATCGACAAATTACTTGTGCAGGCCGGTTTGGCAGAGTCTGGTGCAGACGCGCAGCGGAAAAGGAAGCAAAAAGCGGTAAAGATTAACGACAGTGTCTTCGAAGAGCATGCAATGGTTCTCGATTCAAAAGACCTCGTGCTGAAAGTTGGACGAAGGGTCAAGCGGATAGAGTTAGTTTGACTGTGGAACGCAGGCGCCCTCGCCTGCGGGTTTAGACTTAAAGTTGAATTTACAACGCAGCCGAGGGCGGCTGCGTTCCACGATCTTTTCTGCGCACTCCTGAGTACTCGCTATAAGCGCAATCTCCCGCACATTGAAAAAGACGGAGCGAGCTATTTCGTGACATTCAGGACGCGTGGAGCGTTTGTTCTACCTGGCAAAGCGCGGTCACTCGTATTCGAGCATTGCATGCACGAACACGGGCGTAGAGTCACTTTGCACGCGTTTGTGGTTATGCCGAACCATGTGCATCTTCTCTTTACGCCTTTGACAACCCCAACTGGGGAGCCGTTTCCAATTGCCGAAATCATGAACGGAATCAAGGGGAGTTCAAGCCACGACGTTAATAAAATACTGGGCAGGAAGGGTACTCTTTGGGAGCCGGAATCCTTTGATCGTATCATCCGCTCCGATGCCGACTTTGAAGCTAAAATGATCTATATCATTGGAAATCCGCTGGCTGCTGGACTGGCTAAGGGGCCGGATGACTATCAGTGGGCTTGGCGCGAAATCATTGCATAAACACGCAGCCGAGGGCGGCTGCGCTCCACCCTCGTTTGCTATGAGGAAAATGATATCGGCATGGTAAGACAGCCAATCTTATGCCTCAGGCAAAAGCTGCCTGCTTTACCCCCCAAATCCTTGACCTAAAAAGGTTTCTTGACGCGGAACTCTATTTCGGGTGGAATAAGGCCATGACCAAAGCCGATCTCATTGAGGAAGTCTCACGCCTGGCAGAACTTACGCGCAAAGATAGCGAAATCATCGTGGAAACGATTTTTGACAGTGTGGTCAAGTCTCTGCGATCGGGTGACAAGATTGAGATTCGCGGCTTTGGCAGCTTTCGTACCCGCCAGCGCAAACCTCGCGTAGGCCGCAACCCTAAGACCGGGGCGCGTGTGGAAGTACCGGCCAAGAAGATCCCTTACTTCAAGCCCAGTAAGGAATTGAAGGACGTTATCAATCACGATAACGCAGCGGCAGCCGCAGCTGGGCCCAACACGCCGGAACCGCCTCCGCAGCCCTGATCTAGTTGTCAAATGGAAGTTAGTTTCTGGGTGGCTAAGACTTAATTCCCACCACGGCCATCATCCGTCCGGTATTGCCTTTTTCGGCGCGATAGGAGAAGAACTTCTTCGGATCGCATGACGTGCAATCCTTCAGGGCGGTGATGTTTTCCTCGGGTACACCGGCCGTCATCACTTGCCGGCGATTCGCCTCCCGCAAATCCAGGAACAGCTTAAGGCAGAGGTCACCGTGGCCTGGGGCGCGCTGGTTCATGAAGAGCATGGGATATTTCTGGCGCACAGGATCAGATTCCTGAGAATCCCGGAAGAGTTCCTGTGCGTAGTCAAACTGTGATTCGAAGTTTGCTTTCAGTTCTTCTCCCACTTCATAACAGCACTCCTGAATCCCTGGACCAAGGGCGGCCAGCACGTCCTCCGGCCGCGTGCCAAATTCATGACGCATCAGGCCCAGGCCTTTTTCCGCAATACGTTGCACAGTCCCTCGCCAGCCGGCGTGAAATGCCCCGACTGCTCTATTTTTTTTATCGATCAGCAGCACTGGGAAGCAGTCCGCGGTTTGTACTCCCAGGGCGATTCCCGGAACGTTGGTTACCATCCCATCGCCCACAAGCGGCTGGGTAGTGGGTGCGGTGATTACGTGGATCAGATCGGAGTGTATCTGGCGAAGCGTGACCAGCGGCCAGGTCTTAGCGGTGGCGCCTTTACCGGAGCTGGCACCCAGTTCCAGCAAAAGCCGTCTGCGGTTCTGCTCCACATTCGTCCGTTTATCATGTTGAGTGAAGCCCAGATTCAGGCTTCGCCCGGAATAGCACGTGGTAACGCCGCCGTTGCGGGTACTGAAACCGTGAACCAGCCAGGAAAGCTGGCTAAGCTTGGGAAGTCGAATTGTCTTCAACGCCCATGACATTCGAGATGAAGGCGATTGAGACGATTGGATAGTCTTACGGGTACGCTGCTTGGTTGCCATGGCCACTCTCCAATTTTACCGGATGAACAGCATTGGGCATTAATCACAAGAAAACCAGTCGCAGCAAAAGCAGACGTACTGGGAACAAACCAGCATCGAATTGGTGAGTGACGGGAAGCTTAAGGTCCATGAAAGAAAAGCCGGTTTTCAGGGTCACAACTTATAACACGCACAAGGGCCGCGGAATGGATGGGCGCATTCGCCCGCTCAGAATCGCCCAGGTGCTGCGCGAGCTGGATACTGACATCATCGCTTTGCAGGAGGTTGTAAGCCTTAGCGGCGGCAGACGTGAGCAGAACCAGGCGCAGTATCTGGCGGACGCAGTCGGGTTTGAATACCGGATGGGAGAAACGCGCAAACTGCGCGGCGCGGCTTACGGCAACGTGGTTCTGAGCCGGCTACCGGTCAGAGAAGTGGAAGTCTATGATCTAACCGCGTCACGGCGAGAAGCCAGAGGCTGCATACGTTGTGACGTGGAAGTAGCGCCAGGGAAGATTGTCCACCTCTTCAATGTCCACCTGGGGACCGGGTATCTGGAAAGGCGGAAACAGGCGAACATGCTCGTAAGCAGGGAAGTATTGTTATCACCCAAGTTGAAACATCCTCGTTTAGTTGTGGGTGACTTCAATGAATGGACCAAGGGACTGGTCTCTCGCATGCTGCGTCAGCGCTTTGAAAGCGTGGATATTCAACTGCACCTCAATCGCCGCCGGACCTATCCCGGAGTACTCCCTTTCATGCACCTGGACCACATGTATTTTGACCGGCAACTGGCGCTCGAAGAGTTCCTGCTCCATCGCAGCCCGAAAGCCCTCATGGCCTCTGACCATTTACCGCTGGTAGCTGGATTCCGGCTGGAGGGGAAGTAGCCCGCGAGGCGATTGAGTCCGCCTGGTTCGGAGCCGCTCCTTTAGCGCGTTTCGGACTAAATGACGGGCTTCCCTCGGCCAACCCCTGTGTCGGCTGCTCGCATCATAAACTTCTTGCCGCCATCTACACACATTGCAAGGCAGGCGCTTGTAATTAGTTGAACCAGTTGGGATTGACAGCACTTAGCGAGCTATTTAGGATGCGTGACGGGTCAATACGGGCACCTTCCCTGGCGATCGTCTCATTCACCTTCCCAAGTTCACATGCAAAAAGTTTGACTGTATCCGAACCCGCCAAACTGCTGGACGTTAAGGATCGGTTTTTGAGATAGAGTCTGCTGGACTCGGGCGAGTCTTGCGTTTGGTTGAACTGGATTTTTTGCTTCGCCCTGGTGCTGGTGGGCATTAAGAAGGAACAGTTCAGGTGAGTTGGGGAGAGTTGATATCCGAGGCCCAGCAGGTCTGGCATGCGGTTTTGGGTTTTGGGAAAGCCGCTGACGAGAGGTTTGCCAGGGCGGAGATGCTTGTGTCTGGGATAAAGGAGGCCTTCAATGGCCATTGAGCGCGTGTCTGGCGGATCAAGTCTTATCGACGTGCTGGACCGGGTATTGGACAAAGGCATTGTTATCGACGCGTGGGTACGTATCTCGCTGGTTGGCATTGATCTGATCAGCGAACAAGCCCGCGTGGTGGTGGCCTCCAGCGAAACTTATCTGAGATATGCTGATTCGGGTGGGATATCGGGAGCAGTGTCTTTTCCGTCGCTTGAGAAGCTAGCGGAAAAAGATGTTGTTGCCATGAAACCCCGCCAGGCTCGAAGGCGGCGATAGGTCCCGGGTCCTTGGGGGAGTGTGTGGCGACGGCCGAGTTGAAGTTCCAATCCGATGGAAGGCGTGCGTCACAGCGCCGCGGTCCCGCTACGTTACGACTTCTGGAAGCGGAACGCTCGGAAGCGATTTTTCCCGTCCTGTTGGGAGAAATAGTGGCACTGGGCCACCCCCGCGCCATGGTGCTGGATGTGGATTTCGATAGCGGTGAAATCACTCCGTCTGCCGCTCTCAAATGGCCGCGCCATCTAATTGGCAAGTTCGCAACCCAGATCTGGTCCACGGACAATCCAATTGCTGGAGTCTTAAATTCCGGCCATCCCGCAGCCTTTCCCAAAACCAGCCTTCACAACCGTCCGCTGTATATCCATCCCATTTTCTATTCCAACAAGGCTTTGTGCTGGGAAGCTGAGAGGATGCGTTCGGAAAACTGCCTGGCGGTGCAAAATGCCCGGCGAGAAAAGCGGATTCGATTGGAGGAGCAGACCTGCTCCACGTGCGAGATGCGCGCCTATGCATCGGTAATTGTCGTGGAGCTGGGAAAAAATACCACTGAGGCTGTTCTCGCGGAGCTGGCGCACATCATTGAACTGGCAAACCGCTGCCTTTCCCGTCTTTTCAAGGTTGAGCACTACTACAACCGTATGCGTGACATGGAAATCACCATCGCGCAAATGGGGACGGTCATGCAAAGCATGGCGGATCCCGTGATCCTCACGGACACGCAGCATCGCGTAATCATGCAGAACCGCGCGGCTGAGCGCTTTTTCAAAGTGCCCGACGAGATGACTGAAGGTCTGATCCGTGCCGTGGAACTCAACAATATGCTTTTCTCGGCAGCGCTTTCTTCCATGCTGGTCCTGGGAAATGATGCTCATCGCGATCTGACTCTGGTGGATGCCATTGAAGGCGAAGAGATGCTTTTTGAGGCAGTTTCCGGCCCCACGTTCGGGCCCGATGGCATGCAGATTGGGACCGTCACGGTGATGCGTGATGTGACCGATCTTCGCCGGGCCGACCAGGAACTATGGCTTAACTACGACAAGTTGCGCGAAGCTGAAGAGGTGGTCCGGCAGGACCGCGACCGGCTGAACCTTATCATTGAGAATGTCGGCGACCCGATTGTAGTCTGCGATAGCGCGGCCAGGATTGTTCTGTTGGACCCGCTCGCCCAGGAACTTTTTGGGTCCTCGTCGGATTCTCCCAGTGACGCCATTCTGGTAAAGAACCAGAACGATTTCACCAACTACATCAGTTCATTCACATTTTCCTTCGCTGAACGTGAGACGGCTCCGCTGCGTATTTACAACCCCGCCATCAAACAATCGATCGAATACGATGCGCGGTCAGGGAAGATCTTTGATGAACGTGGGCAGGTCTCTTATACGGTTACGGTTCTCCGTGACCTGACGGCGCTGCGCAAAGTGGAGCAGCTCAAAGTGGAACGTCGCATGTTGGAGATCGAAAAATTCGCCGCTACCGGACGCCTGGCGGCCACCATCGCCCATGAGGTCAACAACCCGATGGAAGCCATCAAGAACGCGATTTATCTCCTCGCTGGATCGGTCCCGGAGAGCGCCACACCGGTTTACAACATACTGAAGTCGGAAACCGAACGTGTGGCCCGCATCGTGCGACAGATGCTGGGACTCTACCGCAACACGGAGCAGGTCAAACCCGTCAGTGTAAATACCATCGTGGAAGATACGCTTCTGATCCTGACCCGCCAGCTGCAGCGGGCCAATGTGGAGCTTTTGACCAGACTCCGGCCCTTGCCTGATGCCGTGATTGCCGCGGACCAGATCCGCCAGGTGCTGTCCAACCTGATCATTAACGCCAAGGACGCCATGCCCAACGGAGGACGCCTGCACATCCGGACGCGCCATCTACATGGTAAGGATGAATTACACGGATGGGTGCAAATCATCATCGCTGACACCGGCACGGGAATTTCCGCGGAGATGACGCGCGCAATCTTCGAGCCGTTTGTCACAACCAAGGGTGAGAAGGGAACCGGCCTTGGGCTGTGGATTGTGAAGGGCATCATTCAAAATCATGCCGGCAAGCTCCTGATCAGGAGCAGAATGGGGAAGGGCACCGTGTTTAGAATCGATCTGCCAGTCGTGAAATCGTGAACGATAACCCAAAAAGCCGGATCATGGTGGTGGACGATGAAGCGTCCGTGCTCATCACGTACAGGCTGATTCTTGAGCAGCAGGGCTATATCGTGGGAGCATTCAGCAAGTCTTCTGACGCAATTCGTGCCCTCGAAGAAGAAAAATATGATCTTGTGCTGTGCGATTACTCACTGGAAGAACAACATACCGGCTTTGAAGTCATCACGGCCGCAAGAAAGCGCGATGCCGCCATTCCCGCCGCCCTGTTGACCGGATACGCGACCAGGGACACAGCCGACGAAGCGGGGGGCCAAAAAATTGTAATTATGTTTAAGCCGATAGAAATCGAGGAGTTTCTGGAAACCACCGCGAAGATGCTCAGGAGAGAGGATGAGTCCAACGAAAAAAGCGGCCAAAAAAGCAGTGGCTCGCAAAGCAGCGTCTAAGCCGATGGCCGGGAACAACACTCTGACTGAGTTGGAACTGGCACCACAGCCAGTCCCATCCAGGATGGAAGCTGGCAGTCCTTCACCTCATCAGGGCCTGTATGTGTATGGCGTGATTGAGACGCCGGCTTTCGGAAGCTTCGGCCGCAGTAGTATTGGCTCGTTCCAGGAAGATGTGTTCGCCGTTCATTATGGTGACGTTGCCGCCGTCGTGAGCCGCACTCCCGTTTTTATCTTTGACCCCACCCGGGACAACGCTCTGGCCCATGAACACGTGGCGGAAACGGTGATGAAGAACCACACCATTGTGCCCATGGCCTTTGGGACGGTCTTTCGCACGGAAGAAGATATCAAGGAAGTGCTCAAAAGCATTTACTCTTCGCTGAAAGATGTTTTGCGGCAGATGACGGGCAAACAGGAATTCGGCCTGAAAGTCACCTGGGACCGTGACCGCATCATCGAGGAGCTGAAGCGGGAGCATGAAGAAATCCGTCGCTTTCATCAGGAGCTTACCCGTAAGCACCTGCAATCCACCTACTTCGCGCGCATGCAACTGGGCCGCATGATTGATAAGGCCCTGATGGAACTTGCAGCCAAGTATGTACGCGACATCTATGATGGTCTGCGGAACGTATGCGTGGCTTCAAAAGACAATAAGCCCATCGGGGAGAAGATGATTCTCAATGCGTCTTTTCTGATCGAGAAAGAGCGCGAAAACGAATTTGATGCCGCCGTGACCCGCGTGGCCCAGAAATTTGGTGAGCGCCTGAACTTCAGGTACACCGGACCGTGGCCGCCTTATAACTTCGTCAACATCCGCCTGAAGCTGGAAAGACGCAGCGCCGACTAGATAACGGTAGTTGCTCAATGACCGTTACTCTGGGTAGAACGGACCGTTTGTTATTCCTGCTACTGACATCCTGAGACAAATAAAAAAGGGCCGGCGAACCGGCCCTTTTTGTTGATGGTGCGTTGAGGTTAGAAAGTGAAACGGGCTCCGAACTCACCGGTGAATGACCTTGGCGCGAGAGAGCTGGTCGGATTGATGAACCCCTGTGGCTGTTTAAAGTGCGTCGGATCATCCACGGTGGTGCCGAAATTGTTGCCGTAATTGGCGTGGTTGGTAAGGTTGAAAGCCTGGAATGCAAGCTGGAGGTTGCGTTTTTCACCCAGCTTGATGTTCTTCGCTACGCGAGCGTCCATGTTGAAATATGGATCGCCGCGCAGAGAATTGTAAGGAGCCACCACGCAGTTGCCGCTGTAATAGCATTGGGTGGCGCCTAGCTTGTTGGGTCCGTTGACTGAATCGTCAAATGCAGTCAGGTTGGTCTGATTATTCTTGGGTACGACCAGCGCACCAGCGGAACTGCCGCCGCCAAAATTCAGCAGATTAGCGCTGGCGACCGGGTTGTATGGACGTGCCGAGCCGGCCTGGACAATCGGAGAGAACTCCAAGCCCCATGGCAGGTGTGCGGTCGCGGCGATGGTGAGATGGTGCCGCTCGTCGTTAAACGAGGGCCCAAATTCGGTGGCCGCAAGCGGGTGCTGCGGGTCACGAGCGTAGTACCGGAATGATCCGCCATCCTGGTCGTAGCCCACTGCGCGCGCCAGCGTGTAGTTCATGGTCAGGTCCGTTTTGTGGAAAGCACGCTGACGGTAGCTGACGTTCATGCCGTCGTAACGCGAACGTCCGATCGACATTTCATCGCGTACGCTACCCAGCACGGGTACGCCTGCAGCCTTGAAAGCAGCATCCAGTGGGAAGAAGAAACCGCATAGCGGTGTACAGGCCCCGTTGCCGGCAGCGTCTTCGGTTTTCTTTGTGGTCTGAATGTTGGCTGGGTTCACCGGAATCCGGGGATCCAGGTTGACGGTCTTGTTTTCATGCAGGCTGAGCACGTGAACGTATTCCACTTCGATCACAGAGCTTCTGTTAATCGCCCAGGTATAGCCGGCGTTGAACTCTTCGGTGACCGGGGTGCGATAGTTGGGGTCCATGAGGCGACCGGTTGAACCCGTTGTGAGCTGGGCGGAAGGTGGCGGGATTGTCGGCAGCGGACTTCCAATATGCCACTGATCGACGGTCAGGCCGGTACCGGGCACGATGTCGCTGCCGCTGATCGAAAATGCAGTCTGGAAGATCGTGCTGTTGGCTTGCTGCTCCATGAACAAGGGAATGTTCTGGAACGTGTTGTCGTAGTACATGCCGAATCCGCCGCGGAGCACGTGGTTACCGTGACCGGTCAGATCGTAGGCAAAGCCAACGCGCGGGCTGAAGCCCTTGCTGTAATCGGTGGCTTGCTTAGCCACCAGCGAGGCCGCCAGCGGGCTGAACTTGGAAATTGCCTGAAGTTCCTGGAAGGTGCGACTGTTGGCGATCTTAGAACCGCCGATGAAGTCGTAGTCCTTGTCCCAGCGCAGTCCAATATTCAATGTCAGGCGCTGGCTGAATTTCCAGTCATCCTGGAAATACAGACCGAATTGCTTCGCGTCTTTGATAATGAAGGTGGGATCACCTACGGCGATGGTCATGCCAGTGACTTTTCCGGGAGCCGAAAAACCGCCATTGGCAAGGATCTTGCTCGGCAAGTCTGCGTAGTCGATTTCCAGGGTGGGGTTGAATTCGAAGAAGCCGCCCATGAAAGGTGTGTAGATATAGTCAACGCCGGTCTTGAACGTGTGGTTGCCAATCGTCTTGCTGATGTCATCCTTGAACTGGAACTTGCGTTGGATCGAGTTCTGCGGAACGTTGGTGTTCGTGCCGAACTGGATTTGGGCATTGTTGAAGGTGAACAGCGGCGCCCGCGTGGTGCTGTCAATCAGGTTGTTCCAATACTGGAAGCCAGCGGTGAACTGGTTGACCAGGCTCGGAGAAAATGCGGAGTTCACGGTCAGATTGGCGACCTGGAGGTGGTTCTTGGTGAAGTTTCCTTCCGTTGCGTCAAAATTAGCGCCGCTCTGGTCATTCAAGCTGTTGTTGGCCTGCGTGGATACCGACAGGTATGCGGAATGCTTGCTATTGATGGTGTAGTCGAGCCGGCCGTTGAGGCGATTCTCGAAAAATGGCGTCGGGACGACCGAAATCGGCTGTGCTCCCAGGTTGGTTACCAGTGAAAGTTCCGAGAACGCCAACGGGTTTTCCGCTATCGAGGTTTGCTCGCGCTGGCGCTCCATGGCAAAAAAGCCGAAGAGTTTGTCTTTCTTGATCGGTCCGCCGAAGGAACCACCGAAGAACTGCCGCTCGTACGGAGGATTGGCTTTAGTAGTAGTGCCGTCGCCGTTCGCCTGCGTCTGATCGGCGTTGAAGTTCTGTTCGCGGAAGAACCCGAAAGCCGAACCGTGATAGTTGTTGGTGCCTGATTTGGTGATGACGTTAATCGCCGCGCCGGACGAACGGCCGTTCACGGCCGAGAAGCGCTGCGTCGAAATCTGGAATTCCTGCACTGCTTCAGCAGGAAGCTGCATGACTGGTCCGCCAACCGTGTTGTCCTTATTGTCGACGCCGTTCACGGTTACGTTCACGTTGCGGCCACCTTCACCGTTTACCGACAAGATCGCATAACGGTTCTTCGTGGGATCGTAAGAATCCGCTGCTTTTACGCCAGGCGCGAGATACGCCAGGTCAGCAATGTCGCGACCAATCAGTGGCAGGTCGGTAATCTGTTGCGGTGTAATGTTGGTGCTGACATCCGTTTTTTCGCGGTCCACCAGAGGAGCGGCTGCGGTGACTTCCACCGTTTCGCTGATTCCGCCGGGCACCAGCATAAAGTCCTGTGTGGCGGTCCTGCCAATCAGAACTTCCAACTCTTTCGCCTCTGCGG
>WNFD01004849.1_pt1 | contig 16329 bp, 14 predicted proteins | sample 5400491 | NCBI WGS metagenome assembly WNFD01 (sample SAMN13153343, study PRJNA577476) | soil metagenome | isolation source: 120 cm saprolite under Douglas fir tree site 2 hole 2 replicate 2 | place: USA:California | collected 2015-04-18 | reverse complement strand
CCACGAGTACCCTTTGGCGCACGTCTGCGGCCGCGGCCGCCGGCGCGGCTGCAGCTCCCGACAAGTACTAAAGCCTTGTCGGAAGCGCCTTTATAAGTCGCGGTGACATACACGGTCTTCGGTTTGCCTGAGTAGTTGGTGGTAGCCGTAAAAGTTCCCGTGATGCTCTTTGCCGGGACCGTCACGCTCGCTGGAACGGAAAGTGCCGACGTGTCGGTGGATGAAAGCGAGACGACTCCGCCTCCAGGGGGAGGGGGAGTATTCAACGTCACTGTTGCGGTCACGTTGTGCCCGCCGAGATCCCATGCCCCGAATTGGATCTGGATCGGGGGCCAGGCGCTCACCGTAATCGTCGTGCTCACCGACGTCCCGGCGTACCTTGCAGTGAGCGTAGCCGTTTTGGCTATTGGCGTCGGCGGGAATGTATAGTTGAAATAGCTCCCTCGGTTGCCCGCGGGCACCGTCGCGGTCGGAGCGGCTAGAGCCACCGCAGTCGGATCACTGCTGGTCAGAGAAATCACGGCGCCACCCGTAGGCGCGAATCCGTTGAGTTCAACCCAACCCTGCCACAAGTCCGCGCAGCACCCGATCGCTATGAGCCTGGCGTTTGGCTCGTAAGTGAACAGGTCCGCCGAGGACACCGTGCTCAAGCTGCCGAATGCGCCCGCGGTGATGTGCACAGGACCGGGGCTGCCGGCTGGCGGGCTGAATGCCTCTAGGCAGCTCTTCCCATAACCGCTGGTGGCACATCCGAGATACCCGGATGCTTCCACTCCGCCGAAGAAGATCTGCGGGCGGACCACATCGTTGAGCATCGTCCCATCAATGTCGACCGGCGTGCCACCGGCAACTGGTCCGCTGGACGGCTTGATGCTCGTAATAGTCGGGCCCAAGTAGGTGAACCGATCGGCGGTTGTTGGCGCGCTGCACGCGCCCGGGACGATGCACGCTTGCACGTCGGCGACGCCGGGTTTGTGAGGTGGAGTAGACAGCAAGCATGCTTTGTCGGTGCAATACGGGGCTCCTTCAATGCTCGTGCCGCCCACCATCCATTTCGTGCCACCAAGGCTGCCGCCGAAAATGTATGGGTTGAGGCCGGCTCCGGTGACGGTCACAAGAGTATGGCCGCCGAACGGTCCACTCGTGGGGCTGACGCTGGTGATGACCGGCGTAGCGAAAAACGGGACGGTGCTTGTGGGCCAACTCGAAGCCGCACATGTCTGCACCACGACGTTGACGACACCAGTTGTCAGGCTAGCGGGGATCAGCGCGGTGATCTGGGTCGCAGAGTTCACGGCAAAATCATCCACGGGAACCACAGCGAGACCCTGGCTGAGGATAATGGATCGAACGCCGAGGAAATTCCTACCGGTGATCGTGACCGTAACAGCGGAGCCGACGGGACTGCCGTTCGGAACGACGCCTGATACCGTGGGAGCGGGAGCCTCCATACCCCGACCACAGGTCTCAGAAAGGAGCCAGGTACGAAAGAAATAGTCGGCCCCGTGCATCAAATTGTTGTTAACCATCGCCTTCCCGATCGAGTCCCCGTTGGCATTCGTCAGCGTCTTCAAGTCTGCCACGAAATCCCAGAGCATGCCGTAATGTGCGACGCCGTCCGCGTTGTAGTTCCATGTCTTGCTCCCATCCTTGCTGGGTGGCAACGCGCTGCCAGGGGACCCCGGACGGGGTGGCATTCCCAACACCAAGGAGTTTGCATCCGTGCCGAAGCCGGCGACAACTGTCCCCTCACGGTACGGCGGATAGGTGGTGTCTCCTCCCATGGCTTGAATCACTCGGCTGTACGCCGCCAGCCAGTCCTGGGAATTAGTACCCCCGCTACCCACACCGGCCATGCCGTGCAATCGCCCGATGATTGCGTATTGATATGCTCGCAGGGATCGCTCGTTGGAATGAACGCGTACCCCGCCATGGCCGCTATTGATCGAGTAGCCGTATTGCGTTGCCAACTCGAGCGTTTTCTCCGCCGCTGCTTGCGACATGTGATCGACATCGATCAACATCCCAAGCCGCATCATTTCCTTGATCGCGACGACGCCGCTCGGGGTCAGGCCGAGTGCATTCTTCTGCCCAATGCCGGGCGCGCATGTAGGATAGCCAATCCCGAAAACAGTTTTGAAAACCTGCCCAACCGTTGCCACGAGAGGGTCGCCACCGTCATAGGTGAATCCGCCGCCCTTCGCGTCAGCAATGTCATCAGCTGGATCCGCACAGACTAGCGCCCAAGGATGCCCAGACTCCCGGCCGTTGGAAACATTGAATAAGTCTTCGTAGGCGGCGGCGCCACCAAAGGCGTTGTCCAGCAGGTGGATGGGAAAAATGTATCGGACCCCCTCGCCATACAGCCGGTCAATCTCGGCCCTGACGGCACTGCTATCGGGAGGGTCCCTGTCAGGGATCAGCGGACCAATCGCCACCTGAAAGTTGCCGATATGGTCGATCTCCACACCAACGACCACCGCCATTTTGTTCGCCGAAACAATGCGGTGCACGTCGGCGGCGGTTAGAGCGATCTCCATAAAATCCGGGTGGCGGCGGACGAAGCTCTGTATTTCACGGATCTGCAGATCAGCAGATGACTTGTCATCCGTTGGGTAATCGCCCGCTGAGTGCCACCCCAGGGAGGTCAGATCACCCAGGGTTTTGTTGTTGTGGGCGAGCGCGACCATTACGCGCAACCCGCCTTGATAGGCGCGGCGAATCCACTCGACCCACATCTTTTGATGCGTTATGTCGTTCCATTTCGGCCAGTAGCCGAAATCAGGGGAGCCCGTCGAACCGCTGGGCGGGTCGTTTCCGTTCTTGACGGCCTTTGTCTGAAGCGCGTGGATTATCCACTTACGGTCCAAATTACCGCACCAATTGTGCGGAGGATTAACAAGATCCCATCCCCCGTGCGTTGAGTTGTCGTTGCCTAGCGCCTGCGCTTCGCTGGTTGCGCGTACGCTGTCATTGCAGTCAGGGTCTGCCGGAAGAAGCGATCCGATATCCACGCCTCCGTAAAAGAGTTTTCCTCCGAAGGCGAGGTTCGACAACGGGTGCGTATGCAGATCAACGAATCCCGTTAACGGCGGCCATTTCGTCAGAGCCGAGACAGATGCGACAGGCCGGGCACGTCCGGGACGGACCTGCCACAGCACCAGGAGCAGCACGCCTAGCGACGCGGAAACGACAGGAAGGCTCTTTCTCATGGGTCTACCCCCACCTGTTGATTCAGAAGTATCGGCCCGCGCCCCCCGTGAACGACTGACCCTGAGATGTCGCACGTTGAGATCGGAGCGCCGCAGCTCCGCGGGTTGACCGAGAGCATGCAGACGCCCGGCTGCGCGTTCGGGGAAAGGTGGTCTTCTCGACCGTCGACGGCGCGGCGAAATTCGTGAGTCTTACGACACTTATCGTGACGGTTGCTCGGTCGCGGACCTGAATGCCGCTGAGGTCATGCGGGTCACGCCCTTAAACGCCGGTTCGAAAGAGCGGACATCCCTGACTAGCAGCAAACGCTGCCATCCGGCTTCATCGGCGCTCTACCAATGGAGCTAAGGGCCGGTCTAACCGCCATTCCAGCCGCCGCTTCCCCCGAGGGAGGCCGCACTGACTGCGGAAACCTCACGCATCGCGCTCCTTTTTTTCACGTGTCGATTTTCCGCCCCGCTCGGTGGCGACGTTGCTTCTGATGCGCCTCGGCTGGCCGCGCACCAAGCTTCGGGACGTGACGATGATCCGCCCGACGGTACTCCACGATGGCGATATCGCCCGTGCGCTGCGCGCGCACGCTGTCGACCTCAAAGCGCAGCGCGAGCACCTGGGGTTGGGCGACGGCCGCAAGGAACTGGGCTTCGTCACCTCCGCGCCATTCGCGCCGATGACCCATCTGAGGTCGTCAGCGAGCTGTGGTCGGAGCGCCGCCGTATCACCGCGCGCGATGGCCGCGTACCGCGCAAGCAGCAGGTTCTGGAACCCACCAGCGAGATTGGCTTGCGCTCGAGCGATGCTCGGCAACGCGCCAGACACCAAGGCTGACGCGCAAAGCGCGGCGAGAGTTGCACGGCGCATGGCCTACCTCCCTCACGGTGGTCGAGTGAAGCCTACGGATTCGCCCAAGGCTGTTGCGGACCAAGAGGACGCGCAACTGAGCAGTCGGGGCGGGTCCTACGATAGCGGGATGCCCTCCTTGTTTGCGTCCGCGAGGACAAGTCCGCATTGTAGTGGCGCTGTGACCGAGGTGTTAAAGGAGCATCTCCCCGGAGCGCGCTGATGCGTACGATTCTTCTCACGACTGGTTTGGCGTGCGTCATCGCCGCGCTCGCGGGAGGAGGGCTGAAGGCGTTCGGGATAGAGATCTCGGTCCTTAACTCGATCAGACGTCAAGTCGCCCTAGGCGCTTTTGGCGGTGCCGTCGCTTTGCTCGCGTTCACGCGATACGGCGAGCCAGAAGGATACCCGTCCTTCGCAGACACGACCCGGCACAGTCCAACGCACAAGAACTCCAAGGATAAGCATCCGCCTGCCTTGCCGGGCGGAGGTGATACGATCGCCGTCGTCTCGGTTCTCCCGCGTCCAGGCGCGATCCTGAGACGCGGCAAACCAGTGACTTTCCAAGTCGGGCTCCGGTATAAGCTGACCTCCGTCGATGAAGCCCAGATTGCACTCGACTTCCCGGAGTTTGTAGTAGAGGCGGGGGGATGCCATGTTGGACGGGGCGGGCTTGGTTTCGACGAGGGCAACCACTTTCCGGTCTTACGTGGTGAACGAGAGACCGTAGTTGCAGCTATTTGGAGCGGAGACGATCCGTCGTTGTCGCTGTCACCTAACCCAAAAGTGAAGTTTATTCCCGGCCTAGGCAAAGGTTATGTGGGTGTGCGGGCAGGCTTTCTGGTCAGCGGAGTCCCGGTCAAATCCTTCGGACCTTTCTCAGAATACTGCTACCTGTTCCACTAAGCCCCTCGGATTCGATCCGGGGGGCGTCGTCGTTTCGGACCCTCGAACGTTCACCGACGGCACGGACGGGTCTGAATGCGACACCGGGGCCTTGTCAGGCCGTTCTGGGGGTGCAGGGGCGGACGGTGGTGCGGGCGGATGGAGCAGCGGTGTCGGCCAGGACTAGGCGAGGCTCTCGTGTCGCAGGGCCATCCCTCGGCCGCGGCAGCGGTGCTGAAGCTCAACCTCAACATCTATGAACGCTACGGTGCGCCCATGCTAAGAACGCGGGACGAATCGCGAGCTACGACGTCGACGACTGGGGACGAGTAGGTGAAGATCAGTACATTTCACTTGCTGGGTATTCCTGACCAGCTCGCCATCACGCTTGCGCTCCTGGGCCTGATCCTGTTCCTCGCTCCTTACATCGAGGGCGCTGATTTCGGGATCCTCAGGGTTCCGCGTTTCTCCGAGCCACTACGGCGCACCTTCAAGAGGCTTGGGCCGCTTCTCCTTCTCGTCCCTCTGACCCTCTTTGTACCCGTCTGGCCTGAACGCCCCGCTGCTTCTTTGGTCTCAACGCCGGAGGTTGCCACCGGTCCCGCGTCTGTCTGGGATGAGGAAAACGCCCACGTTGTTATGATTCAGTCTAGGGACACTAAGAACCACAACGAGTGGTTGGCCGCTGGTGTTGTCGTCGCGGCCTCTGGTCCTGATCTGTACGTGGCCACGGCCGCACACATCATTCGCGATCCAGACCTGGGTTCGTCTGAACGCAGGCTACTCGTCCAGGTCTACCGACGTCCGAATGAATGGCTTCCCGCCCGCGTGGTCAGTGCCTACAGAATAGTCGACCTCGCGTTGTTGCAAGTCTCCTCCTCGACCAAACCGTTTGATCGTCATCTCACTACACCCGTCACCGCGGCTTCTCCATCCACTATTCATCGCGGCGACGATCTGTTCCCGATCGGGTACACGGGAGGAGAATTGTGGCACCGCTCCGTCACACCAGCGAAGGCCGCCACCGTATCCGGCGGCGCCGTCCGCTTTGAGGATCTTACGGTTGGGCCAGGTACGGCGGGAGGTGGCCTCTTTGATGCCTGCGGCCGTCTCCTTGGAGTGGTCATCGAAGACAGCCCTCCGGTTGCGAGGGCAATTACCATCGACGAGGTACTAAACGCCCTTACAGCACCCAATCCTCCGGCGCCAATCATTGTCACAGTATCAGGGGCCCCCTGTTCCAACCGTCTGCGTCCTTGAGAGACGCACTGCAAGGCGCCCATCCCGACGCTAGACGTGGCTCAATGGAGGTGGATCATGGCTAGAAGGCGGCGGTTCCGCGACGACACCATCGCGATGATTTACGACTGCGACGGTACTCTCGCGCCTCGCCAATGCAGGAGTATGCCGTCCTTCCAGCAGTCGGCGTAAATCCTGGGCAGTTTTGGAAGGACGTAGCGCGAGAGGCCCACCGGACTCGTGGAGACCAGATGCTCGCCTAGATGCGAATGCTACCAAAACGCATCGAGGAGAGAGAACAACACGTCAGTCGTTATGATCCTCAGGGCACTCGGCCGTCCTGTCAGCTACTTCCCAGGTGTCGACACGTGGTTTGGGTCGACTGGCCAACTACGTCCGGAGTCGAGGCAGCGGGTAGGTAAGGCTGCGCAACTACTGGCGGAGGGAGAACCTAGGCTGGCCACTAAGAGTGGTGTGACGCGGCTGAGAACTCATCCAGCACCTCCCAGCAATCTGGGTGGGTATTGGTGCTCTCATCGACGTGTCCGCCGTCGTGACCATTCCGCCAGGTCCGTGGACGCGGATTGGCCACGCCAGTGCTCGAGAGGTGGAAGGTGCTCCGTACCGATGTTGAGCGCGCCAATCGTGCGCGGAACGACCTCCTCCAGCGCCATCTGGCTCGGTACACGGGGAACTGACCGTCGGCATCTGTTCCGTCTACGGGACGGGAAGATGCATCTCAATGAGGCGAGCGCCGCCGAGGTGAATCAACTCACCCACGAGGTGGACGATGTGGCCCTACGCTGATAGGATTCAGTTTGCGCCTGACAGAACCGCCAGCCGCTACGTGGTCTGCTCATTTCGTCATAGCCGCCCAATCCACCCCATCTAGAGTCAAGCAAAACGTAAGAGGCGTCGTACGGGGCAAATAAGGCCGTTCCACATGGCGCCACTCTTTAGGCCAGAGTCCGACAGCGCGCTCGGAGGGTGGAATCGCAGACTCTATCGCTCGCGAAGTCATGTCTCGCGCCACTGCCGCGATGAGATCGGCTCTGCACGCGATCGTCGCGGTGTGGTTCGCGGGTCTTGGAGCTCGGACCCTCGCGGCTCAGGATGCAGGACGGGTCAACATCTACCGTTTCATCCTAGGGGTCGACGTGCCCGAGTCTCCTGCCTTGGTGGCCATCGGCGTAGCCCCGACTCATGTGCTGCCCGCAAGTGCGCCGAAACCGGTGGCTTTGAGCGTGCTTGAGACAATCTCCTCGGGCGCGCGCATGAGCGGCGGTGTCGCGATCGACGTCGCCCCGTACTTCCTCGCAGGCGGCGGTGCACGCAGCCTCACGAGCTACCGCTCGATGTCGATCGCCGGCCGGCTCGCGAGGGTGCTTACCAAGACGCTTTTTTCCGTCAGCGCCGCGCGTGACCCGGCGGCACCCTCGGCCTCGTTCGTTGGGCTTGGCATCCGCTCAACGTTCCATGACCCACACGACGTCATCAGCTCTGCACTGCCGGAAGAAATAGCGGACGCGTTGGTCAAAGCAGGTGTTCCGGCACCCGGGGCCACCGAGGAAGAGCTCGACAATCGCGGCGTGGATTTCAACGCGCTGTTCGATCGCGCGCGGCGTGCGATGCGGAGGCCGACGGCCAATCCGCAGGTTTCAGGCGGGTGGGGCATGGCCGCTCACCTGCGGGGTGGTGTCTTGAACGGGGATAGCGTCGACACCATCCGGCACTGCCTCTGGTTAAGCGCCCAGTTCACACCCGACCGCCGGTTCGACGTACTCTCGACTGTCGAACTTCGGAGCGCGTTCCGCTCCGATCGATACTTCTGGGTCGGAGTGGGTCTGCAGCGGAAGACCACGACCATGAACTTGCTGACTGAGCTGTACTACGACACGGGAGCCAAGGGGCTCTACCCGGGGATTGCGGTGGACGCACGCATCTTGACGCATGTCGGCCTGGTCGGTTCACTCACGACGCAGTCAGCAGCCCTGGCCACGCACGGGGCGAGGCTGCTCGAGTTGCACACCCTCGTGCGCTGGTTCTACGCGTCCGACCGATGATCGGAACAGATGGTCACAGAAGGGAGTGAGGAAATGAGAGTCCGTGCCGCCGAGTTCACTGGTCTCCTGGCCCTGATAGTCCTCGTGAGCGGATGCTGGTATCATCGCATCGAGGTTGGGTCACCAGTGGCGAAGGCCACCGAATACCAAGGCGCAGTCGCGTGGTCCCTCGTCTGGGGCGCAGTACAAAACGATCCCGTGCCTGACAATTGCAACGGTCAGGCCCTCGCCGAGGTGAAGGTGGCCTCGAACTTCGGATTCGCGCTCTTGACCGTCGTCACTCTCGGTCTGGTCGCGCCGGAGCGGGTTGAGTGGAAGTGCGCCAAAGCCGCACCGGCCCCAGGCGCGATACCTGGAGGTTTGGCGGGGGAGGGAGCTCACCTATGACTGGGCCCTCGACGCTGACGCCGACCACGCACACGATCGAAGACACGCGGTGGCAAAACTGGCATCAATCGGTGACCCAGCAGGTGGCTCGCCTGATGGATCTGTGGAACGCCGAACCCAATAATGCCACGATCGATTCCTACAACGCCACCACGGCCGCGCTGCAGGGCATCGTGGCGGAAGCCGAGGGCGCCGGCATGAGTCTGCGGGGGTTGGGTGGAGGGTGGTCATTCACTCCGGTGGCGGCAACCACAGGCATCATGCTCAATACCAAACCCCTCAACTACCAGTTCACGCTGTCCGATTCAAACCTGGACGCCAACTATCGCGGGCGCGGGAGCAATCTCGCCTTCGCGCAGTGTGGGGTATCGATCGCGGAGCTGAACGCGGCACTGTGTGCTCGGGGCAAGTCGCTCCGGACATCGGGGGCGAGCAACGGCCAAACAATCGCAGGCGCCATCTCCGCCGGGACCCACGGCTCTGCCCTCGATGTCGGCGCGATTCACGATTGTGTGGTCGCGCTCCATATCGTGACGGCATCCGACCAGCAGGTTTGGCTCGAGCGCGCTTCGAACCCGGTGGCATCCCAGTCCCTGGTCGCTAGGGTGGGAGCTCGGCTCGTGCGCAACGACGAGCTGTTCGACGCAGCCTTGGTGAGCATCGGGAGCTTCGGCATCATTCATGGAGTCATGCTCGAGGTCGATGACCTCTTCTATCTTCAAGAGTACCGGAAGCAGTACCCTCCCACGCCAGAGGTCTGGGCGGCGATCGAGCAACTGGACTTTACGAGGCTGGGGCTGCCGCGGGCGAGCTCTGTGCGGCCGTACTTCTTTCAGGCGCTCTTCAACCCCCACGACCGCGCCGGCGGTCCGTATCTCACCGTGATGTATCGGGATGCCACGCGTGCCACTGGTCCCTCCCCGGCGGTCCAGGACAAGTGGCGACCTGGGGACAGCGCCGGGGAGTTCATCGGTGCCGCCACGGACCTCGTGTCGGCCCTCACCCCTGCGATAGAATCGCTGCTGATTCATCGGATCTATCCCGATGTCGATGGAGTCTGCGGAACGTGGGGCGAGATGTTCTCGGACACTTCCACACGGGGGCGACTCGCGAGTACGGCGATGGGCATGCCGCTGGCCCGTGTGCGGGAAGCCGTGGACGCCTTGTACGATCTCAACGACGCGCAACCAATGCCGGGACTCTTTGCCTTGCGGTACGTGAAGGCGTCGCCGGCGACCTTGGCGTTCACGCGGTTCCCGGAGCGCACCGGCGTCCTGGAAATTGACGGCGTGAACTCTCAGAGGGTCATGGACTTCTTTTCAGCAGCCTGGGACCGCCTGACCGGACTGGGGATCCGCCCGACCTTTCACTGGGGCAAGATGCAGCCGTTTGACGCGCAGCGGCTTGTGACGACGTACGGCCAGCCGACTGTGGACGCGTGGCGCGCGGCTCGGGCGACGCTCTTGCCCACGCCGTCCTTGCAGAAGGTGTTCGCGAACGAGCTACTCACGAGCCTGGCACTCGACCAATAGGGCTGGTGCAGGGTCATTATCGTTCACCTTGTAACTGTCGGCGAGACCCGTTCTGCACCCTCGTTGTGGGCCGTGCGGAGGCGCTTGTTACCCATCATGCTATGTGTCCGCTTGGAACGCCAGGAGCGGCTCTCGGAGCGGCGAGAGGGTTCGCCTTCAACTGTTCGGTGACCAGCTGCTTCTGCCGGTTGACTTCTCTGGCGATATCGAGCGCACTATTCCAAAGTCCCGACCCGCCACTCGCCATCGCTCCAAAGAGAAAAGACATCGTCAGGTTGGGATGTTGGGCGTTCGGGGCGGACACGAATGACATACCCGTACTCGCCAGTTGAGTGAGTGTCAGGTAGGCGAGACCCGTTCCAACAGCGATCGCCAGAATATGAATGCAGGCCTTGCGAAACTCCTCAGGCTTTGAGCCGCTCGGCTTCTCGACCGCCAGCCAGGGAGAGAGAAACGGCAGCCCCTTGATGGTTTCGACGATTCTCTCGTTGGCCACGCTCAGTGTGGCCACGATCCCCAGTAGCGTTGTCAACTGGTCCATCGACTCCCTCCCGATTGAAATGGACGTTGAGTCCGACCGCAAACACTCCGAAAACGCGGTCTGGCCTTCACTCAGCGCTCGACCGCACCGCCCCCGCTCTCTGCAGCTCCCCTCCGCACGCTCAGGGCTGACTGTCGAGGCTGACCCCAGCGAATGCCTCGCCGTAGGCAGGAGTCCGACGAGCAACGGCGCCCACCGTTACGGCTTCTCTCCGAGCGACCAGCCTGCCTCTCGCGTCCGGGGATCGCTATGACGCTTTGAGCACTGTTGTACAGCTTGATGCGGCCTGATCTCTGGTGTCGTACGCCGAATGTGACTCTTATGCTTCTCGGTTGCGAAGAACCGGGCGAGAGCACAGAATCAAGCCCCGGTTGTCGTTGCGGGGAGAAATAGTGGGTGTATCGACCTTGACGTCGCTCCTGCACGCGTCGCTCCCAGATCTCTCCTTGCGGGCGCGTGCGGTTCTCGACGCGTTGTTTCTGAGCGGCGGCTCCATCGGAACCGCGCACGATGTCGCCTCTCGCCTCGGCCTACGCAATCGCTTCGAGCTGGCCCGCCTGTTGAAAGCGGAAGGCCTACCGCCGCTACACGACCTCGCCGCTTGGGCCAGTGTACTGGACTGGGTGCAGCAGGCCGATGGTGGAGGACGCTCCCTGTGTCAGTTGGCCTTTCGGGCGCGCAAGGATCCCGCCACGTGCTACCGCACAGTGAAACGAGTCACGGGTTTGCATTGGCACGACCTCAAGGCCAAAGGCATCACGGAGGCCTGGCACCGCTTCCTGGCACGCTGCAACCCCTCGCGGACTCGTTCCTTGGGTGGCTGATCACATCGTCGCGTTCGCCCGCATCACCGGCACGCTTGTGATTACGTTCACAAGCGCACAGGGTTCACGAGCGCACACGCTTGACTGCTAACCCACGCGGGCCGGGTGCCCGAGGGTCGTCGTGGGGGGGGCGCCCGAACGGAGCACTCCTTCCACGTGTCGCATTTCCGCCTGCCAATGCCGCAAAATCACCCTATACACTGTTGCTCGGATATGTCATCCTAATCGCACGGAGCCGTGGAGACGGTCCATCGCATTCGACGGGTAACCGGACCGCAGTACCTCCGACGGTTGCGGGCACAGCCATGGGACTCGGATGAAGGACCATCGAACGCTCGCTGTCCTGACCGCTGCCCTAGCGATCGTCTTAGCTCGCTCGAGTGTGAGGGAGCTCTCAGCGCAAGCGGTCCCTCGAGTGGACCTGCACAAGCTACTTGGTGTCTCCGCTGCACGTGTCAGGGCGACCGCACTCATGACCGCAGCCGGGACAACGAAGATCGCGGACACGGCGCGCCACGTAACCATCGCGCGTGGCACCTTCTTGGTCGCGGCGCTTCACGACACACTGCGAAGCCACACCACGGTCGGCGAGGCACACCTCGATCTGCCGTTGCAGCTCTACGGACTTAACGCGGCTGGTGTGGGCGTGCGGTTTCTGGTGCGGTGCGAGATCGTTGGGGGTGGCCTCAAATACGACCCAGCGGACGGCCTCTACCGTGGCGACCTGCTCGTGGGGCTCGAAAACGCGGTCGCACCAGGCGCGAGCGACAGTCTCTCGGGCACCGTTCGACTGCAGCTGACCGGACCCGACACCGTTTCTCCCGGACAGCTCACACTGTCGCACACCAACATCCCCTACGCGTCAGTGCGCCTCGCGGCCGCGACGCATAGTAATGTGGTCACCATGCACATCCACCCGTCCTTCGAAGCGGCGGGCACGGACGTGCCCATCCCGGTGCGGCAGCCGCTATTCTTGGTCGCTGTTTCCCCCAAACGGATCGACGGCTACGGACTCGGAGCGGCGACCCTCACGATCCTGGGAACCTCTCGAGTACCCAAGGAGTCGGTTGGCGTCAGCGTCGACGCCGAGCGCGGCACGTTGGGAGTGACGAGCCTCCAAGTGGCCCGTAATCACGCGGCGACGACGACCGTGCGGTCTCGCGGTCTCGGCGACGATCGCCTCAGCGTGAGGAGCGGGCGGTCGGACTCCATGGTTGTCATGATCACGTATGTCGCGCCCCTAGCCTTCCTGGTTGCAGCGCTCCTCGGCGGCCTCTTTGGGGCATCCCTCACCCGGCTCAAGGCGCGCAAACAGCAGCGCGACGCCTCGTGGGCGCGCTACGTAGGCGCAGGCGTGATTAGCGGCGTCGTGGGTGCTGTGGCGTGGGCGCTCGGCGTGAATCTCCTGGGGGTGTCGATCAGGGTGCCGAACGGGTCGGAGGGCGCCGCGTTTGTGATCGCCTACCTCGCAGGTCACCAAGGTCTCTCGACCCTCAGTTCCCGGATGGCACCCGTTGCTCACTGGCTCGGAGGTCCCCATGGGTAAATGCGTTCTGATCGTCGCCGTGCTGGCATTATGCGCGCCTGTCATGTGGGCCCAGCAAGTTGGCGTACTCACGCGGAACGCGGTGCTCCGGAGCGACCCCTCTAGCTCCGCGAGCAGGCTGGCCACGCTTGAGGCCGGCGAGGCGGTCACGCTTCTGGGGAACGGACGTCAGGCTGGGTATCTCCGCGTGCGCACGCAGACCGAAGACGTCGGTTGGGTGTGGGAACGGTTTGTCCGGCTTTGGGTGTGGGAACGGTTTGTCCGGCTGGTCGATCCGACGGAGCTACACCAGCCCAGCCCGCCGCCGAGTCCCCTGCCGACGCCCGCGACTCCTCAGACGTCCATTAACCCCAGCGCGGCACAAGGGGACTTTGACGGCTGTCCGGACTCAGGAGCCGCTCAACTGGTGAGCATCCGCCCCCTCAATCGCCTCAAGAACCGGAGCGCCGAGCCGCGGGACGCCGATGTCGACAGCAGCGTAACGCTCGCCGCGATGCTCGCACCAAGCTCTAACGATGCGGGCCGATTTGCCGAAACGAAGGCTGCGGAGATCTCGGGGTTTGTGTTCCGGGTGATCCCGGGCGGCCGGACCGAGACAACGAACTGCCGGAAAGGCGACCCGGTGCATCGCGACACGCACATCGAGCTCACGAAGAGCCCGACCGATACAGCCGAAATCCAGCGTGTCATCGTCGAGGTCACGCCTCGGTGGCGGGCAGGGTTGAAGGGTGACGGGACTGACTGGTCCACCGCCACGCTGCAACAGACCATTGAGCGCCGCTGGATCAAGGTGCGCGGCTGGTTGCTGTTCGATGCCGAGCACAAAGCGCAGGCCGAGAACACGAACCCGGGCGGCACCAAGAACTGGCGAGCGACAGCTTGGGAGATCCATCCGATCACATCGATCGTGGTGGTATCTCAACCGTAGCGGTCGCCGACCGCGTTAGGTAGCGTCTATCCGGCCTGCCTCGCCGGTACCAGGTTTGAAGGCCGATGCGACGGGGGAGGGTATTATTCATGGCCGCGCTGAACGCCGTGATCGATCTCTCGCACTACAATCAGAACCTCGACTTCCAACAGATTAGCGAGGAGGGCGGCATTATCGGCGTAATCCACAAAGCGACGCAAGGCCTACGGTACCAGGACCCAACCTACGTGACGCATCGGGAGAACGGCATGTCTAGCGGCCTCCTTTGGGGCGCCTACCATTTCGGAACGGCGAGCGACGGCGTGGAACAAGCTCAGGCGTTTCTCGATTTCGTGAATCCCGACGCACAGACGCTTTTGGTCCTCGACTTTGAGGCCAATCCGCATGGCCCGAGCATGACTCTCGAGGAGGCACGAGGGTTCGTGACTCATGTTCAGTCCGCGACCGGCCGGTGGCCGGGCCTCTACTCTGGCTACTACATCAAGCAACTTCTCGGAGCCACGCGCGATCCGGTGCTCGCGAATTGCTGGTTGTGGCTGGCGCAGTATGGCCCCACACCCGTTGTTCCGGCGAATTGGCCCGCGTGGACAATGTGGCAGTATACGGACGGAGCTGCGGGACCAGACCCTCACGACGTTGCGGGCGCGGGGCGATGCGACCGGGATCAGTTCGCGGGAGATGAGGCCGCCCTCCGCACATTCTGGGTTTCGGTTCTGGAATCGCCAGCGGCGTAAGCAGACACAGCTCTGGGCCGCGCGCCCTTACGGGACTTGGGAGTGCTCTTCAGGGAAGGCTCCTCGGAGAGCCATACGCTCACGCGCTAGGAACCCTGGCAACTCGCTCCTGCGCCCGCCAGCCCGAGGGACCTGTCTCTAGTGGATGCCGATGAGGTAGTCGACGTCTTGCTCTATATCGCGCTTCAGGTCACACGACTTCGTGTGCCCGAGCCTGCGCTTTGTGAGTTTCGCTGACCGCTGGTGGCGACGGACGTTTGCCGCATGCGTCCCCTAGCGGCGCGGCGGCGTTCGTGATCCTAGCGACAGCAATCACGGATGCGGGTTGACTCCAGCCCTGAAGGTTTGCGGAGTGACGCCGGTCAGCTTCTTGAAGGCGCGCTCGAATGACCGCACATCCGCGAAGCCTGCAGCAAAGGCTATCTGAGGTATACTGGCCCGGCGAGCGCGCATAACATCCATCGCACGCCGAACACGGAGCATCGCAATCCAATCTCGAAAGGTGACTCCTACCTTCGACCGGAAGAACGCGGAGAAGTACTTTCTCTCCAGACGGGCGACGCCAGCCGCAGCCTGTAGAGTCACCCGCTCTCGCATGTGCTCGTTGACGTAATGCTCGACCCGATCTAGAGCGGGGTAGTACCGGAGGGCCGCCGCGTTGAACGTGGTGCTAGTTCGAAGGAAGGAATCGGATGCGTCCGCCATGGAATGGAGCGAAGTAGGAGCTTGAAACGAGCTTAGCCTCGAACGCGAGGTTTGAATAGGTCGTTTTTGCGGCATCAAGGGCTGAGAATGCGACATTGGTCACGAGTCCATGGTCTGCCCCCCGCCTTTCGGACCAAAGGATATGAGAGATATGCTCGTTCTCGCCACACGCTCCGGAGCCACGAAACGCTGTCCCATTTTCGCCACCAAGGCGCCGCACGAACCCCCTAACCGGCGCCCTCCTCGGTCGGTACTCTTAAGACGACGTTCGAACCCGTGCTGCGAGATTGGCTGAGATTGCTGTCAGCGCCGGCTTAGCGGAATCCTGACTCCGTTGCACGGGGAACACGGGATGTCCGGATGACCGATAAAGTTCTGCAGACATCAACTGAGCCGAGCACCAAGTCTCCCAGCCTCCCCCCGATCTCTCTACCGAAGGGTGGCGGGGCAATCCGGGGAATCGGCGAGAAGTTCGCGGCGAACCCGGTCACGGGAACGGGCTCCCTCACCGTCCCGATCGCAACGAGCCCCGGCCGTTCCGGGTTTGGCCCCCAGCTGTCCCTCTCCTACGACTCGGCCGCCGGCAACGGGGTTTTAGGTTTCGGTTGGAATCTCAACCTCCCCGCCTTCACCAGACAGACCGACAAGGGTCTGCCTCTCTACCTGGACTCTGAGGAGTCCGACGGCTTCATCCTCTCGGGCGCGGAGGTCGTGGTACCGCTGCTGGACGGCAACGGCCAGCGCATCGCCAAACAGCGGACCGTGCATGGTGTGGCCTACGAGATCCGGCCGTACCGTCCGCGGATCGAGGGACTATTTGCCCGCATCGAGCGCTGGACGTCGCTCGACACCGGCATCAGCCACTGGCGCGCGATCACGCGCGACAACGTGA
>WNFD01011925.1_pt1 | contig 16335 bp, 14 predicted proteins | sample 5400491 | NCBI WGS metagenome assembly WNFD01 (sample SAMN13153343, study PRJNA577476) | soil metagenome | isolation source: 120 cm saprolite under Douglas fir tree site 2 hole 2 replicate 2 | place: USA:California | collected 2015-04-18 | reverse complement strand
GACCCTGCATCCGCCGGACAAGACCCGTCTGATCCAGTTCGGCCGCCGAGCGGCGGAGGAGCGGGAGCGGGCGGGGCTTGGCAGGCCGGAGACGCCATTTGCAGATCAGGCGAATGACGCGACTGTCGCCGACCCGGTGCTCGACGAAACGGATCAGCTAATCGTGTTCCACCGCATCGACGAAGGTCCGAACCGGGTTTGTTTCCGCATCACCCGATGCTACCCAAACCGCTACCCAGACGGCCATAATACGAGGTATCCGATCAAATGGACAATGGGTTAGTTATTGAAAAGATTGGGGCGAGTGACCGGGATCGAACCGGCGACATCCAGATCCACAATCTGGCGCTCTAACCAGCTGAGCTACACCCGCCGCCGGTGCTGGAGGTAGCGATTCGCGGGAGTGCCGTCAAGCGCGGGCTTCCCTGCATATCTGGCGCTTCCTACATCTCGCCGATGACCGTTTCCGATGAGGGTTGGCGCCGGCACGCGCTGCTGACGCCGCAGCAGATGGGCGAGGCCGATCGGCTGACGATAGCCGGCGGCATCTCCGGCATCTCCCTGATGGAGAGTGCGGGTCGCGGTGTGGCCGACACGATCTCGCGGCGCTGGCCGCTGCGGCCGCTCGTCGTCCTCTGCGGGCCGGGGAACAACGGCGGCGATGGTTTTGTCGCGGCGCGAGTGCTGGCCGAGCGCGGCTGGCCGGTGCGGGTGGCGTTGCTCGGGCCGGTCGCGGCGTTGCGGGGCGATGCGGCCGCGGCGGCTGCCCGCTGGCGTGGTGCTGTCGAGCCGCTGATGCCGGCGGTGCTCGACGGCGCCGCCCTCGTCGTCGACGGCATCTTCGGCGCCGGGCTGACGCGCCCGGTTGAGGGTGCGGCACGCGCGGTCATCGAGACGCTTTGCGAGCGCGGGCTGCCGGTCGTCGCGATCGACGTGCCGAGTGGGATCGACGGGGCGAGCGGCGAGGTCCGTGGCGTGGCGCCGCGAGCGGCGGTGACCGTCACCTTCTTTCGCCGGAAGCCGGGTCATCTGCTGCTGCCCGGGCGCCGCCATTGCGGCGAGACCGTGCTCGTGCAGATCGGCATCCCTGACGCGGTGCTCGAGCATGTCGCCCCGGACACCGCCGCCGACGATCCCGCGTGGTGGCTCGCCGGCTTGCCCCGGCCGAACCTCGAAACCGCGGACATGCGCTCGTCGCCGGCGGCGTGATGATGACCGGAGCGGCCCGGCTGGCGGCCAAAAGCGCCGCCCGGATCGGCGCTGGGCTCGTCACGCTGGCGGCACCCGAGGCGGCGTTCCCGGTCTATGCCGCGGCGTTGACCGGCGTCATTGTCCACGCGGTCGCCGGTCACGACGATTTCCGCGCGCTCCTCGCGGACAAGCGGCGCAACGCCGTGCTGATCGGACCCGGCGCCGGGATCGGCGGCGAGACCCGCGAGAGGGCGCTGGCGATCCTGCACGCGGAGAAGCGCACAGTGCTCGACGCCGATGCGCTGACCTCGTTCGCCGACGATCCCGCAACGCTGTTCGCGGCGATCGGCTCGCCCTGCGTGATGACGCCGCACGAGGGCGAGTTCGCGCGCCTGTTCGAGGCGGCCGGGAGCAAGCCGGAGCGGGCTCGCCGCGCAGCGCGGCAGAGCGGCGCCGTGATCGTGCTCAAGGGCGCCGATACCGTCATCGCTGCCCCCGATGGCCGTGTCGCGATCAACGCGAATGCGCCGGCGGAACTGGCGACCGCAGGCAGCGGCGATGTCCTCGCCGGGATCGTGCTCGGGCTCCTCGCGCAAGGTATGGAGCCCTTCACCGCGGCGGCGGCGGCGGTCTGGCTCCATGGCGACGCCGCCGGCCGGATCGGGCCCGGCCTGGTCGCGGATGACCTCGTCGAGGCGCTTGCGCCGGCGTTTCAGGATCTGGTACGCCGCCGGCGCGGCGGATCGCCTGATGGGATTGCGGGCTAACCGCTTTTGGGGATTGACGGCGGTCGCGTTCTCGCGTCTCGTCCGAGGCCATCCCCGCCCACCCGAGCCGCCATGACCGATCCTGCTTCCGCCGGTTTCTTCGAAGGCGTCGTTGACCGAACCCTGACCAATCTTCGGAGCGCGTGGCGTGAGATTGCCGAGTCGGCGCGCGGTGTGCTGGCCGGCGCGCCGAGGTCCGACATCTCCGCCGACGACGTCGATCGGCTTCGGGAACAAATGCTGAGTTGCCTCGACGGGCGCGGCGGCGAGGTCACCGCGCGCGCCCGGGCCGCCGACCTCGGCCGCACCTATCTGTCGCTCGATTCGGGCGGGCGCGAGCGCTTTCTCCAACTGCTCGCGCGCGAATTCGATGTTGACCGCGACGAAATCGACCGCTGCTCCAACGCAGTGATCAACGCCTCTGGGCCGGACCAGCGCGCCGCCGCCGAGCGGGCGTTGCGCGCTGCTCTGGAGCCGCCGCGCATTACCTTGCTGCGCCAATTCAACGCGCTCCCCGTGGGAGTAAAGTTCCTCGTCGATCGCCGCGCCGAACTGATCGATCTCGGGCACCGCGATCCCCTGCTCGGCGGCCTGGAAGAGGACTTGAAGCGGCTGCTCGCCAACTGGTTCGACATCGGCTTCCTCGAACTCAAGCGGATCACCTGGGAGTCGCCGGCGGCACTGCTCGAAAAATTGATGGCCTATGAGGCGGTGCACGAGATCCACGGCTGGACCGATCTGAAGAACCGGTTGGACGCGGATCGCCGGTGCTTCGCCTTCTTCCATCCCCGCATGCCGGATGAGCCCTTGATCTTCGTCGAGGTCGCGCTGGTATCCGGCATGGCGGGTGATATCCATGCCCTGCTCGACGAGGCGGCTCCGATCGGCGATCCGCAACTGGCCGACACCGCAATCTTCTACTCGATCTCGAACTGCCAGCGCGGCCTTGACGGCATCAGCTTTGGCGACTTTCTGATCAAGCGCGTCGTCGATGCGCTGGCAACCGAACTGCCGCGCCTCAAAGTGTTCGCCACGCTGTCGCCGGCTCCCGCTTTTCGTGCCTGGCTCGAGCAACAAAGCCGGGCGGGGCACGCTGATCTTCTGCTGCCGGCCGAGCGCACGGCGATCGAAGCCATCGGCGAGGGCGTGTCCGAACGCGATCTCCCGGCACTGCTCGATCGCTATGCCGAACCGCGGGTCGCCGCGGTGTTGCGCGATCCACTGAGCCGCCTATGCGCGCGCTATCTGCTGCGCGAACGGACCTCTTCCGGCCGGGCGCTCGACCCGGTCGCCCATTTTCACCTGAGCAACGGGGCGCGGGTCGAGCGGCTGAACTGGCTCGGCGACACCTCTTCCAAGGGCCTTCAGCAATCCGCGGGGATCATGGTCAACTATCTTTATCGTCTCGCCGATATCGAAGCCAACCACGAGGCCTATCGCGGAGAAGGTCGGGTCGTCGCCGCGGGTGCGATCCGCAACCTGGTGCGAGCCGGCTGAGAACCCCCCTGCGCCTTGCTGTCTTGACTGCATACAGTCGCCCGACGACGTGAATGCGCTTGTCTATGTTGCCGAGGATGGCCGTGCTAAGAACGCCCCTAGGCCGGGCCGGAATGGCCGTTCCGGCAATTGCGGCGGCGGGCGTGGCGGAATTGGCAGACGCACTGGATTTAGGTTCCAGCGATGTGAATCGTGGGGGTTCAAGTCCCCCCGCCCGCACCATGATGCCGCCCGCGGGCGGCAATGTCTTGGTCATCACAGGCTCCATTCCATGCAAGTGACAGAAACCAGCGCCGACGGGCTCAAACGCGAATTCACAATTACGGTGCCCGCGAGTGATCTCGAGGATGAGATCACACGTCGGCTGGACGAGCTAGGCCGGCAGGTACGGCTGCCCGGCTTTCGCCCCGGCAAGGTGCCAATGCAGATCTTGCGCAAGCGTTTTGGTCTCTCGGTGCGCGGCGAGGTATTGCAGAGCACCCTCCAGGCCCGCTCGGCCGAAGCGATCAGTGAGCGTAATTTGCGCCCGGCCCTGCCGCCCAAGGTTGACATCGTCTCGGCCGATGAAGGGGCCGATCTCGAATACAAGATGGCTGTCGAGCTGCTGCCCGAGATCCCGGAGCCGAGCTTCGCCGATCTCGGCGTCGAACGGCTCGTCGTCGAGGTGCCGGATGAAGATGTCGACCGGGCGATCGAGCGGATCGCCGAGCAACGGCGGAAATCCGAGGTGGTAGAGCGCCCGGCCGAGCTTGGCGACATCCTCCTCGTCGATGTCGAGGGAAGGGTCGGCGATCAGGAGATCCCGGGTGCCGGCGGCAAGGACCGCCAGATCGTGCTCGGCGCCGGCAGTTCCGTCCCCGGCTTCGAGGATCAGCTGGTCGGGACGACCGCCGGCGAGCACCGTAAGGTCCACGTCACCTTCCCGGAGGATTCTGCGGTTGCAGACCTCGCCGGCAAGGAGGCGGTGTTTGCGGTCGATGTGAAGGAAGTCCGCCAGCGCGCGCCGATCACCATCGATGACGAACTCGGCAAGGCCGTCGGGCTTGAGAACCTTGCCGAACTGCGCCAGGAACTGCGGCAGCAGATGCAGCGGGATTACGATGCGGCATCGCGCGTGCGCTTGAAGCGGTCGCTGCTCGACAAACTCGCGGAAGCCCACGACTTCGCCGTCCCGCCGGGCATGGTGGAGCTCGAGTTCGACAACATCTGGCGGCAATACCAAGCTCAGCGGGACCAGGCTCAGCGGGAAGCGCCGCCGGAGGCTGCTGGCGCCAACGCGCCGCCGGCGGCTTCCGAGGAAGGCGGCGCTAATGCTGCGGCTGCCGGGGAGGACGACATGGATGCGGCGGCAGCTGCCACCGGAGAAGCCGGCGCAGACGCTCTCCCCACCGCCGCGGGGCCGGGCGGCGCGGGCGAGAGTGAAGAAGCGACCAAGGCTGAATTCGGCAAGATCGCCGAGCGCAGGGTACGACTAGGTCTGCTGCTTGCAGAGGTCGGACGCCGGAACAACATTACCGTCACCCCTGACGAGGTGAACCAGGCAATTACCCGCGAGGCGCGCCGACACCCCGGTTACGAACGCCAAGTCCTCGACTTTTACCGCCAGAACCCCGGCGCGATCGATAATCTGCGGGCGCCGATCTTCGAGGACAAGGTCATCGACTTTATCGTCGAGCTGGGAAAAATCGGGGAACGCAAGATCACCCCGCAGGAACTGCTGGCCATACCCGAGCCTGCCGGAGAAAATGCGGTGCCCGGTTGACCACATCCAAGCCGTGAGCTGTCCATGCGGCTCTGCCAAGGAGGCCCTGAATGTCCGAGCATTTCGAACAGTACATGAACAACCTGGTCCCGATGGTCGTGGAGCAGACCAATCGCGGCGAGCGCGCCTATGACATCTATTCGCGCCTGCTCAAGGAGCGAATCATCTTTCTGGTCGGCCCGATTCACGATGCCGTCGCCAGCCTGATTTGCGCCCAGCTGCTATTCCTCGAAGCGGACAACCCGAACAAGGACATCAATTTCTACATCAACTCGCCGGGCGGCGTCGTGACGTCCAGCCTCGCGATCTACGACACGATGCAGTACATCCGCTCGCCAGTGGCGACGGTGTGCATCGGCCAGGCCGCCTCCGCCGGCTCGCTGCTACTAGCCGCCGGCGCCAAGAGCAAGCGCTATTCGCTGCCGAATTCGCGGATCATGATCCATCAGCCTTCGGGCGGGGCGCAGGGGCAGGCCACCGACATCGAGATCCAGGCACGCGAGATCCTGGCCTTGCGGGCGCGGCTCAACGAAATCTACGTCAAGCATACCGGCCAACCGCTCGAAGCGATCCAGACTGCGCTCGAGCGCGACAAATTCCTGTCGCCCGTCGAGGCAAAGGAGTTCGGTTTGATCGACGAGGTGGTCGAAAACCGGCCCGGCCGCGACGAATCGGAAAGAGGTTTCAAATAGGCGGGGGCGCGTGCTTGACGACAGCGGCGCTATAAGCTCTGCGCCATATGATTAACTGGTTGTTGATCGGCCAGGAGCACATATACTTGTGTGACCGGGGGCCCGGCCGCCGGCGACGGAGTGGCGATGAGCAAATCCAGCGGTAGCGACTCGAAGAACACGCTCTACTGCTCGTTTTGTGGCAAGAGCCAACACGAGGTCAGGAAGCTAATCGCCGGACCGACAGTCTTCATCTGCGACGAGTGCGTCGAGCTCTGCATGGACATCATCCGTGAAGAGCACAAGACGACCCTGGTCAAGTCGCGCGACGGGGTTCCCGGACCGCGCGATATCTGCAAGGTGCTCGACGATTACGTGATCGGTCAGGCCCACGCCAAGCGTGTCCTTTCGGTCGCCGTGCACAATCATTACAAGCGCCTCGCGCATGGCGCTAAGAACAACGATGTCGAGCTCGCTAAATCGAATATCCTGCTGGTCGGTCCAACCGGCTCGGGCAAGACGCTGCTCGCCCAGACCCTCGCGCGGATCATCGACGTACCCTTCACGATGGCGGACGCGACGACGCTGACCGAGGCCGGTTATGTCGGTGAGGATGTCGAGAACATTATCCTCAAGCTGCTGCAGGCTGCCGATTACAACGTCGAGCGCGCGCAGCGCGGGATCGTCTATATCGACGAGGTCGACAAAATTTCCCGCAAATCCGACAATCCATCGATCACTCGCGATGTGTCGGGCGAAGGCGTCCAGCAAGCCCTCCTCAAGATCATGGAAGGCACAATCGCCTCGGTGCCACCGCAAGGCGGCCGCAAACACCCGCAGCAGGAATTTCTCCAGGTCGACACCACCAACATCCTGTTTGTTTGCGGGGGTGCCTTTTCCGGGCTCGAAAGAATCATCGCCCAGCGCCGCCAGGGCACCTCGATCGGCTTCGGCGCCGAGGTGCGCGGGCCCGACGAGCGCAAGACCGGCGAAATCCTCAAGGATCTCGAACCCGAGGATCTTCTGAAGTTTGGCCTAATCCCCGAATTCGTCGGCCGGCTTCCGGTCGTCGCGACGCTCGACGACCTCGACGAGTCGGTGTTGGTCGACATCCTCACGAAACCCAAGAACGCTCTGGTCAAGCAGTATCAGCGCCTGTTCGGGATGGAGGATGTTCACCTCGAGTTGAACGACGAGGCTCTAAAGGCTGTCGCGCACAAGGCGATACTGCGCAAGACCGGCGCTCGCGGGTTGCGGTCGATCCTCGAAGCGATCCTCCTCGATTCGATGTTCGATTTGCCGAGCCTTGTGGGCGTCAGCGAGATCGTGATCAATCGCGAGGTCGTGGAAGGGCGGGCAAAACCGCTCCACATTTACTCCGATCGCCGGGATGATGTCGGCACCGGGGATTGATCGCGCCGTGCAACGGACGGTCGCAGCTGCGGCACGACGGCTTGACTGCCAGCGAGATCAGTCCAACCTTAGAATTGCCATTCGTGTTCCTCCTGTTCCGGATACCACCGGAACGATCCTAAGCAGATGAGGGCTCATGTTAGAACCTGCGCGCGGTGCGCTCTATCCCGTCCTGCCGCTTCGCGACATCGTCGTGTTCCCACACATGATCGTGCCGCTGTTCGTCGGGCGCGAAAAATCGGTGCGGGCGCTCGAGGACGTGATGAAGGACGACAAACAGATCCTTCTCGTCACCCAGAAGAACGCTGCCCAGGACGACCCCACGACCGCGGACATCTTTATGGTGGGCACTGTCGGCACCGTGCTCCAGCTGCTCAAGCTGCCCGACGGTACTGTAAAGGTGCTCGTGGAGGGCAGGCACCGCGCCGTGATCCAGCGCTTTGCCGACAACGACCAGTTCTTCCAAGCGTTTGCCGATGCCATCGGCGAGAGAGCGGGAACGCAGCAGGAGACCGAAGCGCTAACCCGAACCGTGGTCTCGCAATTCGAGCAATACATCAAGCTCAATAAGAAAATTCCGCCAGAAGTGCTGGTCTCGATCAATCAGATCGAGGAGCCGGGGAAGCTCGCCGACACCGTCGCCTCGCATCTGACCTTGAAGATTCCCGAGAAGCAAGAACTGCTCGAGACCGAGGCGGTTGCCGAGCGCCTGGAAAAGGTATTCGGCTACATGGAGGGGGAGATCGGCGTCCTCCAAGTCGAAAAACGCATCCGCAACCGCGTCAAGCGACAGATGGAGAAAACCCAACGCGAGTACTACTTGAACGAGCAGCTCAAGGCGATCCAAAAGGAACTCGGCGAGGGCGAAGACGGCCGCGACGAGATGGCCGAACTCGAAGAGCGCATAAACAAGACCAAGTTTTCCAAGGAAGCGCGCGACAAGGCAATGGCTGAGCTCAGAAAGCTCAAGAGCATGAGCCCGATGTCGGCCGAGGCGACGGTGGTCCGCAATTATCTCGATTGGCTGCTGTCGGTCCCCTGGCAAAATCGGACCAAGATCAAGCGAGATATCAAAGGGGCGGAGAAGGTACTCAACGCCGACCATTTCGGGCTCGAGAAGGTCAAGGAGCGCATCCTCGAATACCTTGCCGTCCAGCAACGCATGAAGAAGATGAAAGGTCCAATCTTGTGCCTGGTCGGAGCGCCGGGGGTGGGTAAGACCTCGCTCGGCAAGTCCGTGGCCCGCGCGACTGGACGCAACTTCGTGCGGATGTCGCTTGGCGGCGTGCGCGATGAGGCAGAGATCCGCGGCCACCGGCGGACCTATATCGGCTCCATGCCGGGCAAGGTGCTGCAGGGCATGAAGAAGGCAAAGTCGTCGAACCCGCTCTTCCTGCTCGATGAGGTCGACAAACTTGGTGCCGATTGGCGTGGCGATCCGTCTTCCGCGCTCCTTGAGGTACTCGACCCCGAACAGAACTCGGCCTTCAACGATCACTATCTCGAAGTCGATTACGACCTGTCGGATGTGATGTTCGTTACCACCGCAAACACCCTGCGGATCCCACAGCCGCTGATGGACCGGATGGAGATCATCCGCATCCCGGGCTACACCGAGGATGAGAAGGTGGAGATTGCCCGCCGGCATCTCATCCTCAAACAAATGTCCGCGCACGGACTGAAAAAAAACGAGTGGAGCATCAGCGACGACGCAGTGCGCGACATCATTCGCTACTACACGCGCGAGGCCGGAGTCCGCAACCTCGAGCGTGAGATCGCCAATCTGACCCGCAAGGCGATCAAGGACATTTTGATGAAAAAGGGCGAGCGGGTGACGGTGACGCGGCGCAATCTTGAGAAGTACGCCGGAGTGCGTCGGTTCCGCTTTGGTGAGGCCGAGACTGAGGACATGGTCGGGATCACCACGGGGCTCGCCTGGACCGAGGTCGGCGGGGAGCTTTTGACAATCGAGGCAGTTACGCTGCCTGGGAAGGGGCGGGTCACGGCAACGGGCAAGCTCGGCGACGTCATGAAGGAATCGGTCCAGGCAGCCGAAAGCTATGTCAAGTCGCGCAGCTATGCCTTCGGCATCAAGCCGACAATCTTCGAGAAGAAGGACATCCACGTGCACGTTCCGGAGGGCGCCACGCCGACGTCGATCGTCTCGGTGCTGACCGGAATCCCGGTCAAGCGCGACATCGCTATGACTGGCGAGATCACCCTTCGCGGCCGGGTGTTGCCGATAGGCGGCCTCAAAGAGAAGCTTCTTGCGGCGCTCCGCGGCGGGCTGAAAACCGTGCTGATCCCGAAGGAGAATGAGAAGGATCTCGCCGAGATTCCCGACAACGTAAAGCGGGGATTGAAGATCATTCCAGTCGGCACGGTCGACGAATTGCTCAGCCAGGCGCTGGCGGCGCCGCTCGAAGAGCGCTCGGGGCTGATAACGCATTGATCGGGTTACTTCCTAAACCGCCTGGGCGGCGGACTGAGGCGGTGCATCCAGAACGGTCCGTAATGCCTGAATATCGCTTCGATTCTGGCGGCAGCACAGTTGACCCGTTCGCTGCTGCGCTCTAAACTTTCCGGCGAAGAGGCAGCAACGATCCAGTACACTCGCTCAGGGGGGCTACCCGTGAACAGAAACGAACTCGTCGACGCCGTGGCCGGCAAGACCGAACTGAGAAAGGCGGAGGCGAGCAAGGCGGTTGATGCGGTATTCGATGCTATCGCGGAGGCTTTGAAGGGCGGGGGCGAGGTGCGCCTCGTTGGGTTCGGTACCTTCTCGGTCGCCTCGCGGGCAGCGTCCGAAGGGCGCAATCCCCGCACTGGCGAAAAAATCAAAATCGCGGCTTCGAAGCAGCCCAAATTCAAGCCGGGCAAAGGATTGCGCGATTCGCTGAATTGACGCAAGGCGCCCCGTCCAGGCGGGGTGGATAGTCGACCGCGCGCGACAATGAGCGGCCCCGGGGCGATTAGCTCAGCTGGCAGAGCATCTCGTTTACACCGAGGGGGTCGGGGGTTCGAGTCCCTCATCGCCCACCATTCCGTCGGATGACGGGTAGGGGGTGGGGTGCGCCTTGACACCCTTCGGAGGGAGCGGTAGGAGAGGCCTCCTGGGGTCGAGGGCCGCGGGGGCGTAGCTCAGTTGGTTAGAGCGCCGGCCTGTCACGCCGGAGGTCGCGGGTTCGAGCCCCGTCGCTCCCGCCATCGACCGCGGAGCGTCGGACAGGGCTGAGGTCAGCCTCGCCCCTGCGGCCACATCACCAATTAGTCATTCGATGGAAAGCCTGCTCCACGACTACTTCCCGATCCTCGTATTCCTCGCGATAGCCGGCGCCATCGCCGCCGCGATGGTCGCGGCTTCGTTCCTGATGGCCCGGCAGCGACCGGATACGGCAAAGTTGTCGCCTTACGAATGCGGCTTCGAACCCTTCGACGATGCCCGGATCCGCTTCGACGTCCGCTACTACCTTGTGGCAATTCTGTTCATCATTTTTGATCTCGAAGTCGCTTTTCTCTTCCCCTGGGCGGTCGCGCTCGCTGATCTGGGCGCGTTCGGCTTCTGGTCGATGGTCTTGTTCCTCGCGGTACTGACCATCGGGTTTATCTACGAATGGAGGAAGGGGGCGCTGGAATGGGAGTGATCGGTACGCCAGCACGCCCGATTCCGCGCGGCGGCGAGAGCGAGCTGCTGCTACGAGCGGCAACTCAGGAAGCCCAGGACCGGGGGTTTATTGTTGCCACTCTCGACAACCTCGTCAATTGGGCGAGGACGGGGTCGTTGTGGCCGATGACCTTCGGGCTTGCCTGCTGCGCCGTCGAGATGATGCACACCGGCGCCAGCCGCTACGACCTCGACCGCTTCGGCGTCGTATTCCGTGCCAGCCCCCGCCAGTCTGACGTCATGATCGTCGCCGGCACCCTGTGCAACAAGATGGCGCCGGCGCTGCGCAAAGTGTACGACCAAATGGCCGAGCCGCGCTGGGTGATCTCGATGGGCTCCTGTGCCAATGGCGGCGGCTATTATCATTACTCCTACTCGGTCGTCCGCGGCTGCGACCGGATCGTGCCGGTTGACGTTTATGTGCCGGGATGTCCCCCGACGGCGGAGGCGTTGCTCTACGGCATTCTGTTACTGCAAAAGAAGATACGGCGCACCCGTAATTTCGCCCGCTGATCCTCCCGATGGACGAAAAACTTCAAGCCCTGGCCGAGCATCTTTCGGCGGCGCTGTCCGATGCGTTGATCGCGACCGAGATCCGTGCCGGCGAGCTCTGCTGTCGCGTCAAACGCGAGACCTTGCTGCAGGTCATGCAGTTTCTGCGCGATGATCCGAGGTGCCGTTTCACGGTGCTTTGCGATATTTGCGGCGTCGACTATCCCGATCGACCGCTGCGCTTTGAGGTCGTCTATCACCTTCTCAGCATGCCCCTCAACCAGCGGGTGCGTCTGAAGGTTGATACCGACGAGCAGGAGCCGGTGCCGTCCATGGTTGGAATCTTCGACAGTGCTGGATGGTGGGAGCGCGAGGCTTGGGATCTGTTTGGGATCTATTTTGCCGACAATCCGGACTTGCGGCGCATCTTGACCGATTACGGTTTCGAAGGTCATCCGCTGCGCAAGGATTTTCCGCTGACGGGGTATGTCGAACTGCGCTACGACGAGGACAAGAAGGCCGTTGTCTACGAGCCGGTCCGCCTGCAGCAGGAGTTCCGAAACTTTGACTTCCTGTCGCCTTGGGAAGGGATGGACAAGATCCTGCCCGGCGACGAAAAGGCCGGGCCGAGTGAGGGCGAAGCCCCGGGGCAGGACCGGCGATGAGCGATCGCCGCCAGGAGGAGGCCGCCGAGGAGCTCGAAGGTCCGCCGCGGATCAGGAATTTTATGAGGCCTGCTGCATCGCGGGACCGAAAAGCTGATCGAACACAAGACGTATCTGCAGGCAATCCCGTATTTCGACCGGCTCGACTACGTGTCGCCGATGTGCCAGGAGCATGCCTTCGCGCTCGCCGTCGAGAAGCTGATGGGGATCACGCCCCCGCCCCGGGCACAATATATTCGCGTGCTCTTCGCGGAGATCACCCGAATCCTGAACCACCTTCTCTGCGTCTGCGCGTTCGGCCTCGACGTCGGAGCGATCACGCCGTTCCTGTGGGGCTTCGAAGAACGCGAGCGGCTGATGGAGTTTTATGAGCGCGTCTCAGGCGCGCGACTGCACGCCAACTACTTCCGCCCGGGCGGCGTCCATCTCGATTTGCCCGCCGGTCTCACGGACGACATCCTGGCGTTTTGCGACAGCTTTCCGCAGACGATCGACGACATCGAGCGGTTGCTCACCGATAACCGCATCTTCAAAGAGCGTACCGTCGATATCGGCGTGGTGACTGCCGAACAGGCCGCGAATTGGGGGTTTTCCGGACCGATGCTGCGCGGCTCGAACGTTGCCTGGGATCTCCGCCGGGCGCAGCCCTATGACGCCTACGACAAGATGGAGTTCGACGTTCCGATCGGGCACAACGGCGACTCCTACGATCGCTATCTCGTTCGGATGGAGGAAATGCGCCAGTCGGTTCGCATCATCAAGCAGGCGATCGCCGGGATGCCGGGGGGACCGGTCAAAGTCGACGACCGCAAGGTGGCACCACCGCCGCGCGCCGAAATGAAGCGCTCGATGGAAGCACTGATTCATCATTTCAAATTGTATACCGAGGGCTACCACGTGCCCGCGGGCGAGATCTATCAGGCGGTCGAAGCGCCGAAGGGCGAGTTCGGCGTCTACCTCGTTTCCGACGGCACCAATCGACCGTACCGTTGCAAGATCAGATCGCCGGGTTTTGCTTTTCTGCAAGCAACCGATTTCATGTGCCGCGGCCATATGCTCGCCGACGTCGTCGCGATCATCGGCTCGATGGACATCGTGTTCGGCGAGATCGATCGATGAGCGAGCCACTTGATACCGCACGATTCGAGCAACCGGCGAGCTTCGATTTCACCCCCGCGAACCTCGAACGGGCGAAAGCGCACATCGCCAAATACCCTGCTGGGCGCCAGGCGAGCGCAGTGCTGCCGTTGCTGGATCTGGCACAACGCCAACATGGCGGATGGCTGCCTCGGGCGGCGATGGATCGCGTCGCGGAGCTCCTCGGGATGGCGCCGATCCGGGTCTATGAGGTCGCGACGTTCTACACGATGCTCAACCTGCGGCCGGTCGGACGGTATTTGCTGCAGGCCTGCACAACGACGCCCTGCTGGCTGCGCGGTTCCGAGCAGGTGGTCAGCGCGTGCGAAGAGAAGCTCGGCATCAACGTTGGCGGGACCACACCGGACGGTCTCTTCACCCTCGTCGAGGTGGAATGTCTGGGGGCCTGCGTCAACGCGCCGATCCTTCAGGTCAACGACGATTTCTATGAGGATCTCGATGGGCCGGCGACGGAGGCTCTGCTCGACGCGATGCGCGAGGGAAAGCCCCCGACACCCGGCTCGGTCATCGAACGGCGCGGTTCCGAGCCGATCGGCGGTCGCCGCACCTTGACCGAGTGAGAGGAAGCAAATGCTCGCCGACAGCGACCGCATCTTTACCAACCTCTACGGACAGCACGATTGGCGGCTCGACGGCGCGCGGCGGCGCGGCGATTGGGACGGCACCAAGGAGCTGATCCTCAAGGGCCGCGACTGGATCGTCGAGCAGGTCAAGGATTCGGGACTACGCGGGCGTGGCGGCGCCGGCTTTCCGACCGGCCTGAAGTGGTCCTTCATGCCGAAAGAGAGCGACCGGCCTACCTATCTCGTCGTCAACGCCGACGAGAGTGAGCCCGGCACCTGCAAGGACCGCGACATCCTGCGCAACGAGCCGCACAAGCTGATCGAGGGCTGTCTGCTCGCCTCGGCCGGTATGGGTGTCCACCATTGCTACATCTATATTCGTGGTGAGTTCTACAACGAGGCGCAACGTCTGCAGGCGGCGATCGACGAGGCCTATAATACCGAGCTGATCGGCAAGAACGCCTGCGGCTCGGGCTATGATTTCGAGCTCTATCTGCACCGCGGGGCCGGCGCCTACATTTGCGGCGAGGAGACGGGGCTGCTCGAGAGCCTCGAGGGGCGCAAGGGCCAACCGCGGCTCAAGCCGCCGTTTCCGGCGCAAGTCGGTCTTTATGGCTGTCCAAGCACGGTAAACAATGTGGAAACCATCGCGGTGGCACCGGCAATTCTGCGGCGGGGTGCGGCTTGGTTCGCCGGGATCGGCCGGCCGAGAAATACCGGCACCAAAATCTACTGTTTGTCGGGCCATGTGAACACGCCCTGCAACGTCGAGGAGGAGATGAGCATCCCGCTCAAGGAGCTGATCGAGCGGCATGGCGGCGGAGTGCGCGGCGGCTGGGACAATCTTCTCGCCGTCATTCCCGGCGGCTCCTCGGTACCGGTTCTCCCGAAATCGATCTGCGAGACGGTGCTGATGGATTTCGACAGCCTACAGGCGGTTAAGAGCGCGCTCGGCACCGCTGCCGTCATCGTCATGGACCAGTCGACGGACATTGTGAGGGCGATCGCCCGGCTGTCGAAATTTTATAAGCACGAGAGCTGCGGCCAGTGCACCCCTTGCCGCGAGGGTCTGGGATGGGTGTGGCGAGTCATGGAGCGAATGGTCGCGGGCAACGCCTCGGTGGCGGAGATCGACACCTTGCTGGACGTCTCCTACGAGATCGAGGGCCACACGATTTGCGCGCTGGCTGATGGTGCCGCCTGGCCGGTCCAGGGGCTGATCCGCCACTTCCGCCCGGAGATGGAGCGGCGCATCGCCGAATACCGCGACACCGCCGCCCGTCAGCAGCGGGCGGCCTGACCATGCCGAAGCTGACGATCGACGGCACCGAAGTCGAGGTGCCGTCGGGCACCACGATCCTGCAGGCCTGCGAGCACGCCGGGATCGAGGTCGCGTATTTCTGCTTTCACGAGCGCTTGGCGATTGCCGGGAACTGCCGGATGTGCCTTGTCGAAGTGGAGAGATCGCCAAAGCCGGTTGCGTCCTGCGCGATGCCGGCGGCAGACGGGATGGTGGTCCTGACGGATTCGCCCAAGGCGATCAAGGCGCGCAAGGGAGTGATGGAGTTCCTGCTGATCAATCACCCGCTCGATTGCCCGATCTGCGACCAGGGCGGCGAGTGTGATCTGCAGGACCAAGCGATGGCCTACGGCTTTGACCGCGGCCGGTTCGACGAGAACAAGCGGGCCGTCCGCGACAAGGATCTTGGTCCGCTGGTCGCGACCAGCATGAACCGCTGCATCCATTGCACGCGTTGCATCCGCTTCCTGACGGAGATCGCTGGGGTCGAAGAGCTCGGCGCCACTGGGCGCGGCGAGGATATGGAGATCGGCACCTATATCGAACGGGCACTCAGCTCCGAGCTTTCGGCCAACATCATCGATCTGTGCCCGGTCGGCGCGCTGACCTCAAAGCCCTATGCCTTTGTTGCACGGCCCTGGGAGCTGCAGAAGACCGAATCGATAGATGTCCTCGACGCGGTCGGCAGCAACATCCGGATCGATTCCCGCGGAACGCAAGTATTGCGTGTTCTGCCTCGCCTCAACGAAGCGGTCAACGAAGAATGGATTTCCGACAAGACCCGTTTCGCGAGCGACGGGCTGATCCGCCGGCGACTCGATCGGCCATACATCCGCCGCGACGGCCAGCTGCGCGAAGTCGATTGGCGGGAAGCTCTTGATCTCGTCGCGGATCGGTTGACGGGGGTTCCGGGCGAGCGGATAGCCGCGATTGCCGGTGATTTGTGCGACGCAGAGTCGATGTTCGCCCTGAAGGAACTCGTGACTGGCCTCGGAGCAACGAGCCTCGAATGCCGTCAAGACGGCGCCCGGCTCGATCCGCGCTGCCGCGCCGGGTACCTGTTCAACACGACGATCGCCGGCATCGAGAAGGCGGATGTCTGTCTCCTCATCGGCAGCAACCCGCGCTGGGAAGCGTCGCTGGTCAGCGCGCGGCTGCGCAAGCGATATCTCCAGGGGGATTTTCGGGTGGC
>WNFD01003229.1_pt1 | contig 16340 bp, 13 predicted proteins | sample 5400491 | NCBI WGS metagenome assembly WNFD01 (sample SAMN13153343, study PRJNA577476) | soil metagenome | isolation source: 120 cm saprolite under Douglas fir tree site 2 hole 2 replicate 2 | place: USA:California | collected 2015-04-18 | reverse complement strand
CACCCCGGCGCCTTCTTGGCGGCGGCTTGTCGCCCCCGCCGAAGTCGAGTTCCTCCTGCCGCGCCTTGCGCGCCGTCGCTCTCTTCATTGCTCGCGCTTCGTAGCAGCGGGATCGGCCCGGAACAAGTTTTCAGTCCCGTGCGCGCACGCCGCGAAACGCTCCACAGGCGCGTACCGGCTAGGGATTCTGCCGGGTTCCCAGCCGGCGAGGGGAGCGGCCGCTCGGATGGCAGCCCCCTTTGCCTGGTCTCAGCCGATCACGGAGGCGTCAGCTTGCGGATGGCGAAGTTGCCCTGGTCCGCAACGTAGAGGGCTCCGTTGCGGCTGTCGCGCGCGATCCCGAACGCCGCGGTGAAGCGCGCGGCGGCGCCGACGCCGTCGGCAAAGCCCGTCGTCGCCATGTCCCCCGCGATGGTGACCACCGCGTTGGTGTTCAGATCCATCCGGCGCACCGAGAAGATGTCTCCGATGAAGATGCTGGTCCCGTCGCTCACCCCTCGCCGGGGCTGCGCGAACAGCGCCTGCGTACCCAGGCCGTCGGTGCTGACGAATCCGGCCTGCGGCGCGCCCGCGACCGTGATGACGGAATCGAAGAAGGGCGAGATCCGCCGGACCAACCCGTAGGCGTTGCTGATGAGAACGTCCTCCTCGATCAGGTAGAAGGGGTCGTCCCCGACGAAGGGGAAAACCAAGCCGGATGGCCCGAGCAGATGAGCGGTTGCGATGGGTCCGTCGTCCGAACCCGAGGAGTCCGGGACGCCCGCGACCAGGCTGATCACCGGTGGGGTGGAAGCGAACGAGATCTTCCACACCACGAAGTGGGTCGTGTCGGCCGCATAGACGTCTGTGCCGCGCACGGCGATGTCCAGGTCCTGGGCTCCGAGCCTGCTGACGGCGGGCGTGCAGTCCCACGCGTTGGGATTCGCGGCCTGGCGAGTGCCGATCAGGGTCGTCACGTTGAAGGGCGGCGTCGTGCTCATCGATCGGATGGCGCAGCGGTCGGCGATGAGAAGGTTGCTGCCGGAGAGCGCCATCGAGAACAGGCGGCTGAAGCGAGCGGTCGCGCCAGGCCCGTCGGCTGTTCCCAGGGCGGTCAGCGACCCAGCGATGGTGGTGACCGCGCCGGTGGCGAGATCGATCTGACGGATGGCCATGCCGAAGCCCCCGGCGTCCCCGTCGTTGCGGTCGCCGACGAAGAGCTTGGTCCGGTCGGCGCTCAGAGCACAGTTGTTAGGACCCGCGAAGCGGGCCGCTGCGCCGATCCCGTCCGCGGTGCCCGGAACCGTGCCCGTGCCCGCGATGGTGGTGACGGTATAGGCATCGCCCGCGAAGTTCACGCCGACGTTGGCGTTGGTCCTCGCGTGGAAGTTCAGCTGCACCGAGATGGGCGGTCCGGGGTTGACGTGGAGGGTGACGTCGTCGGCGACCCAGCTCGGCTGGGTGGTGATGTCGACGAGCCCGCAGGCGACGTTGAAGGCCTGCCCCGAGAACATCACGGTTCCCGTCGGCACGCCGTTCAGCAACAGCGAGGCCGTGTTCTGGCCGGGCGTCACGCTGAACGTCCGGGTCGCGGTGCGCGACGGCGCGGACGCGATGAGTTGGATGCAGGAGACGCCGGCGGGCGAACTGAAGAGAGCGTCCACCCGGGCATCGGCGACGGGAAGCGTCTTCTGTGCGGAGCCACTGCAAGCGCACGCGAGCGCAGCCGCGCCCAGCGTGGCGAAAGAACGCATCGACATTTGGGAATCCCCCTGATTTGAGGTACGGCGCGCGGATTGGAGCCGATTGCCCCAACCAATGCAAGGACCTGCCAGCCCGAGACACGACCACGCTCGGAATCGCGGCCGAGGCCTGCTCCGCTACGCCGAGCAGGAACCCTGGCGTCCGGGCAAAGAGGGCCGGTTCAGAACTTCAGCGCGATCGCGGCGCCGGGGCCTCCGTGGAACTCGGGCTTCAACACCACCGGTCCGTTCAGCTCGAGCCCGTTCAGCACGCGGGCGAGCGAGCTGGTGCCCTCCTGCGCTTCGACCCGGCGGAGCATTTCGGAAGGGGTCTGCGCAACCCGCTGCGCGAAGTGGCCGCGCCACTCCGGTCGAGCTTCAACCAGCCGCCTCGCCGCAGGCCTGGGTCCCGCCAAGACCATCGCCGCCAACACCACCCACATCGTCGGAAAAGACTATGCACGCCGCCTCGCCCGGGCAGGGCGGGACCGGATCCGGCGCGCGTCCGGTAGCGAACGGCCAATCCTGGAAGCGTCAGGTCGCGGACGTGCGCCCGATCACGCGCGCCCCTTCGGGTGGTTCGGAACCGGCTCCCCTTTGCCCTGCTCGGCCCGGCGCCGCTCGAGCACCTTGTGCGCCTCGTGGGTGGGCACCTCGTCATAGTGATCGAACTCCATGGTGAAGTAGCCCATCCCCTTGGTCAGCGACCGGAGCTCCGGTGCGTAGGTGCGCAGCTCCGCGTGCGGCGCCTGCGCGTGGATGAGCGTCCCCTTCGAGGTGGGCTCCATGCCGAGGATCTTCCCGCGCCGGGAGGTCACGTCGGCGATCACCTCGCCCAGCATCTCGTCCGGCACCACGATCTCCAGCCGCATCATCGGCTCGAGCAGGACAGGCTTCGCGGCGGCGAGCGCGTTCTTGAGCGCCATGGAGCCGGCGATGCGGAACGCCATGTCGGAGGAGTCCACGGTGTGGAACGACCCGTCCACCAGCCGCACCTTGAAGTCGACCAGCGGGAAACCGCCCAGCGGCCCCTCCTTCGCCGCATCGCGGATGCCGTGCTCGACCGAGGAGATGAACTGCCGGGGGATGACCCCGCCCACGATCGCGTCCTCGAACTGCACCCCCGAGCCGCGCGGCAGCGGCTCCATCTCGATGTGGCAGTCCCCGTACTGCCCGCGCCCGCCGCTCTGCCGCTTGTACTTCCCTTGCGCCTTGGCGCGGATCAGCACCGTCTCGTGGTAGGCCGGGTGCGGCAGCTCGAGGTGCACGTCGACGTCGAACTTCCGCTTGAGCTTCTCGACCGCCACCTCGATGTGCACCTGCCCCATGCCCTTGAGGAGCGTCTCGTTCGTCTCGGGGTCGCGCGTCAGCTCGAGCGAGGGGTCCTCCTCGAGCAGCTTGTGCAGCGCCACCCCGGCCTTCTCCTCCTGCTCGCGGTCGATCTTGAGCGCGTAGGAGATGACCCGCTGGGGCTTGCCGATCAGCTCCAGCCGCATCGGCGCGTCGGCCGCGGTCAGCGTGTCACCCACGTGCACGTCGCGCAGCTTCATCAGGCCGATGATCTCGCCCGCCGACGCGCTGGGGATCTCCGCGGTGTGGTTTCCGTCGATCCGATAGAGGTGCGCGAGGATCTCCTCGGTGTTGGTGCGCGGGTTGTAGAGCTTCTGCCCGGTCTTCACCTGCCCCGAGAAGACTCGGCACGCGCTGAGCCGCCCGACGAAATGGTCCACCGTGTTGCGGAAGGCGAGCAGCGTCGGCGCCTGGTCGGCGCGCGCCGCCCGCACCACTTCTTTTCCGTGGCCGTCCTTGCCCTTGATCTCGCGCCGCGAGGTGGGGTCGGGCAGGTAGCGGACCATGGCGCTGGCCAGATCGCGCACGCCCACTCCCGGGCGCGCCGCGCAGGCCAGCACCGGCAGGAAGCGCCTGCCCAGCACCGCGTGCGCGAGCGCTTCCTGGAGCTGCTCCTCGCCGGGCTCCTGCCCGTCCAGGTACTTCTCCAGGAGCACGTCGTCGGTCTCCGCCACCGCCTCCACCAGGCGCGTGCGCAGCTTCTTCGCGTCGGCCAGGAGCTGCTCGGGGATGTCCTCCTCGATGTACCCGCCGAACTTCCCGTCCTGCCTTCGCGCGTACGTGTGGGCGCGCATGGTGACGAGGTCGACGACCCCGCCGAAGGAGTCGCCCAGCCCGATGGGCAGCTGCAACGCGATGGGCTTGGCCTTGAGCGTCTTCTCGATGTCGTCCAGGGCGCGCAGGAAGCTGGCCCGGTCCTTGTCGAGCTTGTTCACGCAGGCGATGAGCGGTAGCGAACGCTCCGCCGCCATTTCCCAGTGCGCTTCCGTCTGGTGCTTCACGCCGCTGACCGCCGAGACGAGCAGCAGGCCGCCCTCGACGACGGCCAGGGACCGGTCGGTGTCGGTGAGGAAGTCCGAGAACCCGGCGGTGTCGAGCAGGTTCAGCAGCACGCCGTCGTGCTCGGCGTAGGTGACGTGCGTCGCCACGGTGAAGTTCCGCTTGGCCTCCTCGGGCTCCGCGTCGAGGTGGCTGGTCGACCCGTCCTTGCTGGCCCTCGCGGGAGCGTCGTGCCGGAGCAGGGCTTCCGTGAGGGCCGTCTTTCCAGCGCCATCGTGCGCGATCACCGCGACGTTGCGAATCTGCTTCGGATCGAGCATGGCAGTCTCCGGGTAGGCCGCTAGACTAGATCAACCCTCGCACCGTTGTACCGGACGCCCCCATGAAACCTGTTCGCCTTGCGGCGCTCACGCTGGTGTGCGCTTCCTCGGCCGCGGCCCAGGAGCGCTCCCCCACCTCGGGAATCCCGCTGCCGTCCGGGAGCTTCGCGCTCACCGACGACGCCACCGCGCTGGCCAGGAATCCGGCCGGCCTCGGGTTCACCCGGGGAGTCCTGCTGGAGTACGCCAACGAACGGGGCTATCGCGACGGCATGCCGCGCGCGGACGGCGCCTACCTGTCGCTGGGCGGCTGGGGCGGCGCGATCGGCGCCTCGCTCGAATGGCTGCACGCCGGCTCGGAGTGCACCGTGCTGACGCCGTGCTCGCGACGGTTCACCCTGGGCGGCGCGCTCGGCGGCAGGTTCCTCGCCGTCGGAGCCGCGCACCACGGCTTCTCCAGCAGCGAGAGCGCGGACCTGGACCGGCTCGGTTCCTGGGACGTGGGCGCGCTGGCCCGGCCGCTGCGCTGGCTCTCCCTGGGCTACACCGCCCTCGACGTGAACGCGCCCCGGCTGGGCGCCGCCCAGCTTCCGCGCCGCCATGTGGCGGCGGTGGCGGTCCGGCCGCTGCGCGAGCAGCTCACGCTGGCGGCCGACGCCACCTTCCGCTCGTGCACCGACGACGCCCGGCCTTGCGGGGTCGAGCATCCAGACTGGGCGTTCACCGGCGAGGCGCGCCTCATCCAGGGCCTGCAGCTCGTCGGCCAGGTGGGCCTTTCGGACGGGGGGACCTTTTCCGGACAGGTCGGGGTGCAGGTCGACCTGGGCCGGTTCGGGGTGCGGAGCGCGGCGAGCTTCCCCGGCGCGGACGCGACCGGCAGCCAGCTCACCGTGCTCCGCCTGTCGTCCTCCGAGTACCCCGGGCTGCCCATCCCGCGGCGGCGGGCGGTGGAGCTGGACCTGGACCGCGCGCTCCGCCGGTCTGCCTCCGGAGTCGTCGGCCTGCTGCTCGGGGAGACCCACCGGGACCCGCTCGCCTTGACCATCGAGGAGCTGCACCGGCTGGCCCGCGACCCCCAGGTGAAAGCGGTCGTCCTGCGGTCGGGCGGGCTCCCGCTCGGCGGGGGCCGCAGCGAGGAACTCCGGAGCGGAATCGAGGAGTTGCGCGCTGCCGGGAAGAAGGTGGCCTTTTACTTGGAATCGGCCGGAGACCTCGACTATAGTGTCGCTTCTGCGGCCGACAGGGTCTATGCGGCCCCGCAGGCGGTCCTGGCGGTCAACGGTTTCTCCGCGACGGCGCTCTTTGCCGCCGCGGGCCTCGACAAGCTCGGTGTGAAGGCGGAGTTCGTCCGCGTCGGCGCCTACAAGAACGCGCCGGACCTCTTCACCCGCAGGGACATGTCGAGCGAGCAACGTGAGGTGATGAACGCTCTTCTGGACGACGTCTTCGGCCGCTACGTGCGGCGCGTCACCCAGGCGCGGCACCTCGACGAGGAGAAGTTCCGGCGCCTCCTGGATCGCGGGCTCCTGACGCCCCAGGAAGCGCAGGCGCAAGGGCTGGTCGACGGGCTCGTGTACCCGGACCAACTCGAGGAGGAGGTAGGCAAGCTGGCCGGCGGGCACGTCGCGCTCGAGCAGGTGGGGACGCAGCCTCCCTCGGTGCGGAGTCCCCGCTGGACGCCGCCGCCCACGGTGGCGGTGGTGCGGGTGGAGGGAAACATCGCCCGCGGAGAAGGGGGAGCCGACCCGCTCGGGGTGGTGGAGGTGGCGGGCTCGGAGTCGATCGCGCGGCGCATCCACCGCCTCGCGGACGACCCGTCGGTGAAGGCGATCGTGGTGCGGATCGACTCGCCCGGCGGCGACGGCAGCGCCTCGGACCTCATCTGGCGGGAGCTCGTGCGGGCCCGCAAGGAGAAGGGCAAGCCGGTGGTGGCGAGCATGGGGGACGTGGCCGCGTCGGGCGGCTACTACGTCGCGGTGGCGGCGGACGAGATCTACGCCGAGCCCTCGACGGTGACCGGCTCGATCGGCGTGTTCGTGGGGAAGTTCGACCTGGAAGAGCTCTACCGGGAGCTGGGCCTGAAGCTGGTGACCAACAAGCGGGGCAAGAGCGCGGACCTGTTCTCCACCGCGCGCGCGTTGACGGACGAGGAGCGCCGCACCCTGCAGGGCTGGGTGGAGGCCTTCTATGACCAGTTCGTGGATCGCGTGGCCGAAGGGCGCCACCTGCCGCGCGAGCGGGTCGACGAGCTGGGCCGCGGCCGGGTGTGGACCGGCCACCAGGCGCTGGAGCGCGGGCTGGTCGACAAGATGGGCGGCCTGCGCGAGGCCATCGAGGCCGCCAAGGCGCGCGCCGGCCTCGCTCCCGACGAGCCGGTGCTGCTCGACGACCAGGGCAAGCGCGAGGTGAGCTTCCTGCCCGCCCTGCAGGTCCTTCCCGGCTCGTTGCGGCCGCTGTCCGCGCGGGCGCTGCGCGCGCTCTCGCTCCTGGGAGAGCCCGGGACGCTCCGGGCGGTCCTCCCGTTCGATCTCGAGGTGAACTGAGTGCCTGCATCGGTCCTGATCGTCGAGGACGAGGAGAGCGCCTCGCGACTGATCGCCACCATCTGCTCGGAGCTGGGCCTGCGGACGCAGGCCACGCGCTCCGGAGCGCAGGCGAAGGACTTCCTCGTCCAGGCGGCGCAGGCGAATCAGCCCTTCTCCGCGGTGGTGCTCGACCTGGTGCTGGCCGAGCTGGACGGGTTCCAGGTGGGCCAGTTCGCGCGCGGGCAGCCCTGGGGCGCGCACCTGCCGCTGATCGTGGTGAGCGGGGTCTACAAGCAGCCCAACGCGGAGCTGGTGGCGCGCCTGAAGCCGCACGCCTACTTCGCCAAGCCGTTCGAGATCTCGCGCGTGCGCGACGCGCTGGTGAAGGCCTGCAACGTGCCGGGCGTCGCCACCGCGGTGGAGGGCGATCTCGCCCAGAAACCGCCGGCCGCGCTGCTGGTCGAGCTGCTTCGCCAGAAGGCCAGCTCGCTCCTGACGCTGACGCAGGACACGACCGTGCGGCTGATCCACTTCGAGAAGGGCCAGGTCCGCTTCGCGCAGAGCTCGGTGAAGGGCGAGCTCGCGGGCGCTTCCCAGGTCGCTGCGGGGATCGTCAAGCAGGCTTCCTTCGACCGCGCGGTGGCCTTCGCCAAGCAGAACAAGGTGGCCCTGCACGAGGCGCTGGCCTACTCGCGTGTGCTCACGCCCGAGCAGCTCAAGCAGGCGCTCAAGCAGCAGACGGTGGAAGCGTCGGTGAACGGGCTGGCCTGGACGAGGGGGACCTTTCGCGTCGATCCGCAGTCGGCGGAGCAGCTCGCTGCGGTCCCCGAGGCGCGCGTAAGCCCGGTGGCGCTGGTGCTGGAGGCGGCGAAGCGGTTCGGCGCCCACGGCGCCGCGCGCGGCTGGCTGGAAGGGCGCGCGCAGCAGCTGATGGGCCGCTCGCCCGAGCTGGAGCGCGAGATGTTCGCGGTGAAGACGGCCTGGCCGGGCGAAGGCGTGACGCCGCTCGCCACCAACCAGAGGTCTGTGCGGGAGGCGCTCTCGCGGGTGAAGCCGGCCGAGCTGCCGCTGCTCCTGTGGCTGTGCCAGAGCGGGCTCGTCGCCCTCTCGGAGGAGGCCAAGGCCGCGGCCCCCTCGGCCAAGGCGGCCGCTCCCGGCCCCGAGGACGAGGACACGGGCAAGTCGTTCACGCCCGACGAGGACTGGTCCCGGCGGGTGCTCTTCGCCGAGCGCGACCGCCTGCGGGACGCGAATCATTACGAGGTCCTGGGCGTCCAACCTGTGGCGACCCCGGACGAGATCAAGGCCGCGTACATCGCGGCGGCGAAGCGGTTCCATTCGGACGCGTTCCCCGGCCAGGAGCTGGGCTCGGCGCGGAGGGTGGCCGAGGGTCTGTTCTCGCGCGTCAGCGAGGCCAACACCGTGCTCGCCAATGCATCGAGCCGCGCCGATTACGACGTCTACCTCGATCGCAGGGCGAAGGGCCTGCCCACCGACGTGGGCGCGATCCTGAGGGCGGAGGGGATCTTCCAGAAGGGCGAGACGCTCTTCAAGGCGGGCAAGTTCGAGGACGCCGAGAGCGTCTTCCGCGAGGCGATCGCGCTCAATCACGCCGAGGCGGAGTTCCACGCGTACCTGGGAATGTGCATCTACCGGGGGCGGGGCAAGGCGCAGGAGGCCCTCGAGCTGGTCGGCAAGGCGCTGGACATGGACCCGCGGCTACGCAGCGCGACCGTCTTCGCCGCCCAGTTGCACGAGGCGCTGGGAGACGTGGAGAAGGCGAAGTCCCTCTTGCGGAAGGCCATCGCGAAGGATCCGGATTTCGACGCGGCGAAAGGCGAGCTGTCGCGGATGAGGCGCGTTCCCGCGGAGCAGAAGAAGAGTTTCCTCGATCGTTTGCTCAAGAAGTGAGTCCGCGGCTCGAAGACGAGCCGCGCAAGGTGGAGTGACCAGATGAACGGTGAAGGACAGCGGCCCCCCAACAACGAGCCCCAGGCCCAGGCGCACGACGCGCCCGAGCCGGGCAACGCGCGGTACCCGCAGCACGCCCCCAACGGCCAGCAACAACAGCAGCAGCAGCAGCAGCAGCAGCAGCAGGGAGAAGGCGGCGGCGGGCGGCGCCGGTTCCGCCGGCAGCGGCGCGGCGGGCGCGGTCGCGGACGGAACAAGGGGCAGCACCACCAGAACGTGCCGGCCCCGCTCGATGCGCAGGGGCGGATCCTGGACGTGGAGAACGAGCTGTCGCCCGACGACGGCGGCCCCGACGCGGTGCCCCAGCCGGGCGAGCCGCAGGCGCTCGCCGCGGCGGGCGAGCCGCAGGGCTCGCAGACGGGCGCGGACATCGCCGGTGGCCCTTCCGCGCCGCCCCAGGGTGGCGCCGAGGCGCAGCAGGGCCAGCCGCAGGGCGGGCCGCAGCAAAGGCCGCAGCAGCAGGGTCAGCACCGCCAGCAGCAGCAGCAGAGGCCGCAGCCGCGGCAGGAGCCGCCCGTCGCCATCGAGGGCGTGCTGGACGTCGACCACCGCGGCAACGGGCGGCTGCGCAGCGCGAAGCTGAACTTCCTGCCCCAGCCGGACGACCCGGACGTGCCGCGCCACCTGATCGAGCGCGACCGCCTGCGGGAGGGCTCGCTCATCACCGGCCAGGCGGTGCGCCGCAACGGGCGCCTGCAGCTCATCCGGACCGAGACGGTCGAGGGGCTCGCGCCGCAGCAGGCCGCGGCGCGCACGCTCTTCCAGAACCTCACCGTGATCGATCCCGACGACCGCCTGGTGATGGAGACCACGCCGAAGGAGACGCTCACGCGCGTCATCGACATCGTCTCGCCCATCGGCCTGGGCCAGCGCATGCTGATCGTCTCGCCTCCCAAGGCGGGCAAAACGATCATGTTGCAGAAGATGTGCCTCGCCATCTCGGCCAACCGGCCCGAGGTCATCCAGTTCGTGCTGCTGGTCGACGAGCGGCCGGAGGAGGTCACCGACTTCCGCCGCACGGTGAAGGCAGAGGTGTTCGCCTCGTCCGCCGACCGGCCCACCGAGGAGCACCTGCACGTCGCCGAGATGGCGCTCGAGCGCGCCAAGCGTCTCGTCGAGGGGGGCAAGGACGTGGTGATCCTGCTCGACTCGATCACCCGTCTCTCGCGCGCCTACAACAAGGAGGTCGAGTCCTCCGGGCGCACCCTCTCGGGCGGCGTCGACTCGCGCGCGCTGGAGCGGCCCAAGCGGCTCTTCGGCGCGGCCCGCAACGCCGAGGAGGGCGGCTCGCTGACCATCCTCGCCACCGCGCTGGTCGACACCGGGTCGCGCATGGACGAGGTGATCTTCGAGGAGTTCAAGGGCACCGGCAACGCCGAGATCAACCTCGACCGCCAGCTCGCCGAGAAGCGCATCTGGCCGGCCATCAACATCCAGACCTCCGGCACCCGCAAGGAGGAGAAGCTCTTCTCCCAGCACGAATACGAGAAGGTGAAGAAGCTCCGCGGCGCCTTGTTCGCGCTCAAGCCGGTCGAAGCGATGGAGCGGCTGCTGAAGTCGGTGTCGGAGTTCAACTCGAACGCGGAGTTTTTGGAAGCGATCTAGCCGCCGACCCTCGGCTAGAACATCGTATTCGTATTGGCCGACGTTGCGGGCACCACCTGCAGCACGTCCCAGTGCTCCACGATCTTCCCGTTCTCGTCGAACCGGAAGATGTCGATGCCTGCCCAATCCTTGTCCTTATATCCCGGCCACTCCTGATGGCAGTGCAGGACGACGTGATTGCCTTCCGCAAACGCGTGTTTGAAATGAACGCGTTTGCCCGGATACTCTCTCGCCATCTTCTCGAAGTACGCCATGAACGCCTCTTTCCCGTCGGCAACGTGCGGGTTGTGCTGGATGTAGACCGCTCCGGCAAACCTCTCCATGGCCTGCCGGGGCTGGCACTGGTTGAACATCAAGTCGTAGAAGGCCATGGCGGCCATCTTGTTGCGTTCAAGCTGTTCGTTCATCGTCTTCGTCCTTCGCGCGACTGAGTGGCTTCACGTCCCAGATGAAGCCTTCGATGCGCCGCTGCGAACCATCGCGGTCGAGAAGGACGGTACCCGGTACTCCTTTCCTGTCAACGACGGCCGGCCCGCCCGCGGCTGCTGCCGCGGTGAGCGCCGCCACGACGGCCTGCAGATCGTCGTGGGTGGCCACCGAGGTGTCCGGCAGCCGGTAGGCGGCGACGAGGGAGCTCACATACGGTTGCAGATCCGGCTTCCTGCCCTTGCCTGGCAGAGGGGCAAGTCCGCTCGAGCGCCATGCGGAGGTGGGAAAGCACTCGAGAATCACGTACCCGCTTCGCCTGTCTGGAACGGCCGCCGGATCGGCGAGAGCGACGCCAGGTCTAGCGAGCAGGCTCGCGAACACGTCGATCGAGAACTCGATCCACTTGCGCTGGGTGCCCGGGAACGTCCGCGGATACGCTCCCGTCTTCCCTTGCGTCCGGCACGCGTACTCGCAGCGACGCCCCACGCCGGGCGCTCCCTCGGGTGTCGCCGGATCCCGCCATCCCTGCGGCCCGTCCATCGCGACCGCGCACACGGTTTCGCGTTTCGCGAATGCGTCGATCGCATCGGCGAGCGCCTCCGCCGTGAGCGGGATCGCCGGCCACGAGACCGCGCCCGCGTTCACACGCGTGAAAACGTTCGCCTCGTCGTCGAACCGTATCGTAGCGCTGCCGACCGAACTCCACTTGGAGCTTGCCAGATCGATCCCCAACACCGTGCGGATCATCCGGCTCTCCTCGTCGCGCCTCCGCGCTCCCACCCCGCGCGAAGAAGCCACGTACGTGGCTCGACCACCAGAGGCGGATCCACTCCGGTCCAAGCCTTGTCATGTTCGGCCGCGGACGAATACGGGTCCACGTGTTCTCGCGCGATGCACGCTCCCCAACTCGCCGCGTGGTGGAAGTAGTTTCCGAGCACGTACGCAACGGCGCGCGCCACCTCCGTGGGGCTGCGCAGCACGTGTGCGTGGTAGCGCTCCCGGAACACCGCCCCGCTCCGCTGCATCACGCGGTTGAGGCCCTTCGCCATCCGGATCGCCAGCCCCTGCATCCCGCGCGCGAGTGCCACCTCATCCGCCACCTCGACGATCAGGTGGAGGTGGTTTCCCTGCACGCTGAAGTGCACGAGGCTGAAGCCAAAGCGGTCCTTCCCTGCTGCGAATCCGCGCGCCAACGCACGGAAGCAGCGCCTGCTCCGGAGGTTCCACACCTCGTCGCGCACGCGCAGCGTGACGTGAACGGGATGCCTGGGCGCCAGCTTCGGCCGTGCACGGTGCGGGACTGCGTGCCGTCCGCTCCGCGGCCGACCTGCGCCCGGGCGATAGCCACCCCGCCCGCGATACTTCAGTGCCAACTCCGTCTGTCGTGCGCGCGCGCTCATTGAATTGGGGCAGATATTATCGAAGGGGTCCGACATCGAAGAGCCGCACTGCTTGCGTCGACCTCGGCACTCGTCTACGAGAAACCAATGACGAAGCCGACCGCTCAGGCGGTGAGCGAACTCCTGCGCGCAGCCGTTGCGAAGCTCGATGAGTCGGTTCGAGTGGTTCAGGGCGCTGCGCCATCTGAGTTCGAGGCATATCGCCGGGCCGTTGGCAGGATCATGGGCGCCATCTACCTGGACCTGCTGACCCCTTTGTACGCGCAATACCCTGAAATCGACCCGGAGAAGGCCTGATACGCAGTGCACGCTGCCCGACCCGATCACCGCCGGAACGCCGAACGGATCCCCGCGCCGAGCACCGTGGCCGGGTGCAGCAGCAACATGCCGAGGCGGCCGCCCAGCGTGGTCGGCTCCGACAAGACGCCGAGCTGGCGCAGGACGGTGGCGCGGTCGTAGTAGATCCGCTCGCCGAGCATGCGGTCGTTCTCGTCGAAGGTGAAGACGGCGCAGAGGGAGAACTCGAGGTGGCGGCCGGTGGCGGGGAGGCCGCGCCAGGAGCCGAGATGCGTGCCCGTGATCAGCACCTCGAGGACGATCGCGTCGGGGCTGACGTGCCGCTTCTTCACCTCGATGTGCATATCCGGCGCGGCGCGGAAAAGGCCGGCGTAGTACTCGCGCACCGCACCCAGCCCGTCGTGGCGCTCGCCCCACGGCCCGTCCTCGTACACGGCGTTGCCGCCGAAGGTCGAGAGCAGGCCGTCGAGGTCGTGCCGGTTCTCGTGCCGGACGTGCTCTTCGACCGCCGCGATCCGCAGATCGTCGCGCGCTGACTGGGTCGCTTCCATCGCTTCCGCCTTTCAGCCGGGCGGCACGGGCGCACGCTGCAGCTTCTGCTGCAGGAACGCCGCCGCCGCCGCGGTAGCGTAGTCCCGGTTCTCCTTCTTCTGGAAGCCGTGCCCCTCGTTCACGCCCAGCAGGTAAGGGGCGTCCTTGCCGCGCGCGCGCAGCGCCTGGACGATCTGCTCGGCCTCGCTCTGGGGAACGCGGGGGTCGTTCTTCCCCTGGATGACGAGCAGCGCCGCCTCGATCTTGTCCACCGAGTTGAGCGGCGAGATGCGCTCCTGCACGGCGCGAACCGCGGGATCCCGCTCGTCGCCGTACTCCGCCCGCCGCAGGTCGCGCCGGTAGGCCTGCGTCGTCTGCAGGAAGCTGACCAGGTTGGAGATGCCCACCAGGTCGACGGCGGCGCGGACGCGCGCGCCGTGGAACGCCACCGTGGCGAGCGTCATATAGCCGCCGTACGAGCCGCCGTACGCGGCTACGCGGGAGGCGTCCAGGTCGGGCCGCGAGGCGATGAAGTCCAGCGTCGCGCCGATGTCGCCCAGTGCCTGCTCGCGCTTCACCCCGTTGTCCATCGCCAGGTACGGCTTGCCGTAGCCCGTCGAGCCGCGCACGTTGGGCGCCAGAACCGCGATGCCCAGCTCCTGCGCGTAGAACTGCCAGATCGGCTGGAAGGTGGGCCGCGTCTGCCCTTCCGGTCCGCCGTGCCAGAGGATGACCACCGGCACCTTGCCCTCCGCCCGCGGCGGCTTCCACAGGAACGCCGGGATCGAGAGGCCGTCGGCCGCCCGGTATTTCACCAGCTCCGGCTCCACGAACGAGGCAGCGTCCACCGGGCCCACCTCGCTGCGCGTCCAGCGCGTGAGCTTGCGGTCCTTGAGCGAGTAAGACGAGACGTCGTTGGGCGAGCGCGCCGTCTGGGCGCCCACGAACAGCAGGTCGCTGCGCTTGTCGGGGAACCGCAGCGTCGAGACGATGCCGCGCGGCAGGTCGAGCGGAGCGGCGCGCCCGCCGCGCAGGTCGAGCAGGTACACGCGGGACCAGCCCTCCTCGTTGGTGGCGAAGGCCAGGTGCGCGCCGTCGGGCGCGACGGTGAGGTGCTCGACGTCCCACTTGATCTGCGGCGCGAGCGGCTCCGGCTTCGCGCCCGGCCGCGAGAGGTCGATGCGGTAGAGCGAGTTGAAGTCGGAGTACCGGTCGGTGATCAGGTACACCGACTTGCCGTCCGCGCTGAAGCCGGCGTCCTCGACGCTGCCCTTCCCCTCGCGCGGCGTGATCTGGCGCAGCTCCCCGGTCTCCACGTCGTAGAGGTGCAGGTCGGCATCGTCGATGGCCCGGAACTGACCCACCAGGAGCCGCTTCCCGTCGCGCGAGAACTCCACCGGCTGCCAGGTCCCCTCGCGCGCGCCCGCGCGACGCGCATCGCGCGGGCGCGCAGTCTGCGCAATGTACACGTCGGTATCCTTCCCGTTCCTCCCCGTCCCGGAGTAGGCGAAGCGCGTTCCATCGGCCGAGACGATCAGGCCTTCATGGCGGCTCTTCCCGTCGGTGAGCAGCTCGGAGCGGCCCGTCCGCCGGTCGAGCCGGAACACCTGGTGGAACTCGCCGCCGCCGACGTCCTGCAGGTACAGCAGGGCGCGCGGGTCGCCCGGCACGAATCGGGCGGAGCTCACCGGCTCGTTCCCGAACGTCAGCTGCGTGCGCATGCCCATCGGCTGCTCGATCACGTGCAGCTGGTTGGTCGAGGCGAAACGCGTCGCGATCAGCAGCTGGCTGCCGTCCGCGACGACGTCGAGCGCGTTCGCCGAGCGCGAGTTCTGGTACTGCTCGATGCGCGTCCGAAGCTGCGGCGGGACTTCCGGCATGCCGCTCTCCAGGAGCGACGGGATGCCCGCCACCGGCTTCATATCCGGGATCTTCGAGACGGGGGCGGCGGCCTGCGCGACGAGCAACGCGACGATCAGCATGGGCGACCTCAGCCGCCGCCGATAGGGCGGCGCTGCGCTTTTCATACCGCGGACTTCGTTGCCGTGCCTTAGGGCCAGCGAAAGCGGCGCAGGGTCAGGCGCTGGGCCTCGGCGAAGAGCGCGGCAGCGTACCCGTTTCCCGGGTCGAGGGGGAACACCGAAAACCGACCTGCCGCATCGGGCAGCCCCTTGGCCCAGAGGAGGCGCGCGCCGGCAGGTCCGAGCTCGATCTCGTACGAGCGTGTCGAGCGCGAGAGCCCCTCGCCCGTCACCTTGAGGAACGCCTCCTTGCAGGTCCAGAGCCGGAAGAAGGCCTGCTCGCGCTCGGCGGGGGGCAACGCGAACAGACTCTGCTGCTCGCCCGCGGCGAAGAACCGCCGCGCGATGTCGTCGGTGCGCCGCTTCTTGAGATGCTCGACGTCCGCGCCCACCTCGACGCGCGCCAGCGCGATCAGGGCGCGGCCGCCGGAGTGCGACAGGTTGAAGCGCAGCTCGCCCGCGAGCGCCGCGCAGGCGGGATCCAACTCGGGCTTCCCGTGCGGCCGGTATCGCAGCGCCACCGCTCCCGGTGCGATGTCCAGCGCGCGCCCTAGCACCTCGCGGAGCGTGCCGCGCGCGGCGGACCAGCGGTCGCGCCATTCCTCGGTGGCGAACGAAGCGGCGCGCTGCCGCTCGCGCGGGCCGAAGCCGGCGGTCAGCTGGAGGAGGCGGTCGGGCGTCACCGCCAGGTCGGCCAGGACGGCGATGACCTCGCCGGGCCGCGGCATCGGGTCTGTGGGCGGCGCCGGCCAGGACTGCATGGCGCGGGATGGTAGCCCGAACGGCGTTCCGGAAGGTGCCGATCGTACTCCCGCTTGCTCGCCTGGATGCACACCTTGGCGCGGGTGATCCGGGTCCTCCACCTCATCCATCGCTTCTACGTCGGCGGCGCCGAGCGGCAGTTCATCGAGCGGCTCCGCGGGCATCCCAGGGGTTCGAACCTGTCGTGGGCTGTTTGAAGATCTCGGGCGGGAACCTGGCCGACTTCCGCGCGCCGGGCCTGGGCGAGCCGCACCTCTTCCCCGTCCGGCGATCACCTTCCGCACGGCCGACTCCGAGCGCCGCGAGCTGCTCTACAAGGCGAACGCGCGCCTGCGGAAGCTCGGCCTGTCGCCGACCCCGGTCGGCCAGTCCATCCTGCTGGACCGGACCAAGCAGCTCGCCTTCCGGG
>WNFD01005064.1_pt2 | contig 16343 bp, 18 predicted proteins | sample 5400491 | NCBI WGS metagenome assembly WNFD01 (sample SAMN13153343, study PRJNA577476) | soil metagenome | isolation source: 120 cm saprolite under Douglas fir tree site 2 hole 2 replicate 2 | place: USA:California | collected 2015-04-18 | reverse complement strand
GACCGGAACGCAACCTACTGTCAAAACGGCATAACTCGTTTCCCGCCGATGTCTCAATGCGGCCTCTGAAATTCAAACTGAGATACTACCAGTGCCCGTTCACACACGACATTGCCCAACGACCGTGCTATAATTCCTCTTCGCCTGCACACTTTCGAGGCAGCCTGTGATTTCCTCTAAGGGCGAATTCCGCGTCAAACAAGATTATTGAGCACGAGGTCTAGCCATGTCCGGCCATTCAAAATGGGCCACAATCAAACACAAGAAGGGCGCGCTGGACGCCAAGCGCGGCAAGATTTTTACCCGTCTGATTAAGGAAATCAGTATTGCCGCGAAAAATGGCGGCGGTGATCCTGATTCCAACCCGCGCCTGCGCGGCGCTATCGTCGCCGCCAAAGCGGAAAATATGCCTGCCGATAATATCAAGCGGGCCATCCAGCGCGGCACGGGAGAACTTCCCGGAGTTAACTACGAGGAATTTTCTCTCGAGGGGTACGGGCCGGGTGGCGTCGCGGTTCTGCTCGACATCAACACTGACAACCGCAACCGGACGGTCAGCGAAATCCGCCACTGTTTCGGAAAGAACGGAGGCAACATGGCGGAAGCCGGCGCGGTCTCCTGGATGTTTCACAAGAAGGGCGACATCATTATTCCCAAGAGTGTCGCGAAAGAGGACGACTTAATGAACATCGTCCTTGAAGCCGGTGGCGAGGATCTGAACGATGATGGCGAGAATTGGGAGATACTGACCGCGCCTTCGGCTTTTGAGACGGTGCTTGAGGCAGTGAAGAAAGCTGGGATCGAGCCGGCGTCGTCCAGCGTCGCCATGATCCCCCAGAACTACATCAAGCTCGAAGGGCAGGCTGCTAATACAATGATCCGGCTGATGGAGGCTCTGGAGGATCAGGACGATGTGCAGAATGTGCACTCCAACTTCGACATTGATCAGAAGTTGCTGGAAGAAGTGGCAGGCTAATCGCGGAACGGAAGATTTGTTTCAGGGCCGCCCTTTCCGGGCGGCTTTCTTGTTGATGCGATAAGCCCAAAAAGTTTTCAACACAACCGTGGAAAATTCTGTGGAAAAGCACCGAAGTATCTTCGTAAGTGGTTCAGCGGGAAATGGTTCAGCATTTTGCACCGCAGCGAGGGCTGGCACTTTCGTGGTGCAACGTTCAGCGGCTGTGTGCCGTTCCCAAAGCCTGTTCTTGTGCCAACTTTGAAACTCAGACTCGACAAACTCGTGCTTGATCGTGGGCTGGCTGCCTCCCGAGAACGCGCCCAGGCTCTCATCCTCGCCGGGAAAGTCTTGGTCGATGAGCAGAAGCTCGATAAGGCGGGCGCGCAAGTCTCCGCGGATGCCACAGTTCGGCTGCTGGGCGAAGACCTGAAATATGTCAGCCGCGGCGGACTCAAACTTGAACGCGCTTTGGAACACTGGAAAATCGATGTCCGGGGCAAGATATGTCTCGATGTCGGCGCTTCCACGGGTGGATTCACGGATTGTCTGTTGCAGCATGGCGCCGCTCGTGTGATCGCCATCGATACCGGTTACGGTCAGATGGATTTCAGGCTGCGCCAGGATCCTCGCGTTCATCTGCTGGAAAAGATCAATGCCCGTTACGTAACAAGCAAGATCATTGGCGAAAGCGTAGACGTCATAGTTATCGACGTAGCTTTTATTTCGGCCACCTTAGTTCTCCCTTCGGTAATCAATGCCGCTTTTCCCCTGCCTGTCGATGAGCGCCAGGGACGGCAGGTAATTGTTCTGGTCAAGCCTCAATTCGAAGCGGGAAGAGAATTCGTTGGCAAGGGAGGCATTGTGCGCGACCAAGGCGCTCAGTTGGCAGCAGTCGAAAAGGTCAAGAAAACTCTGCTCGATCTCGGCTGCATTCGCACCGATGTTATCGAATCCCCCATCCTCGGCGCCGAGGGGAACCGCGAGTTTCTTCTATGGGCGGTCTTTTAATCTCTCCGCTGCTCTGTGTCCCTGGGGTTAAGGCTTTTTTTGCCGAATTCTGTACAATCTTTCTTTCTCTCTTTCAACATGGCAAGCTCGTCTTCATCTCCCCGCTCTAAAGTCGCAGCCATCATTTCTCGTCCGGCACGCCCGGAGGTAGCGCGCACCCTCCCCGCATTGCTGGCGTGGTTGCATGGGCACGGCTACGAGGTGATCTTCGATCCGGAGACAGCCAAGTACTCCGACGGGCAACGGGAAGTGCTGCGCTCGCAAATGTCTTCGCGGCCCTTGGATCTTGTGGTCGTGCTGGGCGGCGATGGAACGTTGCTGTCCGCGGTCCGAGCCACGGCCGCCACCGATGCGCCGCTGCTTGGCGTTAACCTTGGGTCACTCGGCTTCCTCACCGATGTTCCGCTTTCATCGCTTTTCCCCATGCTCGAGGAGATCGCGCAGGGCCGGGCGTCTGTGGAACAACGTTCGCTAATGCAGTGTGAGTTGCTGCGGGACGAAAAGGTGCTGGGTAGCTACTTAGCTTTCAACGACGTTGTGGTGAACAAGACCGCATTGGCACGCCTCAATAACTACGACCTATTCATTGACAAGTCTTTCGTTTCGAGCTTTCGAGCCGATGGCATGATCGTAGCCACCCCGACGGGTTCAACCGCTTACTCTCTTTCGGCGGGCGGCCCGGTGGTGATGCCAACGGTGAAGGCCTTTGTGATCACTCCAGTGGCGCCGCATTCGCTTACGCACCGGCCTCTGGTGGTGCCGGATTCGGTTGTCGTTGAGATTCTCCTGCGCAGCGACGAGGAAGTCGCGTATCTCAGCCTCGACGGTCAGCCTGGCCTCGACTTGCGGGATGGAGACCGAGTTCGCTGCCGCCGGTCCGAGCATAAAGTCTGCCTGTTCCGTACCGATACTGATTTCTTCCACGTGCTGCGCACAAAGCTGAAGTGGGGAGAGAGGTGAACCCTGGGCTGCGGAATCGGCTACTGGCTACACCTCCGCTGAATACAGGTCCCGCACTTTTTCCCGGCGCCGAATAACCTTGACGGACTTGCCGCTGACCAGCACCTCCGCGGGGCGAGGACGTGTGTTGTAGTTCGAGGCCAGCGACATTCCATAAGCTCCGGCATCGAGAATGGCCAGCAAGCCGTTTTCTTCGATTCGCGGCAACACGCGATCGCGCGCGAAAAAATCGCCGGACTCGCAAATGGGACCGACAACATCGACAGTTTCCATCTTGGTTGCCGAGTTGGCGGGTTGCGCCACGGGAACGATCTCGTGGTAAGCGCCATAAAGCGCAGGCCGAAGCAAATCGTTCATGGCAGCATCGACGACCAAAAATCGCTTGCCGTCATTCTCTTTTCTGTAAACGACACACGTAAGTAACGCTCCGGCAGGCCCTACAATCGCGCGTCCTGGTTCGAGAAGCAAATGTACATGCAAGCCACGCAGAGGATTGGTGACGGCGCGCGCATACCGAGCAACCATGGCGTCAAAGTCCAATTCCGGCTCTTGATAAGAAATTCCCAAGCCACCGCCGATGTCGATGAATTCGATCCTGTGCCCGTCCGCGCGCAAAGCGCGAACCAAGTCCGCCACTCGCGCCACCGCTTCCGCGAAGGGCGGAACCTCGGTGATCTGAGAGCCAATATGAACGCTGACTCCCGCAACTTTCAGATACCTTGCGCCAGAGGCCTTCGCATAAAGCTGGCGCGCATCGCGGACCGGCACCCCGAACTTGTGCTTACGCAGACCGGTGGAGATATAAGGATGAGTATTGGCGGCAACGTCGGGATTGACCCGCAGAGCTACTCGCGCCACGGTGCGCAATCGCGTAGCGCACTCGGTGAGAGCCCAGAGTTCCGATTCGCTCTCGACGTTGAACAGCAGAATCTCGGCTTTCAGCGCCGCGCTCATCTCGTCAGCGGATTTTCCTACGCCGGAGAAGACGGTCTTTTTCGCCGCGCGCCGGTCGGCAACCAGAACCCGCTCCAGTTCTCCACCGGAAACAACATCAAAGCCGCATCCCTGGCGCGCCAGCAGGCGCAAAATGCTTACATTGGAATTTGCCTTGACCGAGTAGCAGAGCGTGTGCGGAACGTGTCGAAAGGCCTTCTCGAAAGATGCCAACCGTTCGCGGATTGCGCGGGCGGAATAGACATAGATCGGCGTGCCATAGCGCTCTGCCAATTTCGGTAATGGAAGGTCTTCACAGTGCAGCACCAGATCAGCGCCGCGGCGAAATAAGCCCCTGCGGCGCTCCTGAAGAACGAATCCGGGTGGCCGCTCGATTCCCGTAACTTCGCTGCGCCGGGTCATTTTCGCTTGGAGGCGGGTGCGCCTCCCTCTTTGACTTTGATTGCCAACACGGTCTGGTCGTCGAAAGTCTCGACTCCGGCAGAGTGCTCCGCAACTGCCTTGAAGAGAGAGTCCACTACACAGTCCGCCGACCGGCCCGCGCATTCCGCAATGATTTGCTCCACGCGCCCTCGGCCAAACAGATCTCCCTTCCGATTCCGTGCGTCCAGAATGCCGTCGCTGAAGAAGACAAACATGTCCCCTGGCTTCATCTTGAATCGAAATTCGTCATAGCTCGCGTCGTCAAAAAGGCCCAGCGGCAAACCTGTCGCCTCAATCACATTATTTTTTCCATCGTGAACCAGAACGGGGCGGGGCAAACCGGAGTTGGCCACCAAAAGCGTGCGATGCTGGTCATCCCAGACCGCGTAAATAAGCGACACAAATTGCGCTTCAATTCTGCGCTCCGCCAGGGACAGATTCACTGCCGAGAGCATCTCTGCGGGACTGGGTTCAATGGGCGCGTGGGATCGCAGGATGCCGCTGACCAGCGCGGCGTAGATGGCGGCAGGCGCTCCTTTGCCGCTGACGTCGCCAATCACAATGCCCAGCCGCGACAGAGAATATGGAATGAAGTCGTAAAGGTCACCGCCAATGGCTCGTGCAGGGGTAAACTTTGCCGCCAGTTCCAGGTGTGCGAGCTGCGGCAGGGCTTGCGGAAGCAATCGCGTCTGCAGTTCCCGAGCGAGGGCCAGATCCCGCTCCAGCCTCCGCTCCTGCCGCGCGATCTCCTCATACAAGCGCGCGTTTTCGATGGCAATCGCCACCTGTGCGGCCAACGTCGTCATGGTGCGCCGATGGTCGTCGGTAAAGAAACCGCGCCGCGTGTGCTCGAGATCGAGAACCCCAATCACTTTATCTTTGTAGATGAGCGGCACCGCTAGTTCCGATCGCGTTTCCGGATTGCCCTCGACGTAGCGGGGATCTTTGCTTACATCGGGCACCAGTATCGCCTGCCTGGTCAGCGCCGCTTGTCCTACCAAGCCGCGCCCGAGAGGAATTTCGTGCTTCACGTGAACATTTTCATTGAAGCGCAAGGAGAAACGATGCTGCAGCTTTTCGCCGGAGGAATCCAGCAGCAGGATGCTGAAGATCTGAAAGTCGATCAGGCGCTGCAGAAGCTCCGCGATCCTGCCGAGCAGTTCGTCCAGATTCAAGATTGAAGTTAACTCACGGGCGATCTCATTCAATAGCAGCAGGATGCGCGCCTGCTTGGTGGTGCGGGTGTAGAGTTGAGCGTTTTCGATTCCCGCCGCCATGCGGGATGCGATCAGCGTCAACAGGCGTTTGTGCTCTTCGTTGAAATAGTTCTGGTGGCGCGCCTCCAGGTCAATCACTCCAATCACGCGGTTCTTGGTGGTGAGCGGCACCGCCAATTCAGAGCATACGTTGGGTATGGCGGCGATGTACCGGGGATCCTGGGTCACATCATTGATAAGAATTGACTGGCGCAGTTGGACCGCCAGTCCGGTCACTCCCTCGCCGACCTTTATGCGCGCGCGCTCGGCAAATTCCCGAGGATAGCCTATCTGGAAGCGAAAGCGCAGTTCTTGAGTCTTTTCGTTTAGCAGGAGGATAGCGAAGATCTCATAGTCGATGACTTTGCGCACGACCTCGGCGACCCGGCGCAGGGTTGTATCGAGTGCTTTTCGTGCTTGCTCAGAACAGAGCCCATGGTTTTCTATGATAGCAGCCGCTTTTGAGTGCCGAGTACCGAGTACCCAGTACCTAGTACTTGGTACCGAGCGGCGAGACCCGGCAGCTCGGTAAGCGGGTTGATCGCGTTGCTTGCGTCGGCTTCCTAATGTACTTGGTGCTCGGTACTCGGTACTGAGTACTCGATGCCGCACTCACTCGCGGGGCACGACGCAAATATCGGCCAGATTGCGGTAGCGTTCGGCATAATCGAGTCCATAGCCCACGACGAACTCATCAGGAATGGTGAAGCCGACGTAATCTCCTTGCAGCGGCAGCTTGCGGCGCGAGGGCTTATCGAGGAGAGCCGCAATCTTCAGCGCGCGAGGTTGATGCGCCAAAAGCAGTTTTTTCAGAACGGTGAGTGTTAGTCCGGTATCCAGGATGTCTTCCACGACGATTACGTTCTTATCCTTCATGGACTGATCTACATCTTTCGTCAGCTTCACTTCGCCGGTGGAGTCCCAGCCGCTTTGCAGTTCCTGGGTGGGGCTGGGACGGTTCCCGTAGCTCGAAACTCCGATGAAGTCAAAGGTCGCATCCAGATTTATCTGTCGCGCCAGATCGGCCAGAAAAATCGCGGAGCCCTTGAGGACGCCGACAAGAATCACAGGCTGACCCGCGAAGTCGCGGGTGATCTCCGCGCCCAGTTCTACGATTCGTTTCGCGATCTCAACCCGCGAAATCAGCACCTTGAGTTCTGCCATGGCGTTTCATATTAAACTAAACTGGAACAGCAGCTCACGCCGCCATTCGTTTCGCTGCGAAATTGAGCGACTGCGTCGCATTTGGAGGAAATACCATGAATCTTAACGGCGTTCAACTTACATGGCTGGGACACGCGACATTTCGCATTGACACGCCCGGGGGCCGCACTATCATTATCGATCCATGGATCATGAACAACCCAGCGTGCCCGCCCTTCGAGAAGAAACTGAAGCACGTCGACGTTCTGCTGTGTACTCACGGTCACGGAGACCACATTGGGGACGCGGTCGAGATCATCAAGCAGCATAATCCTCAGGTTGTCGGAATCCCGGAATTGTGTGGATGGCTGGAGAAGAAGGGCGCGAAACAAATCGCGATGATGAACAAGGGCGGTACGCAGAAGGTCGGCGATATCAAAGTCACCATGGTGCACGCCGATCACTCCTGCGGCATTCAGGACGGCGATCAGCTGATTTACGGCGGCGAAGCGTGCGGGTACGTGGTCGAATTCGAAAACGGTTTAAAGATTTACCATGCCGGCGACACGAATGTCTTCGGCGACATGGCAATCATCCGCGAGCTCTACGCGCCTGAAATCGTCATGCTGCCGATCGGCGACCACTTCACCATGGGGCCGCGCGAGGCCGCCTACGCCTGCAAATTGCTCAAGCCGAAAGCCGTGATCCCCATGCATTTCGGCACCTTCCCGGTGCTTACCGGAACTCCCAGTGACTTTCAGAAACTGGTGCCTGGCGTTGAGGTTGTGACCATGACTCCCGGGGTAACTGCCGGGCAACTCGTAACCACAGGGGCAGAACTCCCAACTGCCGTGCGAGGGGAAACACGTGGCCGAAGACAAGCGCAAGAAAGAAAGCAAGCCTAACTGGCGGCACTATAGCTTCACTACCGCCGGTCCGGTCGACGATTACCTTTACTCGATGTTGCCCAAGCGCGATGAGGTGCTGGCGGAGATGGAAGAATATGCCGGCAAGCACAACATCCCCATCGTTGGGCCGGCGGTGGCGCGAGTGCTGCAGCAACTCGCCTCGATGATCAATGCGAAAACGGTCTTCGAGCTGGGCTCCGCCATCGGATACTCGACGATTTGGTGGGCGCAAGCCGTTGGGGAAACGGGCCGCGTCATTTATACCGATGGCGATTCTAAAAATGCCGAGCGCGCGCGGCGTTACTTCGATCGCGCGGGAGTTTCCAGCCGCATAACCTTGCATACCGGCGATGCGCTCGAGTTTCTCTCGGAGCAAAAGGAGCAGTTCGATATCATTTTCAACGATGTGGATAAAGAGGACTATCCGCGAGTGCTGCGGCTGGTTTCACCACGACTACGCAAAGGCGGATTGTTTATCACTGACAATGTTTTATGGAGCGGACGGGTGGCGCAGAAAAATCCCAAAGAGGCGCAGACTAAGGCGATTCTTGAATTCAATCGCCAGCTTTACAACTCTGCGGAGTTTTTTACTACGATCCTGCCGATTCGTGATGGGTTGGCGGTGGCATTGAAGAAGTAACCGAAGTCCATCAGCGCTGTCCTCCGAGCAAAGCGAGGGACGTTGGTGTTGCCATGCAGTGACAAAGCTGCCGGCAAACACCAAGGTCCCTCGCTTCGCTCGGAATGACAACCGCCTTGACGTCAGATCGATTTCACGGGAATCGTTAGCAGATCCTCCACTAGCCCAACCTCTTTCTGCAGAAACGGCTCGGCGTAGGTCACTCCGCCGAGCATGCCGTAATATCGCGCCATGGAATCGACGCGTGCGCGAATTTCGTCGTGGGCAGGGAAGAGGTCTTTGCCCGCTTCTTGATCGCTGAACTGTGTTTTATAAGCCAGGATGGAGGCGAACTTCTGCTCGAACTGCGGGCTGATGTCGACCACGAATGCCGGTCGCACGTCATAGTAAACGACTCAGCTTTGTCCGTGCCAGGGTGGGGTTGGCTCACAACTGAGGGATGAGAGTTGAGAGCCAGCTTTGCAAGTCCCGCCAGAAAGCACGCCTCGTATCCCAACACGGAAGTGGTGTAATGATCGGGATGCCGTCCCTTCCAATAAGGAAGAATCACCACGCGCGGACGCATCTCGCGGATTACGCTTGCCACTTTAAGCCGATTCTCCCAGGTATTTTCGACGCGGCCATCGGGAATATCGAGAGCGCGCCGCCAGCCTGCGCCGAGAATCCGTGCTGCATTGGCGGCCTCGCGGGCGCGATCCTGTGCCGAGCCGCGTGTGCCCAACTCGCCTTGCGTCAGATCGAGAATGCCGGTCCGCTGACCGCGCTGCGCCATCTTCAGCAGCGTGCCACCGCAGGTCTGCTCTACATCGTCACGGTGTGCGGCAATGGCGAGAATGTCGAGGGGCGTCGATGGCATGTCAGTCAAGATTGCCTTGTTCCAGAACGACATTCTCGCGCACGATGAGACGGTGTGCCGCCATCTCCTTCAGCATCGGAAGAACTCGGCTCACGTGTTCGTCGGTATCCACGAAGGTGATGACGACAGGAAGTTTGCCGCCGGCCTCGACCATGTGCGCGGTTTTCACGCGATGCCGCCCCAGAAATCCAGCCACGGCATGAACAGCGGTCGCGGCATAGACATTTTCCTGGCGCAAGTAGTTGAGAATCTCCATGTGCAGCGGCCGGTGGCGCCACTGGTCGGCTTCGTTGAGATAGATTGTGACCTGTACTGCCATAGCGTCCGCCATTCTACAGCACTCTCGCCAGGGCCATGCCTGCCAAAGCTGCGCCGAGACACAGCAAGTTATTGCTGAGAATGTTGACGAACATCAGACCCCACTGTCCCTGCTCGAAGTAAGCCATGGTCTCGAATGCGTAGCTTGAGAAAGTGGTGAACGAACCGCAGAATCCGATCACCACCAGCAGACGCCAGCGGGGGTCGATCAATACGCGCTCGGTGGTCCAGATGAGGAAAAGACCGACGATAAAGCTGCCCGCAATGTTGATGAAGAGCGTGCCGTAAGGGAAGACCGGCCCAAGTTGCCGGGCGGCGATGCGGCTCAACAGATATCGCAGATTAGCGCCGAAGACAGCGGCGACAGAGATGGCAAGGAAGTTCTTAAGCACGAAGTTCTTCTCCTACAAATCGTTCCTGGATTTTGTAGGAGTTATCAGCCTGAAGCGCATTTGCCTCTGGCGGTTATGGCGAACTCCATCGCCTTGAAAATCATTTAACCACAAAGCACACGAAGGATCACGAAGGAATTGCGGGGTGGTGGTTACTTCTTCCGTTCCACCAGGTATCGGGCGAGCTCTTTCAGGGGCTCGGCACGTTCGCCGAAGCTGGCTAGCTCTTCGAATGCGGCACTCACCAGCGAATCCGCTCTGCGGAGAGACTCTTCAACTCCGAACAGAGCGGGATAGGTTGCCTTCTGTGCGGCAGTATCTTTGCCGGCAGTTTTGCCGAGTTGTTCGGAGGTTTGGGTCACATCGAGCACGTCATCCACAATCTGAAAAGCCAGGCCAATGGATTGACCGAAGGAGCGTAGCTTCTTTACTTCGCTGTCCTTGGCACCGGCATAGAGTCCGCCGCTGACCACGCTTGCGGTAATTAGCGCAGCGGTCTTCGCGCGGTGGATATATTCCAGCATCTCCGCAGTGGGCTGGGTATGCTCGGCTTCCAGATCCACGACTTGTCCGCCGATCATGCCGTCGAGCGTGCCCGTGCCGCGCGCGATCTCTTCGATGATCCGTACACGCGCTTCTGGCGGACACTCCAACCGCGCCAGGACTTCGTAGGCTTGAGTCTGCAACGCGTCTCCCGCCAGAATTGCGAGAGCTTCCCCGAAAACCTTGTGGCATGTGGGACGCCCGCGGCGCAGGTCGTCGTTGTCGAGGGCGGGAAGGTCGTCGTGGATCAGCGAGTAAGTGTGCAGCATCTCGAGCGCCGCGCCCAGTTCCTCGATTTTCTCGGGAAGAGATCCAGCAATCATACGCCCGGCTTCCATGCACAGCACGGGGCGCAGCCGTTTGCCGCCGGCAAATACGCTGTGCCGCATGGCCTTGTGAATCGACACTGGATGCTGGGTTTCGAGCGGAATCAGACGGTCGAGTGCCGCGTCGGTTAAGGCCCGGCCTTGCTCGAGAGATTCTTGCAGCATGGAGCAGTGAGTATATCAAGTAGAGGGTCCGCAAAGCATAGGGCAAGAACGACGGGTTGCATCTGCTAGCCGAAAAAACGAGGACGCCGAAAGGCGTCCTCGCTAGGTGGTGCATGATTTGCGGTCTTACGCCACCGCGCTCTTCGCAATCGCCACGTTACGCAGTGCGGAAGTCAGAACATTCTGCACATCATCGGCCCGGCAGACGTCGCTAGCGCCGGCCTCCATCGCGGCAATCCACAATTCCTCATCCGGCACCCGATGAGTGCACACGATGGGCAGAGACGGAAAATCGTCGCGTAAGGTCTGAACGTCGGATAGCCGGGAGTGTTCGATATCGAGAATCACGAGGGTTGGCCGGTTCTTTGCCACCCGCTCGCGGAGTTCGGCCCCAGAGCGCGTCATATGTACGGAATGGAAATGAGAAGAAAGGCCACCGGCCAGAGATTGGGCAATGCGGGAATCGTTTTCAAACACTACTACACTCAAGCCCATAGATCCTCCTGACGTATATCCGTCACGAACTGCGGACTAGGGCTGCGGGGAAGGGTTCAGAACCGCTGCTCCACAGACATTACAACTTAACAAGCACCCGGGCGTGCGCTGCCTACCTGCGGGCAGGCGCTTTCTCCTCCAAGGGCTCAAACGGCTCGGCCTGGAGCTTCCCGTTTTTCTTGAGGAGGATTTCCACCTTGCCTTCGGCCTGCTCCAATTCCTTGCGGCAGGCAGAAGAGAGATGCATGCCCTCTTCAAAGAGCGTAAGGCTCTTCTCCAGAGGCACGTCTCCCTTTTCCAGTTCCTGAACAATCTTTTCCAGGCGCTGGAGGCACTCTTCAAATTTAGCCAACGGGGTTTTACTCCTTTTCTATTGTACCGATTCGTTTCCGCGGGATGTCCAGTGTTTTTTAAGAAGATTTTGGATCGCCAATTTCTTCTCCCCACAAAGGGAATTTATGCTGGAGCGGAAATTTTCGCTCCCAGCGCCTCCAGCACATCCACGGCCGAGTTGTAGCGCCCCTGCGGCGCGCTGATTTGCGCTCCCTGCACCGTGTGCCGAACCGCCAACAGCATTTCGCGGGCAATGACCACGCCCTCGGCTCTGGCTGCATCTGGTGTTGGGGCGCGTGCCATGCGTTCCAGGATCGAATCCGGTACGGAAACTCGTAACTCGTTCTTCATGAACTCGGCATTGCGCACGCTGACCAGCGGCCATATTCCCGCGACCACTGGAATACGGCAGTGCTCGATACGCCGAAGAAAGTTTTCCAGCAGGCGAATGTCGAAAACTGGCTGGGTCACCGCGTATTCGGCTCCGGCTGCAACCTTGTATTCAAATCGCCGGATCTCTTCATCCAGGTCGGTGAGTCCAGGATTCGCTCCCACACCGATCACAAACCCTGTACCCGTTCCAATTGGATTCCCGCCGATGTCAAGTCCCCGGTTCAAGTTGTGGACAATGTTGACCAGACCGATTGCGTCCACATCAAATACCGCCGTCGCGTCCGGATAATTACCCATCTTCGGAGGATCGCCGGTGATGCAGATCAGGTTCTTGATGCCCACCGCGGCTGCTCCCAGCAGATCACTCTGGATGCACAGCACATTGCGGTCGCGGCAAGTGTAATGCAGAACCGCATCGATTCCCGCTTCCCGCTGAACCAGCAGCGAGAGCGCCTGATTGCTCATGCGCGCCGAGGCGCGGGGACTGTCAGGAATGTTCACCGCATCCACACCCACTGATTTCAGGAAGCGCGAGCCTTCCAGCTCTTTACTTATGTCGGTACCTTTTGGGGGGACCACTTCCACCATGGTGACGAATTCTCCCCGCGCCAGTTTCGTCCCCAGATTTGAGCGCTCCTCCAATGGCTGGGCCGCGGTTGCCGCTGGCGCAACCGCTGCGCCGGCAGCGTGGCTCAAGGCAGCCTTTCCCCTGGCCTCCCCAACCCGCAGAGCGGATTTCATCACGCGAATATGGTCTGGAGTAGTTCCACAACATCCGCCCACGATGCGAGCGCCGGCGGCGACAAACTTGCGCGCATAACTCGCCATGTATTCCGGGGAGCAAAGGTAGATATTTCTGCCTTCCACAGAACGAGGAATGCCCGCGTTCGGTTGCGCGGCCAGGGGCAGGGAAGTCGCGGCACGCACGCGCTCAATGGCATCCAGCATGGCCACGGGCCCTACGCTGCAGTTGCAACCGATAACGTCGGCGCCCCATTCTTCGAGCCGGGGCGCGAAAGTCTCCGGATCGGAACCATCCAGGCAGTTGCCGTCTTCGTCAATCGTAACCATCACGATCAAAGGCAATTTTGCTCCGACGTCTTTTGCCGCTAACATTGCCTGATGGACCTCCTCGAGGTATCCGAAAGTTTCCAGCATGAGAAGATCCACGCCGCCCTCGGCCAACGCTGTGATCTGCTCGCGAAATGCCTGCCGGGCTTCTTCGAAAGATGTCTTTCCCAGAGGCTCAATTCTTGTGCCCAGCGGGCCAACCGATCCCGCGACCCACACATCGAAGCTTTTGGCGGCTTCTTTTGCCAGCCGCGCTCCCGCCCGATTAATGTCATGCACTTTGTCGGCGATGCTGTGCCGCGCGAGGCGGAAGGCGTTGGCGCCGAACGTGTTGGTTTCAACGATTTCGGCGCCAGCCTGGAGATATTCGTGGTGTATGGCGCGAATCAGATCGGGCTGGGAAAGATTCAGCTCATCGTAGCAACGGTTGATGAATACGCCCTTTGAGTAGAGCAGGGTTCCCATCGCTCCATCGCACAGAATGGGGGAATGCTTGATCCGGGTAAGAAGATCGGATGCCATACGCTTGGTAAGAATACAGGATCAATGCGGCTGGTGCATGTGGCAGTCACTGGCGCAAAGTGCTATCTGGGTGCGAAAGGCTAGATGCCTGGCGAACTTCGCGGTCTGCTATAATCCCATATTTCACACGTAAATCTCAATTTTTCATATTGTTAGGAGTGTCCGGTTGAAGAGAGTTGCCCCGATTGCTGTCATTCTCATCCTGACCAGTATTGGCTTTCTGGCATGCGGCTACTCCAGTTCCTATTACAAGCCACCCAGCGGCTTGGCAACCCGTGTCTTCGCATCCCAAAGCATATCCAGCCCGACGTCAGGCCCCGGTCTTGTAATCATTAATGCGGCGAAGGACACGCTGGCACGCGCTTCCGGAATCAGGGCTGGCAATTCGCCCGGCCTTATGGCCATATCGCCCGAAAGATCGATTCTGCTGGTCTTCGATTCGGTGACCAATGGCGTCCAAGTTGTCAATACCAAGACCGAAACCCTAAGTGGCAGCATACAACTGACCGGACCGACCACCAGCATAGTAGTTCCCACGGGCAGTTTTGGGTATGCGGCAGTCCCCACGGCGGTCCTGAACGGGCCTCCTCCGGGAGCAATAGAGATCATGGATCTCACGGTGGGAGGCACCGTGAAGACGATCAGCGTCCCCAATGCGCAAACCGTGGTGGCAAATTCCAATGGAACACAGCTTCTAGTATTCAGTAGCGATTCCGATGCCGTTACCGTTGTCTCCCCATTCTCGGTGAACACCGGAAACCCGGTCACGACTACGGTCCCTGGTTTTGATCGCCCTGTAAATGCAGTCTTTGGCGGTGATGGCACCGCTTACATTTTGAATTGCGGCCCGGAGTGCGGCAGCGCAAGCGCCAGCGCCAGCGTGCAGCTTCTGAACCTAGGCACAACCCCCTCGGCCGGAGCATCGGTTGCCGTAGATGGTGCGACCATCGCTCTGATAAGCGGTTCGACTCTTTACGTGGCCGGCACTGCAACGGCTTCAGTAAGCAATTCGTCGCCGAACAATCTGTGCCCCCCCAAAACCACTGCGGCCCCAACCTGCGGACGCCTCGACATCGTTGACCTCGGTTCCATGACCGTTACCGGCACTGCCATCATCACCGACGGCTATCATGATCGCATCGATATGAGCAGCAACGGCCAGCTCTTTGTTGGTTCACATACCTGCAGCACGGTGGGCAACGTCAACAATCCTCAGGGAGAAGTGCGCGGCTGTCTGTCGATCTTCGATACCTTGACCGCAGCGGTCGTTATTCCGCCAGACAATGGCGACGTCACTGGCCTGCAGAGCTTCACCAGCCGTTACGTGGAGTACGTGGCCGAGGGCGGGAACTTGCGGGTCTACGACACGACCAAGGATAAACTGTTGCTGAACAACACTATCACTGCTGGGACGATCGGCATCACGGGCCAAATCATTGACGTAAAGGCCGTAGATTTTTTCTAACCTGGTGGCCGCCCTTATTACTTCGCGGGTTCCAGTATCAGTCGATGCGCCCTGCTCGCCTCTATCGCCTGTGAGGTGAACGGCAGGGTAAACGTCGAACCTTCATACCAAGCTTTCCATTGATCCATGTAGTACGGGCTTAGAAAGTTTCCGCCCTGGCCGGTGACCGTGTTCAAGGTGGATTGGTCGAGGTCCGCCAGGTTCGCGGTGAAGCGTTCGGAAGGTCCATGGTGGGGCGTGACTGCTTTCACGGTGTACCCACTGCCAGATTGTTCTTTGACTCCTGGCGCGGCCCAGCGCCGAATCAAAGGAATTTTCCCCAGCACTGGGTGCTCAAGGTCCATTGCGTTGAATATCCCCCAATGCCAACTAGCCAGATCCTTCGGAGCGGCCGGCTCGCTTACCGCTGCTTCGACAGCAGCAGAAACAAGCTCGTCGTAGTTTGGATATCGTGCAGGCAGCCAACGCTTGGGCTGATGCAACAGAATATTCTGTAGCCACACGGTTCGCATCTGCCAATGGTAGGTTCTCCAACTTACCGTCTCTTCGAGCAGTTTCGGATTTTCCGAGGCAGGCCCCAAGCGGGGCTCAAGCAGTAGCCGCGTCAATTCCTGAGCCGAGCGCACCGCAATCGTGGGGGCCGCTAAAGAGGCAAGCATTCGCCCATCCCAGTTGCGCATGAGGTCAGCAGCCTGTTTCGCCCGTTCGGAAGGTTTGGCGGCGTGATCGATAGCATAGACAAACCGCTCGGCGGCAAACAAGTCGCTTTCGGAGTGGACATCGTTCTGCAGCGCAATCATGTCCGAGGCTGCGAACTTCCGTCCGGATTCAAGCACGTGATAGATCCGCTCGATCCGCCACGGCGCCTCCCACGATGAACTGATGGAATACTGGAACCCATCCGGAGTGATACGCCCGTTCGCCGTTGCAATGACTCCCGAGGGAGGGTTGTAGATCAAGGGCAGCTTGTCGAAAGCAATGTAGCCAGTCCACTCATGTGCGTCATCTGCCCCACTGACCGGAACACTGCCATCGCCGGTGGCGCGAGTGGGAATGTGTCCCGTAGTTTGGTAGCCGATGTTGCCGTCAACATCGGCGTAGACGACATTTTGCCCCGGTGCATCCAGCGTCGAAAGCGCTTTACGAAATTCTTCCCAGTTCTGGGCCGCATCGACGTCGAAAAATGGGATATGCAGGCCGTCATACAATGTCCA
>WNFD01003635.1_pt1 | contig 16344 bp, 14 predicted proteins | sample 5400491 | NCBI WGS metagenome assembly WNFD01 (sample SAMN13153343, study PRJNA577476) | soil metagenome | isolation source: 120 cm saprolite under Douglas fir tree site 2 hole 2 replicate 2 | place: USA:California | collected 2015-04-18 | reverse complement strand
CCCGGCGGGCCGGGCGGGCCACCTACCAGGCCCGGGCACGCACCCAGTCCCTGCGCGGCCAGATGACCGGCTACCTGCAGGAGATCCTCGGCATCTCCGGGATCATGCTGGTCAAGGCGTTCGGCCGGGAACCAGCCGAACGGCAGCGGTTCGCCGCGATGAACGCCGGGCTGCGGAACCTGGAGGTACGCCAGAACCTGATCGGCCAGTGGTTCGGCATGCTCATGTCCGCGCTGCAGACGGCGGGCCCGGCCCTGATGATCCTGTTCGGCGGCTGGCTGGTGATCACCGGCCGGGCGAGCGTCGGCACCGTGTTCGTGTTCGCGACCGTGCTGGGTCAGCGGCTCGCCGGGGCGGTCACCACGCTGGCCGGCATGCACGTGAATATCACCGGGTCGCTGGCCCTGTTCCGGCGGTTGTTCACCTACATCGACCGGGTCCCCGAGATCGCCGACAGCCCTGATGCCCGCGAGTTCGCGCCCGTCACCGGCGGAATACTGCTCGACCAGGTGACCTTCAGCTACCCCGGCGCGGCCCGGCCCGCCGTGGCGGAGCTGACTGTGAACATCGAGCCGGGCCAGCTGGCCGCCCTCGTCGGCCCCACCGGCGCCGGGAAGACCACGATCACCGGCCTGGTCGCCCGCTTCCACGACCCGCAGCACGGCCGGATCCTGATCGACGGTACCGACCTGCGAGGCGTCACCCGGGCCTCGCTGGCCCGCCAGCTCGGCATAGTGTTCCAGGACACCTTCCTGTTCCACGCCTCCATCGCCGAGAACCTCCGCTACGCCCGCCCCGGAGCCAGCGACGCGGACCTGGCCGACGCTGCGAAGGCGGCGCACCTGCACGATCGTCATCCTCGATGAGGCCACCTCCCACCTGGACAGCGTCTCCGAACACCACGTCCAGGCCGCTCTCGCGGTCCTGCTGCGCGGCCGGACCGCGCTGGTGATCGCCCACCGGCTATCCACCATCCTCGCCGCCGACACGATCATCGTCATCGACCAGGGCCGCCTCGTCGACCAGGGCAACCACCCGGTGCTCCTGGCCCGCGGCGGCCTGTACGCCGAGCTGTACCACCGCCAGTTCCGGACCGAGCGCACCCCGGCCGCCGAGGCGGCGCCGGGCGTGGCCCTCACCGGCGGTCGCCCATCGCTGGCATCAGCCTCGGCCACCGTCGCCTGACGGGAAGGTACCCGGGCTGCCGGTCCGCTGGTGAATCCCGCCGTGCCCGGCTCTCGTGGTCGGGCGATGCTCATAGGCCGCGAGGATGCTGCAGATGCCGGTTTCGGCGCGGTCGGCGGCGTCGGTGGCGGCGGCCCGGCGCTGCCGATCCGCCAGCGCGGCGCAGGTGCGGTGAGTCCGGCTATGCGCTGCTCGACCTGGGCAAGGTGCTGGCCGATCAGGTCGCTGACGTGCGGGCACGGGGCGTGCCCGGAATCGCGGATGGCCAAGATGGCGCCGACCTCGGCCAGGCTTAACCCGGCGGCGTGGGCCCGACCATACTGCGCCTTCGTGTCGGCCCTCGCATTCGCGCTCGTCACCCAGGTCAGCTGAGCGCCGGCTGACTGGCGTTCGCCCGGGTCGCGCGCAACCAGCGCGCGAACACTCGCGGCATGGGCTGTGGCGGCCGCTGAAGCTATATGTTCACGAGGACGGGCGGACGGCACCGAGGTCGGACTCGGCCACTCGGGCGAGACGACGGACGATGCCTCCGACCTGTCTGAGCCTCGCACTGCCTAGACGGTGGAGCGGCCCAGCCACTCCAATGGCCGCTATTGCATAGCCGTCCGTCGTTCGAACCGGAGCCGCCACCCCCCCGGCGCCGGGGTCGGTCTCCTCCATCGAGATGGCGTATCCACGGCGACGAGTCTCCGCCAGGTCGGCTCGGAGGCGCTCTGGGTCGGTGATCGTCTTAGGCGTGACGGCAGGGAGGGGAACTGAGAGGCGATTCGCTATTTCTTCTTCGGGAAGGAATGCGAGAAGGGCCTTGGCGCTTGCACCGGCATTGAGAGGAGTCAACCTACCTATTTCCAAGGAGAGCCGCAAAGTGTGGTGACTCTCCACGCGGTCGACGCACAATGAGGAAAGCCCGTGGTCGGCCGGAACCGTCAGGAGAGCAGTCTCGCCTGTGGTAGCGGCAAGGTCTGTCAGCCTTGGCCGAAGAAGTGTTTGCAGATCGCTGGACGAAAGGGCGCGAGTCCCGAGCGCAATTGCCGCTAGTCCGAGGCGGAACCGGCCCCGGCCAACGCGGGCCAGGTATCCATGATCGGCGAGAACCTGCAAGATGCGGTGGGCGGTCGGCACGGGAATCAGGAGTTGCCGGGAGACCTCGCTCGCACCCCATTCAGGACGGTCAAGGCGGAACAGTTCGAGAACCCGCAGCGACTTTACCAACGTCTTCAACCCGTGGTCAGAGGCCGATGGCGACGCCGTAGGCAAGTTCACAGGAGGTCTTGAAGATAGCTTCACAACAAGGACATTCCTCGGTTCCGTCCGAAAGGTAATTGAGTAGGACACCAGCTTACCAATCCTCTCAACCCCTTGTTGCTACCATTCCTGCAATTCTCCTGGTTGATGATGCGCCGACTGGTCAATACGGCCGCTACGGCGGGAGGATTGCTGTAGGCGCTTCGATAGCACCATGTCAGTCCGTCTCGGGATTGAAGGAACGGCTCTGTCACAACCAGCATCCTGCCGCAGGAAGATCGGATGTGACGTTCGACATGACGATCAGGGCGGGTGCCATGTTGCCTTCCTAATCGCCAGCCTGCTGTCGCGTCGCCTCCCATCGCGTCATGGGCGGCTCCGGACGAGAGGCCAAGGCTGGCTTGCCCGTGCCATCGATTCCCCGACCGATACTTCACCGATGGCGACGACGAACCTCCGCACCTGGCGCTCCCGGGCCCGCTCCCGGCTTGGTACCCCCTCCGGAGATGACGCGCCACCGCAGATCCCTGTCTTGCAGATTATGAGAAATGCTTGTTCAATCTGAGAAATCCAATCTAACATGGTCGGCGGAGGCGGGACAAGGATCGATGAGCCTTCGCGCAGGTGAGGAGATCAGGTTCAAGCGTCCATGTCGCAAGCGGCACGCCACATCGGTGTCTTCCGGGACTCACTACGGCCGGGGTGCCGGAGCGGCGGCTACCGCGCAAGGGCAGAGCTAAGGGAGGAAGCCGGGCGAGCGAGGACGCGGAAGCGCGCTGTGCCGCGCGCCGTCAGAGTGAGGGCAGTTGGAGGGAGGTTGACATGCCGGAGACAACAAAGGAAGGCGTGACCCGCGGAGGTAGAGTGCTGTCCCGAAGACGGCTGCTTCTCGAGGGCGCGGGCGCCGCGGCCGGGTTCGCGGTCCTGGGACCTGCGATCGAGGGCTGTGGCGCGGCGAGCAAGTCGACAAGTGGGGGCAGCAGCAGCGGCACCGCGGTGATGGAGAACTACCCGAACTGGATGGGCAGCGACGTGGTGCAGCAGTTTGAGCGACTGCACCCTCATGGCCGAATCAAGCAGGTCAGCACCGCCCCGACCAGCGAGTCGGCCATTGTTCCGCTGTTGAAGAGTGGCACCTATGACTTCGGTCTGGGAGACACGACAGTGGGAGGCCAGGCTAAGGAGATTGGCATACTGCAGCCGGTCGACTTGGCTCGCATCCCCAACATCAAGTACGTCAGCGAGTACTTCCGCAAGAACTTTCCTTATGGTATCCCCACCGATTACGGGAAGGTGGGCATCGGTTACCGGCCAGACCTCATAAAGGAAAAGATTACCAGCTGGCATGACCTGTGGAGGTTGGCACCGAAGTTCTCAGGCAAGATCGTTTTCATCGACCTCGATCGCGATTCGATGGGGAGCGCTCTGAAGTACCTCGGCTACTCCACCAATACCCATGACCCGGCTCAGCTCCAGGCCTGCAAGAAGGCGCTTCTCAAGATCAAGCCACATCTCCAGGCGTTCCTCGGTACGAATGTAGGCCGGGGTCTCATCGACGGAAGCACGTTGATTGCCATGGACTGGGACTTTGACGTAGCACTCAACAAGCAGAAGCAACCGAAGATCGAGTGGGTGAACCCTTCGGAAGGGATGACGGCATACCTGGAGGGATGGATGGCGGTCAAGGGCACGAAGTACCTCCCTCTGATAGAGGAGTTCATGAACTTCGCGCTGGCGCCGAAGCAGTACGGGAGCTTCGTGAATACGACGGGCTCAGCGTATGTGGAGCCCGCGGCTCGGCAGTACATTCAAAAGGCCCTGGCGACAAGCCCTATCATCGCGCCAGACCCGGCCGTTCTGCGGCTCGTGGAGTACGAGACCTATCTCGGGAACGCGCTCCCCATGTGGGAGAGCACCTGGCAGGAGATCAAGGCGTAGGCGAGGCACGGCGTGGACGGAGGGCCGGAGTCAATGGCCCGGGCGGCTGGGCCTGAACGCAGGCTCCTGAGCGGTCTGGCCGGGCGCCGGCGCGGACCGCTGGCTCGGCATCTCCTGCTCCTGCCCACCGGTGTCTGGACCGCGATCTTCTTCCTCGGTCCCCTTGTGCTCCTGGGGCTGTACTCCTTCGGCCGAGAGAACCTGATCACCCTCAACGTCTCGCTCAATTGGACACTAGGGAACTACCAGGAGCTGGGTAATCCCATCTACCGGAGCACCCTTTTGCGGTCGCTGGAGCTATCGGCCGAAACGACCATTGCATGCGCTATTCTGGGGTTCCCCCTCGCCTACCTCATCTCACGCTGTCGAGGTCGGCTCCAGTGGCTCCTGCTGGGAGCGGTGATCGTCCCGTTCTGGACCAGCTTCCTCGTTCGGACCTACAGCTGGGTCAATATCCTCCAGACCTTCGGGCCACTTGACTCGCTGGCCCGGGGTCTGGGTCTCACCCGCTCGCACATCAATCTGCTGTACACCCCGACCGCGGTCGGCATCGGGATCGTGTACTCGTACCTGCCGTTGATGATCCTGCCAATCTACGTCGCACTGGAGCGTGTGGACGACGGGCTGCTGGAGGCTGCCGCCGATCTGGGGGCGGGCGGGTTCCGGGCCTTCCTCCGAGTGGTGCTGCCGCTGGGGACTCCCGGGCTCATCGCGGGAATGATCATCGTCGGGGTTCCCGCTGCGGGGGAGTTCGTGATACCCGAGATCCTGGGTGGCGGAAAGACGCTCATGATCGGGAACATTGTCGCCAATCAGTTTCTAGAGGTTTCAAACTATCCCTTCGGGGCCGCTCTCGCGATGAGCCTCATGGTGGTGCTGATGATCGCGGTCTTCTCACTGCGGCGGATCCAGTCGAGGCTCCAGATATGAATCTCCGGCGGCATTCCTTCGCGGTCATCGCCGGTCTGGCGGTGCTCCTGTTCCTCTGGATACCGCTGATCGCCGTCGCGATCAACTCCTTCAACCGAAACGTCATTATGACGGGATGGAGCGGGTTTACGACGCACTGGTACAGCCAGGCCTTTCACAACCAGCCGGTGCGGGCGGGCGTCGTGTCAACAATAATTATCGGCGCAATATCCACCGCGGCCTCGCTGGTGCTGTCCGTGACGGCCGGGTTGTGGTGGCGACAGGCGTCGGGGCGCGCCCGACGAGTCTTTGACGCCTTGGTGTATGCCCGGATCATCTTGCCCGAGGTGGTATTTGCCACTGCGCTCTTCTTCTTCTTCAACCTGATTCATCTTGGGCTGGGGATCGGGGCCATCATTATCGGGCACACCGTCTGGAACAGCGCCTACGCAACGCTGATCATCCAGGCGAGAATCGTGGGGCTGGATCCCGCCTTGGAGGAAGCGGCCGCGGATCTGGGGGCGACGCCTTGGCGAGCCTTCCGGCGGGTCACCGCCGTGCTCTTGCTGCCGGGGGTAGTGACGGCAGGGCTCCTGGCGCTGACGTTCTCCTTCGATGACGTTGTCACGTCGTTCTTCATGGGGGGAGCAGCGACGGCGCCGCTCCCGATTGTGCTGTTCGGGCTTATCAGATTTGAGATCACGCCGGAGATCAATGCCGTAGGTGTGCTGTTCATGCTGTTCACTGTGGCAATGATGAGCCTGGCAGTGAGCTCCTTCAGAGCGGGAGAGAGCGTGGTGCGACGAGGCGGCGCTGATCGGCTGATGGGCATGTACCGGCGATGAACGACAACACGGCCGGCGTCCGGCTGGTTGAGGTCGAGAAGCGATACCAGTCAGTTGTCGCCGTGCGTTCGCTCAGCCTTGAGGTGCCGCGGGGTTCGTTCTTCTCGATTATCGGCCCGAGCGGGTGCGGGAAGACGACCACGCTGCGGATCATCGGAGGGTTTGAGGCGCCGGATCGCGGCCGGGTGGAGGTGAGCGGTCAGGATGTGACCCGGCTGCGGCCGCACAGGCGGCCCGTGAACACGGTCTTCCAGAGTTACGCGCTCTTCCCGCATCTGAGCGCGTTCGAGAATGTCGCGTTCGGCCTGCGGGAGGCCAGGAGGCCCCGGGCCGAAATCCAGGAGCGGGCGCAGGAGATGCTGGACCTGGTGGGGCTGACGGGACGAGAGGGGCGTCGTCCACGACAGCTCTCAGGCGGCCAGCAGCAGCGGGTCGCGCTAGGCCGGGCGCTCGTCAACCGGCCCGAGGTGCTCCTGCTCGACGAGCCGCTGGGCGCGCTGGATCTGCAGATCCGGAAGGAAATGCAGGCGCAGCTCAAGGAGATTCAGCGTGAGGTCGGCACGACCTTCGTCTACGTGACCCACGACCAGGAGGAGGCCTTCGCGATGTCTGACCGCGTCGCGGTCATGAACGGCGGCATCCTGGAGCAGGTGGGCGAGCCGGCCGAGGTATATCGCCGTCCGGCAAGCTCCTGGGTGGCCGGCTTCGTGGGAGGCGCCAACCAGTTTCCCGGCCTGGTGTCGGAGGTCGAGCGCCCGGGGCGCTACGTGGTCGAGCTCGCCAACGGGATCCGCAGGACGTCGCCCGGAGTCGCTGGACTGAAGCCGGGCCAGCAGGTAACCACCGTGGTGAGGCCGGAGGACCTGTGGCTGCGTCCGGTAGCGGCCGGTGAGGTGGAGCCGGAGACGGCGGCCACGGTCCTTGATGCCGCCTTCCTGGGGTCGCATCGGCTCTTGCGGTTGGCCAGCCAGCGCCTCGGAATGCTGAGCGCATCGGTGCGCGGGGTGGGTCAGGAGGCCCACCTCGGTGAGGCAGTGGCGCTGGGCTGGAAGGACGAGGACGGATGGGTAGTCCCGGCCGGCTCAGATTCGATAACGGAGCTGCGGTGCCCAGAGTAGCGATCGTCACGGGGGCCGGGCGCGGCATCGGACGCCAGACGGCGATCGCGCTAGCCAGCCGTGACGTGGCTGTGATGGGGGTCGCCCGGACTCGATCCGATCTCGAGTCGCTGAGCGAGCAGGTCGGCCTGCAGTACGTGGTCGAGTCGGTGGCGAGCGAGGCGGGGTGCGAGCGGATCGTGCGCGAGACCCGGCAGCGTCTCGGGCGCATCGATATCTTGGTGAACAACGCAGGCATCGACGAGGGCTCGGGGCGGCCCATATGGGATCAGTCGCCCGAGGTGTGGCATGAGGTGCTCGCCACCAACCTGACCGGGCCCTTCCTCCTGACGAGGCTTGCCGCCGCCGACATGGTCGAGCGGCGGTGGGGTCGGGTGGTGATGGTGGCGTCGACGGCCGGGCAGGCGGGTGGTGCCGGCCTATCCGCTTACTGCAGCTCGAAGCATGGACTTGTCGGGCTCACCCGAGCGGTCGCCCAGGATGTGGCGCCGTTCGGCGTGACGTGTAATGCGGTGTGCCCGGGATGGGTGCGGACCGACATGGCGGAGCGGACGGCCATGCGAACGGCTAAGGAACGGGGGACCACCGCGTCGGAGATCTGGGGGGAATGGGCCGCTGCCTCCCCCGCCGGTCGCGTCGTTGACCCAGAGGAGGTGGCCGCGGTCATTGCATTCCTGGTAAGCGACGCGGCAGGGGCAGTCAACGGCGAGGCCATCACGGTGAGCCTGGGCAGCACCTGGTGAGCGCCATCGCCGTTGGCGGGGACGAGGGGAGGACGACGATTGCCGGCGTGCATCTCCTGGACGAGCGCTCACGGTCGGGCCTCTCGCAGCCGGTCGACGTGGAGGTTGCAGGGGGGCGGGTCGTTCGCATCCGGTCCTCTGGCGGGCACCAGGCCGGCGCGGGGACGACCATCGACGGGAGGGCGATGCTTGCCTTGCCTGGCCTGGTCAACGCTCATTTCCACTCCAGCGGCACGTTCAACCGGGGACTGATCGACAATCTGCCGCTCGAGCTCTTCATGCTGCAGGAGGTGCCGCCGTTTGACTTCGGTCCCTTCCCTCCCGAGATCTACCGTGCGCAGGTGCTCTTGAGCGCCACGCGGATGCTGAAGACCGGCGTGACCGCGGTCATGGACGATGTCATCTTCTATCCCGCGGCAAGCCCGGAAACCCTCGAGGCGGTTATGAGCGCCTACCACGACAGCGGCATGAGGGCGACGGTGGCCATCTACCAGCCCAACAAGGCCGAGTACTCGTGGTTCCCCCATCTCCGGGAGAACTTGCCGCCTGAGTACGTGAGTCGGATCGACCAAGAGCCGCCTCCCCGCACGGACGAGATCATGGAGATGTACGGGGAGTTCGTGCGCCGATGGAACGGCACCGGCCAGGGCCGGGTGCGCTGCGCGGTGTCGTGTTCTGCACCACAACGTGCTACCGACGACTACCTAGTCAGGCTCCATGAGCTGGCGAGGAGGCACGGACTCCCGTACAACGTCCATCTCTACGAGAGCAAGCTCCAGCGCGTGGCGGCTGACCTCCTCTACGACGGCTCACTCGTCGGCCACCTCAAACGGCTGGGGATCCTCGATGACCTCACGGTGCTGATACACGCCGTGTGGGTCGATGAGAAGGATATGGCGGACATCGGCGAGGCCGGCTCGGTGGTGGTCCATTCGCCGAGCGGGAATCTTCGCTGCGGCAGCGGGCTCATGCCATTTCGAGGGCTTCGTGAGGCAGGCGCGCCCATCGCGCTGTGCACCGACGAAGCCACGGTGGCGGACGACTGCAGCATGTGGAGCGTGGGGCGCCTGACGGGGATGATCCACACGCTCGGCCATCCCGATTACCGGACCTGGCCGCAGGCGGGGGAGATCCTGGAGGCTATGACGAGCGCAGGGGCCAGGGCGCTTCAGCTCTCCGGCGAGATCGGCGTGCTGGCCGAGGGTGCCCGGGCGGACCTCATCCTTGTCGACCTCAATTCCGATGTGTACCTCCCGCTCACAAGGGTGGTCAACCAGTTGGTGTACGGCGAGGACGGCCGCTCGTTGCGGATGGTCATGGTCGACGGTCGCGTCGTAGTCAAGGACGGACGGGTGACAACCGTCGACGAGGACGCGCTCGCGAAGGAGGCGCGCGCTCTGGCCGCGGGCTGGCTGGAGGCGGCTGGCCCGGCGGCGACGTGGGCTGAGCGGCTGAGGCCAGCCTTCGAGGCGATGTATCGGCGCAGCGCCCTGAGCGACGTGGGTCTCAACCGGTGGGCGGGCAATGACGGGATCTGGCTGGGGGGCAGCGGGCAGGCCGCGGGGACACCCGGTTGGGGCCGAGGCGGTCCAGGGGGAGCCGCGCATGAATGAAGCGACGGCGGGACGTCGCGGCCTGGCCGGGCGGATCGCAGTGGTGACAGGCGGAGCCGGCGGCATCGGGCGAGCGGTGGTCGAGCGGCTCGACCGCGAGGGAGCAACCGTGCGGGTGCTCGACATCGCTGCCAGCCGAGGCGAGTGGAAGACGCGGCAGGCGATCCAGGCACGAAGAGTCGACGTGCGGGACCAGGAGGCCGTGCACGCCGCCCTTCGTGAAGCGGAGTGGCAGCCGGACATTCTGGTCAACGTTGCCGGGGTCTTTCAATGGGAGCCGGCGGCCGGCGGCGCAGAGGCGGCCTGGACCAGCACGATCGAGGGGAATCTCACCGGGACGGCCGTTTGCTGCGCGGCGGCAGCCTCGGGCATGCGCGAGCAGGGGTTCGGGCGGATCATCAACATCAGCTCGAATGCTGCGCTGCTGGGATTTCGGCAGATGCCGGCTTACTGCGCCGCGAAGGCCGGGATCATCGGCCTGACCAGGGCACTCGCTGTCGACCTCGGGAAATACAACGTCACCGTGAACGCGGTGGCTCCCGGCTCCATCGCGACCGGAATGGGGGAGGCCAGCGGATGGACCACCGACCAGGCGATCAGAGAATGGGACGCGAGCCGAACACCCGTCCCCCGGCTGGGCCGCCCTGACGACGTTGCCGCAGCCGTGGCGTTTCTTGCCAGTGAGGACGCGTCCTGGATCACCGGCCAGGTGCTTGTCGTCGACGGGGGCTTCTCCATCAACGGTGGCCCGGACCTGCCGGGCTTTAGCAAATGAGGCGGTGACGGCCCGGTGCCCGAATTGACAGATGGTCACCTGTCAGCCCGGAAGATGGAGCCGGTAGAAAATAACCGGCAGCCATTCTTCCCGAACGTGCGGAGGTCTCCGTACTTCGAGGCGACCAGGGCCGCCGGAGCCGCCGCCTACATGGTGTACAACCACATGTATATGCCTATTTCGTACGGCCGGGATCCTCGCGAGGAGTACGTGGCCCTGACGGAGCGGGCGACCTTGTGGGATGTGGGGGCTGAACGGCAGACCGAGCTGCGCGGACCGGACGCCGTGCGCCTCGCGGACTATCTGTGCACCCGGGATCTCAGCCAGCTGCGCGTCGGTAGGTGCCAGTTCACGACCGTGTGTGACGATCAGGGCCGGATCATGACCGAGCCGATCGTGCTCGCCCCCGAGGAGAACGTGGTGTGGATCTCCCACGGCGACGTGGACCTGACGCTGTGGGCCAGCGGCATCGCGACGCATGCGAAGTTCGATGTCGAAGTGAGCGAGCCCGACGTGGCGCCGCTCCAGGTCCAAGGCCCTCGGTCACGCGAGCTCCTCGCGCCATTGTGCGCCGAGGTCGAGGACCTGCCGTACTATGCCTGCGCCTGCGCGGATATTGCTGGCGTGCCCTGCGTGGTTTCCCGAACCGGCTGGAGCGGAGAGCTCGGCTTTGAGATCTATCCGCGACGCAGCGACCAGGCGATGATGGTCTGGGACGCCATCGTGGACAGCGGGCGACGCCGCGGGCTGTTGATCACTGGACCGAATCTGAGCCGGGCCGTGGAGCGAGGGATCACCGACACCCACTACTTCGTGAACTGCGACATGAACCCCTTCGAGGCCGGACGGGGTCGGCTCGTCGACCTGGACCATGGGCCGTTCGTCGGGCAGCGGGCCCTCAGGGCCGCCTTCAGGAGCACGCGGAGGCGGAAGACGGTGGGCGTGGTGGCCGGGGAGGAGGCGCTGCCGACCCTCGAAGAGTTCTGGGATCTCGAGAATCGGTCAAGGCCGATCGGAAAGGTGCTGTGGTCGGCGTACTCCTTCGCACTAAGGAGGGCGGCGGGGCTCGCCGTGGTGGACGAGGCAGTCATGGTCGGCACGGAGGCCCTGATCAGGCACCCCGAAGGCAAGACGAGGGCGAGGATAGTTGACCTTCCGTTGGCTGCGTGACGGCGGAGGAGAACGGAGTGAGGTGGGATGAAGCCTGCTCAGGCGATCCGCGAGGTGATGACCGGATGGGAGCGTCTTGACCCCCAGCAGGTCGCTGAGTTGTTCGCGGACCAGGGAACATACGATGACCCGCTGAAGGACGGGCGCCTCGTCGGTCCTAGGGCGATCTTGGAAGCCAATGAGAAGGCAATGCACGATTTGCTTTCCTGCCGGATCGAGCTCAGCCACGTTGTTGAGACGGACCAGGTCGCGCTGGCCGAGGGGGAGTTCCACGCCGTACTGCGGGCCGGGGGGACGCTCGCCTTCTCGTTTGCCGTTGTCCTTGAGGTGGCAGACGGCAAGGTCACCCGGCTGGCCGAGTACTTTGACACCCGGCCGCTTCTCGCCTAGCGGCGTCCACCAGTGGTCCGCTCCCTTGGGCCCGATGCCGAGCGGGCAGCAGAGGCCAGGTCAAGTGCGTGATTCGAACGGGTTGAGGGGTGGTCGGTGAAGCCTGCCCGATTTCGCTATATCCGCCCCGCTAGCATCGACGAGGCCGTCGATGTGCTGGCCGAACAGGGACCGGACGCGGCGCTCCTGGCGGGTGGCCAGAGCCTCGTCCCGCTGATGAACCAGCGCTTGCGGTGCCCGGCCGCCCTGATCGACCTAAACTTTGTCGGCGAACTGGACTGCCGCGGTGACGACGAGGCCTCGCTGGTCATCGGCGCCCTGGTGCGTCAGCGGGAGTTGGAGTCGGACGGCGCCTTGGGTCGAGCCGAGCCCTTGTTTGCCGAGGCGAGCCTCTTCGTGGGGAACCGGCAGGTGCGGAACCGGGGAACCCTGGTGGGCAGTCTTGCCTTCGCAGATCCGGCGGCGGAGTATCCCGCTGTGCTCGTCGCACTGGGTGCGACGGCAACGGCGCGATCGCCGCGGGGAGAAAGGGAGCTTTCCTGCGCGAAGGTCGCTACCGGGGCCTTCTCGAGCTCCATCGCCGCCGATGAGCTGATAACAAGCGTCCGGGTTCCGAAAGCCAGCGCCGGGAGGGGTTCGGCGTATACCGAGATAGCCGAGCGACGAGGGGCACAGGCCCTAGCCGGGGCGGCCGCAGTGGTGGAGCTCGACGGTGATGGCTCGGTGGCATCCTGTCGAGTCGTGCTCGCCGGGGTGGCCGACGTTCCCCTCCAGGTGGGCGGGCTCGAAAGCCTCCGGGGCGAGCCGATCCCCGCAGGTAAGGAGATCCGAAAGCTGCTGACGGCCTGGACCAGGAACATCCCTGTTCGAGCGGATCGACGGGCTGACCCGCGCTACAAGCGGACTCTCGCCGCCGAGGTAAGTATCAGCGCGCTTCGATGTGCCGGGGGCCGCGCTCGGCGCCTGGCTAGATGATCGTGATGGCGACCGAGATGATCTCCGTGGACGCCATGGTCAACGGGCGGCGGGTCGTAGCCAGCGTCGAGGCGAGGATGTCGCTATCGGACTTCTTGCGTCATCGGCTCGGGCTGACGGGTACGCACGTGGGCTGTGAGCAGGGTGTCTGTGGCTCGTGCAACGTACTGGTCGATGGGGTGGCCGTCCGCTCATGCCTGCTCTTCGCCCCTCAGGTGGACGGGCGGATCGTCACCACCGTGGAGGGGCTTCAAGACATCCCCGGGCTCGAGCGGGCGCGGGAGGCGTTTGTGGCTGAGGAAGCGTTCCAGTGCGGCTTCTGTACTCCGGGGTTCTTGATGGCGCTGGCCGAGGTCGACTTTCGCCCGGCAGAGGCCGGCGCCACAGATCTCAGGCAGTTCCTCTCGGGAACGTTGTGCCGCTGCACCGGGTATCAGACCATCCTCAACGCGGTCCGGAAGCTGGGATGACGACGTACCGCGACCAGCCTCGCTCGATCCGTCGCCTCGAGGCCCGGCGCCTGGTAGGGGGCGGAGGGCGGTACGTGGATGACCTCTCATTCCCGGGAGCGCTGCATGTCGTCTTCGTGAGGAGCCCGCATCCCCATGCCCGGGTCTTGGGGATCGATGCGGCACCGGCGCAAAGTCTCGAAGGGATCGTCGGCGTTTTCACCCTGGGAGACCTTCTCCGAATGGGGGCGCGGCGGCTCCCGATCGGATGGGCGGTCCCGGGCCAACACGGCCCGGCCAACGATCTATTGGCCGCAGACCGTGTGCGCTACGTGGGCGATCCCGTAGCCGCGGTTGTCGGCGAGGACCGCTACCTGGCAGAAGACGGCGCGGCGGCGGTGGCGGTCGACTACGAGCCGCTGCCGGCCGTTGCCGACGTCGAGCATGCCCTCCGGGCCGGCGCGCCGCTGCTTCACCCCGACTGGGGAGAGAACATCATCGTCTCGGTGCAGGTCGGCAGCGGGGACGTGGGGTCGCGCTTCGCCGCGGCCGAGGTCGTCGTGCGAGACCGGTTCCACCTTGGGCGGGCGATGGGGATGCCCCTTGAACCCCGCGGGGCGGTAGCTTCGATCGACGCATGGACCGACGAGATCGTGCTGCGGTCCTCGACCCAGGCTCCGCATCACGCCCGGCAGTACATCGCAGAAGCGACCGGCCGGCCGGAGCGAACGATACGGGTCATCGCCCCGGATGTCGGAGGAAGCTTCGGTGTCAAGGACCACGCCTGTGCCGAAGAAGTCGTGGTCTGCCTCCTTTCCGCCTTCTTGCGGCGGCCGGTCAAGTGGATCGAGGACCGGCGAGAGCATCTGGCAGCTGGCGTGCACAGCCGGGAACAGGTCCTGGAGGTGGAGCTCGCCGGCCGGGCGGACGGCTCCTTCGAGGCCCTGCGCGGAGAACTGTGGCTCGATGCGGGAGCTTATTGCGGCAATCATGGGATTGGGACGGCCTTGTACACGGCCTCAGTCCTGCCGGGTCCGTACCGCCTCGGAGCCTACTCGCTTCAGGTCACCGGCGTGGTGACGAACAAGACCCCCAGCGCGGCCTACCGCGGCTACGGAGCCCCAGAGGCCGCCTTCGTCATGGAGGGTCTGGTTGACCGGTTTGCCGAGGCTGTCCGACGTGACCCGGCCGAGATTCGGAGGCAGAACTTCGTTCCGCCGGACGCCTTTCCTTATCGAAGCGCGAGCGGTTGTACCTACGACAAGATGGACTATCGAGAGATCCTCGATCGGGCGCTAGCCACCGCCGATTACGCGGGACTCCGGCGCAGTTCGCCAGAAGAGGGCCCGGAGGAGCGCTCGGGCGTGGGGATCGCCTGTTCAATGCTGATGGGTGGCTTTGGTCCCTCGCGCGCTGCCGTAGAAGCCGGGATGGACTTCGGGGGCTACGAGACGGTGCAGGTGCGCATGGACCGGGACGGGAAGGCGGAGGTCCTCACCGGCATGAGCGGACAGGGTCAGGGGATTGAGACGGCCCTGGCCCAGATCTGCGCCGATTCCCTCGGGCTGGACCCGCTGACCGATGTTGCGGTGACCTCGGGCGACACGGCGAGGACGCCCTTCAGCCCGGTGGGGGCGATCGCCAGCCGCGGTGCGGCCGTGGGCGGCGAGGCGGTTCGCCGGGCGGCAGACGAGGTGGCTCGAGGCCTGCGGCGAGTCGCAGCGGAGATGCTCGGGACGCGGACGGAGGAGGTGCGGCTGACCGCCGGTCGGGCGTGGGTGAACGGGACCGGGGCGAGCGTTGCGATCTCTGCCGTCGCGGCCAGAGCCAGGCTCGGGAGCGCGGATGGTGATCCGTCGGAAGTCCCGCTTGAGGGCGTGGCGACCTATGAGCCGGCGGCGGAGACGTACTCGTTCGCGGTGCATGTCGCGGTGGTGGGGGTACAACCGCGAACCGGCGTGGTGAGGATCCGTCGGTACGTGACCGTCAGCGACTGCGGACGCCTGATCAATCCGGGCTTCGTGGCCGGGCAGATCGAGGGAGGCGTCATGCAGGGGATCGGCGGCGCGCTCTTCGAGGAGGCGGCCTACGATGAAAACGGCCGGTTCCTCACGCCTACGCTGTTCGACTACCTGATACCGACAATGATGGATGCGCCCGAGGTGGAGGTTGAACTGGTCGAGACTCCCACCCCACTGACGGTGACCGGAGCGCGAGGTGCGGGAGAGCTGGGGATCATAGCGCCAGCGGCGGCACTGGCCAATGCGATCGGCGACGCGCTCGGCCCGGGAGCCAGCCGACCCCGGGAGACGCCCCTCACCCCCTATCGGGTTTGGCTGCTTGCGGCGGCCTCGCCTTCGACGGCCGGAAATGGCCCGTCCCTTCACGGCCCCTGAGCTGACGTCGATGCCTCGCGCTCAGTCAGTGAAGAGCGCGGTGTTTTACTGAGTCGCATGCAGCAGGTCTGGTTCGTCACAGGCTCCTCGCGCGGCTTCGGCCGCAAGCTTGTCCGCGCCGCACTCGGGGCCGGCGACCTCGTAGCCGCCACCGCCCGCCGACCCGAGCAACTCACCGACCTGGTTGCCGAGCACGGTGACCGGATCCACTCGATCGCCCTCGACGTCACCGATGCGGCGGCCGCTCGCTCGGCGATCGCCGAGGCTCGCGATCACTTCGGCCGGCTCGATGTGATCGTCAACAACGCCGGCTACGCGAACGTGTCACCGATCGAGACTACCGAGGACCAAGACTTCCGCGCCCAGTTCGAGACCAACTTCTGGGGTGTCTACAACGTCTCGAAGGCGGCGATTCCGGTGCTCCGCGAGCAGGCGAGCGGACTTGTCATGCAATTCTCGTCCGTGGGTGGACGCGTCGGCGGATCGCCCGGCATCGCCTCGTATCAGGCCGCCAAGTTCGCAATCGATGGCTTCAGCCGCGTGCTCCAGGCCGAGACGGCGCCGTTCGGCGTCAAGGTGATCGTCGTCGAGCC
>WNFD01008738.1_pt1 | contig 16347 bp, 15 predicted proteins | sample 5400491 | NCBI WGS metagenome assembly WNFD01 (sample SAMN13153343, study PRJNA577476) | soil metagenome | isolation source: 120 cm saprolite under Douglas fir tree site 2 hole 2 replicate 2 | place: USA:California | collected 2015-04-18 | reverse complement strand
CAGCTACGCGCGGATCGCCCGGATCCTGGTGAGTCTTGGCGACGTGGCGCGCGCCGACTTCCCCGATCCGCCGCGGGACATCGTGCAGGCGATTAGCGACACGATGCCCCTGCTCTCGCAGTCAGGGCTCAACTGATCGCGGCTCAGCGCTTCGACTGCGCCTGCGGAGAGATCACCAGCTTTCGGTGCGGCGACGAAGCCTGCCGCTTCCAGGCCTCGGGCGCGGCATCGAGTGGCAGTACCTCGAATTCCACTTTCAGTTGCCCGGCGGCGGCATAAGCGAGGAGCTGGCGGTAGGCTGCAGCCAGTTCCTCCCAGGGCATCGAAAAGTTGCTATAGCCGAGAATCGAGAGGGGGCGACCTCGCACGATCCCCGACTTGATGACGGCCTCATTTCCAGCCGCGGCTCCCACCTGCACGAAGCGGCCGTGCGGGCTCATCGCCTCCATCGCCGCCGCACCCGGAATGCCCCAGACCGGATCGAGCACCACGTTGAGTTGGCCGCCGCTGGCCTCGCGAATTCGCTCCGTCAAGCCGTCGGTCTGCTTGAGATCGACTGTCGCGTCGGCTCCCAATTCTTTCGCGCGAGCCAACCCGCGATCGTCGCGGGCGGCGGCAATCACGCGTCCGACTCCGAGCAGGCGGGCAACCTGGATCGCAATGGTTCCCAGCACACCACTGGCGGCGAGGATCAGGACCGTCTCACCCTTCTGCAGCTGGGCGCGTTTCGTCAGCCCGAGGAGCGCCGGAAACCCCGGCGTGCCGAGGGCAGCAGCCATGCCGTCGGGCACGGCATCCGGAATGGGCACCGGTTCGTCCCTGGCGAGCGCACGCTCGGCGAACGCGCCGTGTGGCAGCAGCGCGCGAAAAAAGGCGCGCGGTCCCGGCTTTCCATTTTGCAAGAGCCGTCCCACGCCTTCTCCGCCAGGCACGTACGGGATCGGCGGCGAGCCCGCATAAAACTTGCCGCTCGCGATTGATATGTCGGCGGGATTCAGCGCTCCGACCGACACCTCGACCAATCCGGCGCCGCCGGCCTTGGGCTCGGGCACGTCACGGACGACCGGTGGCTCTCCGTATTGCTCGATTACCGCGGCGCGCATCGGCATCAGCTTAACGAGGTCGACGTATCCTGATCCGAGGTGACGATACCGCTCCAACTTCCGGCGGCTCCGGAGATCCACGCCGTCATTCGTGATGCCCTCGATCCTGTCGTGCGACCGTTGGGTTATGTCGGCAAGAGAAGAGGGGCGGCCGGCTGGTCTCTGACGGAGGACGGAGCAAAACTCTTCTTCAAGTTCCACCTGCATCCGAAGGCTATAGACCCGTACGCAGGGGGTGAGTTCGTCATCGAGTTCGAACGCACCCCAGGCGAAGGGCCGGGAGGGGCCCTTTCGGGGCGTGCCCGATTTGATCAGCTGCTCACGCCGGCCGAGCTCGAGACCCTCGTCGAACACCAGAACGACGTCATCGCTTCCCTCCCTCGTCCACCTGAAGGTCACGTGGCCTCGTACCCGGAATCCCTTCGCGAAACCTACCTCCAGTTCTTCGACCGGCAAGAAACGTTTCCGCCTGGAGACCTCTGACTCCGCTATCGCACGCTCGACCATGTTCGAGGCTGGCTGCGACTCATCGCGGGCATGCTGCCATCAGTCCTCAGCAGGGCCAAACGCCTGGATCCCCACGTGCTCTACCTGGGCAGCGAGATCGATCTGAATGCAGACCCGCTTCGACCGACGAATCCGCTCGTGATCACGCAGAAGCCCGTGGAGTAGGTCGCTCCGATGCAAAGCCTTGCTCACGCCGCCGAGGCCGTCCGGGCGCTTCTCGTGGACACGGCAAAGACGCGCTACGACTCCGGGCCAATTCCGAACGAGGTAGACAATTCCGTATCCGATTTCCTCGAGGCCTACCTTGCCGCGAACGCTGAAGACCGGACGAGTGTGTCGCTGCTCATGGGTCACGACTCGGCCAGCGCCAAAATGCTCACCGTTTACAGCGGGAGAATGGCGGCGCTTGCTGTTCGAACGGCAAGAATCCGCTGCCTACAACTGAGCCTCGCCGCCATGGTGCTCGCGGCGAGCGGCGCCGACGACCAAGAATTTACCTGGACACTCCCGATACTGCACGATGCGGCGATCAGGATGGGCCAAGACCCGCGGACAGTGTTTGCGAACATCGCGGGAACCGACGCGCCCGGCCAACGCGTGATGCAGATCTTTCAATGGAAACCGGAAGCGAGGCGCCAACGTGCGACTTGATTACGACGCGAATAACTCGTTGTCTACCGCCTATACGACGACGGCTACGGCTGGCGTCCTTCTGGAGACTACATCCGGAGGTCAATCCGCGTATCCGCTGCAAGACGGAAATGAGGACGTTACCGCGCTAACGAACTCATCCGGAGCGGTGACGGCGCGATTTCGCTACGGCGCTTTCGGCCAACCTTTCGCCAGCAATTCGACGGCGACTCGGTTTACCTTCGCGGGATATCAGTTCGACGTGCACAGTGGACTGTATTACGCCAGGCAGCGGTATTACGACCCATCCACTGGGCGGTTCCTCGGCGAGGATCCGATGCTGGCCGTCAACCTTACCCATACGCCGCCAATGATCCCATTGACCTCATAGACCCGAGCGGGGCGCAGCCTTTCATCGAGACGGCGGAGAGAGATGAGCAGGCCGGAGCCGAGTCCCAGGGAGCCCGCAATCTTGGATCACGTATTTGCCAGCGGATCGGCCAGTGCGTGGCCAAGATCAATAACCTCAAGGAACATCTGACGCCGGAGGATCTCGACGCCGCACGGCGCGCAGCTCAAGGCGAACACATCCTGAGAGCGGATGGGACTCCATTCCAACATATCCAGGAAGTACAGGATGCACAGGCCGGCCTGCTCAACGCAATCCAAACCCTCATCGGCATCTTGTGCAACCCCTCGGCAACGGCAGAGGAGCGCCAGGCAGCCCAGAACGCGCTTGGCGACGCCAGCCGCATGCTGGACAAGTCCGAAGGGTATCTGCCACGATGAGCTCCGAGTGCCCGACTACGCTGCGATACTAGCCAGCGCCAAGACAGGCGACCTTACCCAAGAAGAGCTCGACGAGGTCCTTGCGCAGTTCCGGTCCAACATACGGCGCCACCCTGAGCGCTATCGATTGGTTATGACAGTCGGCCATGCCACCTTACGTGATGCAAGCGGACGAACCCACCAAGTTGGGCTGGCATCGGAAAAGGCTCGCGCACTCATCGAGCCGCTCCTTGACTCTATCGACGATCCATGGCTGGTGCGGGAGGCATTGACCGTTCTGTGTTATTACCTGGGTGACGAAGGCCGATACCGAGACCGACTGCGTGCTCTGGTGCGTCCGGCCGACTGGGATGAGGATGGAGATGTCAGAAGCGTCGCCATCAGTTGTCTCGGTCAGCTCATTGCAAAGGAACGGACTGGCGTTGGCCTGGACGACCTCTTGCAGATCGCAGAGGATCCGACCGACCAACAAAGCGACTGGGCGCTACGAGCGATGGCGGAGGCCCTCGGCCACAAGCCGCACGCACTTCCGACGGTCCGAAAAGGGATGCGCTCCGATCCGGCGCTGGTGCAGAGCGTGCTCGAAAAGGCGAAAGCATGGCGCAGCCAAACACAGGGGCCTGCCCGCGAACCCGATACCTAGGGATCACCGAGCTCCACGCGTAATGACGCCGTCCGCTAATGCTTCAGGCTTTGGTCGAAGAACGCCACGGACCGCGCCATCGCGAGCGTGAACCCCTGCGAGATGTTGTGATCAGCTCCGGCGTAGGTGTAAAGCTCGACCGCTTTGCCGGCGGCTTGAAGGTCGTTCGCTAACGTCTGGGAAAACTGCAGCGGCACCTCGGTGTCGCCTGTGCCATGGTGCAGCTGGATCGGCGCGGTGATGTCGGCCAGGTAGGCCATTGGCGAGATCGAGTCCCAGAACCCCGGATTCTGCTCGGGTGTCCCGAAGCTGTCGATGAACTTGCCCGGCCAGCCACCGCTGAACGACGGCGGTGGGCGGTCGCCGCCTGTCGGATGCCAGTTCTCGAGCAAGTCTTTGTAGGTCGCGTTCACCCCGGCCCAGATCACGGCCACCTTGATCCGCGGGTCGATCACCAACGCCCGCAGCGTGATGTTGCCACCCATCGAATGTCCCCACATGCCGGTCCGGTCAGGGTCGGCATTGGCGTAGCGCTGCATTGTGCTCACTGCATTCAGAACATCCACGGTGTCGTCCGGCGCTCCGTACGCGCTGACCGGCGTGCCCTGTGAGCTACCGAACCCGCGATAGTCCGGCTTGAACACGATGTACCCATGGCGCGCGAAGGCATCGACGTAGGCGACGTAGCGCTCCGTCGTCCGGTAGACGGTCGGCGGGATGTAGCCGTGGTTGAAGATGATCACCGGCCACCCGGTCGCCGGCTTCGCGCCATTCGGTACGGTCAACAGCGCGAAGATCTTGAGTCTATCCGACTGATAGGAGGCGACGTATTGCTGGTAATTGCTTCCCGGCGACAGCGTCCGCTCGATGACCAGGTCGCTGCCGGGGTAATCGCGCTGGCGCATGGCATCGATCGCCAGCGGCGCCAGCGTTTCCTGCGTCGGTGCTGGCAAGGCGGACGTTGTGGCGGCCGGGTGCGCACTCGGTGCCGATGCCGCCGGTGGGGGGCCACTACAGCCGACCAGGATTACCGCGATCGCAACAGCGAGCGGACAAGCGTAACGCTCAACCATCGATTGAGGATAGCGCCGCCGTATTCGTCACAGAGCTGCAACGATCGAAGTTCGCCCGAATGCCGCAATGCGTGGCTGACGTTTCCCTAAATAAGAGCCATGAAATTGCCTGTGCTATTTGGGCGACTCCTCCACGCAATGACCCGCGACGAGGGTCAGGGCATGGTCGAGTACGCGCTGATCCTGGTCCTGATCGCGGTCGTCGTCATCGTGGTCCTGATCGTCCTCGGCAACCAGATCCAGAACGTCTTCTGCAACATCTCCGGCGGACTCGGATCGTAGCTCGGGCGGGGTCCCCCTCAGCCGTGGGCCTCGTCATCGACCGGCTCGACATGCACGACCGCGTCGGTCACCGCCGGTAGCTCTCGCTGGATCCGCTCCGACACGGCGTGGCCGACCTCGTGTGCCTGGGCCAGGGATAGGTTTCCGTCGACATGGACCGAGACGTCCAGCAGAACGTGCTTACCCGCCTGGCGTGCGCGAAGCGCATGATACCCGTGGAGCCGCGGATCACTCTCCAGGATGCGCTCGATGGCGGCAAGTGTCGGGCGGTCGGGCATCGCGTCGAGCAGCACCTGTGTCGTCCGCCGCCCCTGTTCGATCGCGGTGGTGCCGATGATGATGGCGACCGCGATCCCGGCCAGCGGGTCCGCAATCTGGAAGTTAAAGATGGCCACCAGCGTGATGCCGACGAGCACCGCCAGCGAGGCCCAGAGATCCGAGGCGAAATGGAGCGCATCGGCTTCGAGCGCGGCGCTGCCGCCGTGGGCGCGGGAGACGCGCTGGAGGTAGCGGCTGACCACGATGTCGATGACCATGGCGGCCAGGACAACTGCGAAGGAGTACCAACCGACTCGCACCGTCCCGGGAACGACCAGCCGCCGCACGGATTCGATCACGATGGCGATGCAGGTGGCGCCCAGGAGGAACATCTGGATGAGACTCGAGATGTTCTCCGCCTTGGCATGGCCCCAGGCGTGGTCCTCGTCGGCCGGCTTGGCGGCGGTCTGGATGCCCGCGTAGGCGAAGATGCTCGCCGACAGGTCCAGGAAGGAATGGGCGGCGTCGGCGAGAATCGCGACGCTACCGGTCAGCAGGCCGACCAGCAATTTGGCCGCGATCAGGACGATATTGACCAGGACCGAGTACAGGGCTGCCCCGGCCTTACTGGTCCCGACACCACCGCGCGACTGAGCGTGGTCCATCGTCATCTGCCTACTGGCTAAACTACCCCGTTCCGGCGGTCTTGCAACCGATCACTCGGGCCTTGCTTTAGGGATAGATTCGCGGCGAGCACTGCGTCTCACCGCTGGAGAACACCCAGCCTGGGAAATACCCGTACCAGTTCAGGGTGACAAAGCCCCGGCAGGTCTGGCTCGTCCGTGCCACCTCATACGTAATCGGATAGGTGACCGTGCCCGTTCCCCAGCGCGGCGATCCCAGGGTGTAGCTGCTGACGCCCTCGCTGAAAATACCATTGCTCGTGTTCCTGTTGCCCTCGATGACGAGCGGAGGACGGCCGAAGTAGGCGAACACGGCGCACAAGGCGAGGAGCAACGCGGTCCCGCCAGCCACTCCGATCAAGCGGCGACGCCGGACTCCCGGTTCAAGTGGTGGGCTGATGACGGCGCCCGCCGGCACGACGATCGTCCCGGCCAGGCAGGTTGCGGACGACCGCGGCTTGCCAATCGATGCGGCGACCCTCGAGATCGGTGACCCGCAGGCCCGCGAGACCTTTTCCGACGCTAGCGCCGAAGAGGCCCTCGAGCACGGCATAGTAGGTCACCCACACCAGCGCCAGCCAGGCCCAGTCAACGGTCGTTTGGGTCGTGAACGAGGAGTACCCGCCAGTGCCCATGGTGGTCGCGACGCCGCTGGTAACCCGCGTGACGCCGAACGTCCCATTGACGATTTCATCGAGCAGCGAGATGACGACCGTGTCGGCGATCAGGGCGAGCAAGCGTCGGGGGAGCGCCCGCCCGGTTAACGAGGCGAGGTCGATCGGAGCCGATGGTGGAGCCCCCGCCAGGCTCATGACCGGTCAATTCTGACCTACCGCAAGCGCTTATGCGCGAATCGCGCACCATGTAACGAACGGCTCGCTGGCCCGTTGTGAGGGTCAAGAACATGAAAGGAGGCTGGATCTGGACGCCGCCGATCGCAGCTGGTTCGAGCCCCTAGCCCGGACGCTGGAACGGCCGGCGTACCACTTCGCCGTGATGCTGGTGCAGAATCGGGCGACCGCCGAGGAGCTGGTGCAGGAGGCCTTCGCCAGGGTGTGGGCCTCGCCCAAGACACCCTCGGCCGAGCCGGACTTTCGCAGCTGGCTCTATCGCGCCATCACCAACCTCGCCCGCGATCATCACCGGCGTCGCCTCGTCGAGGCAAAGCTGATGTTCTGGAACCCGCCGGCGATCGACCCGATCGACGAGGTCGTCCACAGAGCCGAAGACCGCGAGCTGCTACGCGGCGTACTCGCGCTTCCCTTCAAGGATCGCCATGGGATCTACCTTCATTACTTCGATGGCTTGACATTCGCCGAGGTCGGCAACGTCCTCGGTGTCAGCGAAATCGCGGCCCGGGTGCGCGTCCACCGGGCGCTGGAAAGACTCCGCGGGCGGCTCGGCCCGGATTTCGTCGCCAGGGAGGTCCTCGCATGAGCGGTGCTGACCTCGAGCTCGAAGAGCGCCTCCGCCGCCTGGCGCCGGCCTTCAAGGATGGCATCGCGCCGCCCGCGACGCTCCATGTCATGGTGATGGCCACAACCACCGCGCCGCACCCGCATCCGCGGCGCTCTATGTTCCGCGAGGTCTCGCTGGCGGCCGCGTTGATTGCGTTCGTCGCACTGCTGGCCTTCGGTTTCTCGCGGCTGCACAGCGTTGCGCCCGGTCCGATCAAGCGTTCACCGTCTCCGTCACCCGTATCTCGCGTGATTCCCTGGATCGCGACGCCGGCAACGTCGTTGAAGGCACAGTCCCCAAAGACACTTAGTCCCGATCAGGCCGCGCAGGATATCCGGCAGACGGTGAATGACGTGCAGCCAGTGCTGCTGCCGAGCGCAATCCCTTCGGGCTTTCAGGCGCAGCTATACGACGACACTGCCGGTTTCAGCGTCGTTTATCTTGCCGCCGATGCCCGCAAGATCATGTTTTCGATCGTCGTTCCGAACCCGGCGCCGGGAACCGCCAACGTCCGGCAGTCCCAGCTCCTGTATCACGGCGTGCGAGCGGACTACCAGGTGGATGACGCGACCGCGCCGACCAGCCACCGCTGGTTGATGTGGAACGAACCGGGCACCGCGATCGGCGGTCAGGCCGGCGTGCCCTACTTCCTCGCGACCGATGGCTTCACGGAAACCGAGTTCTGGACAATCGCCAATTCCATCGGGCCGATCCCGGCTCCCGTGACACCGCCGACCTGCCGCCTGGCCGACTTGTATGTCGGGTCGCTAGGAGGGAACGGTGCGGGCGGGCACATCATCTCTGCCATTGGCATCACGAACCATGGCACGACGGCGTGCTCGCTAATCGGTTTCCCCGGCTTTTCACTCATCGTTTCCCAGGGATCGGCCGTTCGGCTCCCGGAGCAGCAAAGGTCAGGTGGTTGGGCTGCGCCATCCCCGCCGCAGCTCGCCATTCTCCAACCGAACCAGTCGGCACCGGTTTCGCACACGGTGTTTGATGGCGCGATTTTCAATTTCGAGTGGTACTACTGCGACGGGACGACGCCCCCAGTTACGGCTGCCGACATCACTCTCCCGGGCGTCGCCGGCGTCCGCCGCGTCACGTTCGGAGGGGTGGACACCGGCTCGCGCTGCGATACTCCAGCTCAGGGCCGGATGCTGCTCATCGGTGCGATTGAGGGTACAAACCGCGAGAGCATCGCGGTGACGCCGCCCGCCGTGCGCGTGACCCTCGCGGGTGTTCCAAGCACGCTCGTTGCTGGTCAGACACTCCGATACACCGTGACGATCACCAACGATTCCGGAGCGGCGCTTTCGTTCGACACCTGCCCGGACTACGACGAGGGCTTTACGCCCGACGGACTCGTTTCATACCAGCTCAACTGCGCACCGGTGGGACGACTCGAGGCCGGCGCAAGCGCAACCTTCGCTATGGAGTTCACGGTTCGACCGTCGCCGAAGACCCCAACCGGCCCACAGAAATTCTTATGGCGACTTCACGGGTTCTACGCCAATGCCTCCGCGCCCGGCAGGGTGATTACGGTCACCGCCTCGTAAGTCACCTTCACCGCATCGATACGAACTACACGAACTACGTCTGCTCACCTTATACGCAGGGCCCAGCGGGGTTTGCACCAACGCCGGCGTGGGGCTCAGCGAGCGGGCTGGGAAGGCCGCTCAGCGGCAGCTTTTGTAGACCCGAACCTTGCTCCCAGCGCCAGAGCCACGGGCCACCCCAGTCACTGAACCAAATCCCGGTGGCGTCGTCCTTCGCCTGGTTGGGATCGAAGCCGGTCGCGTCTCCCTGGGTGCCCCGATAGATTGTCACCCGCTGGCCGGGGGCTGTCTCATACAGCACCCATTCAGGGGCGCCAGGGTCTCGGCTGCCAATCCTGAACAGGGGGTGGCCTTTGAATTTCGGATTAAAGGTGAAGGTTGAGTAGGAAAACATGCCGTTCTGAGTTGGGTCGCCGGGCATCCGGGTAAGGCGGTAATAGGGATCGATCGCAATTTCCAGCTGGGCCGCGCTGCCAGTCTCTGGATCGAGGAGCCAGCGGATCGGCATTCCGCCCTGCGGAATCATGCGAACAATGGGCGGCGTTGTTTCGACAAGGATGCCCGATGCGTCCCAGCCAAACGGGCTGATAGAGCCGGGGTAAGTCCAGAGTGTGTGGTCGGTCGCGCTCGCGACGTCGTACCGATGAAGCTCGGCCTTCTGGAAGTTATTGGCGTTAGTCGTGCTCCCTTCGGGCAACAGCCTGGTCCAGACATAGCTCTGACCGTCAGGTGAAACGCTGAAAGGTAAGACTGGGAGCCAGCGCCCAAGCGACGCGCTGTACGACCACGGCGTCGCTGGCTGTGCCGGCTTGCCCGCTATGGCAGGGCTCCCTCCTCCCGGTAGGCCGGCCACAGAGGCCGATTCATCCTTTGCGTACTGCCCGGTGCGCGTCTCGATAAACCCGACTTCCTGCCTCTGCTGGCCCGGTGGCCCGGCTTGGAGCAGCACGACGACGGGCAGCCTGCAATTCAGCGGATCGATCGCAGCCACCGTTGGCCGTGCTGTGGCGGTGGCGGACGGCTTCACGACGCTTGGTGTCGTCGCCCGCTGGCTGACCAGCCGCCAGCCAACCACGCCGGCGACCATTACCAGCGCCAGGGTGGCGGCGACCGCGCCGAACACAGGAGCCAGCCGACGCCGAGAGGGTCTTGCCCCGCTCACCATCACTTCGCGTAGCCGCCGACGAGTGCGAGCCATCGCCTCCGCGTCGGTATCGGGATCGTGAAAAGCCGACAGCAGGCGCCTTTCAAGTTGCATCAGGTCGTGCTCGCGACGGCTATCCTCACCACTCATGTCCGGTAACCTCCAATTGGGAACGCAGCCGATCTAAGGTCCGGTGCCACGCCACCTTCACCGCTTGCCCGCTCCGGCCCTGGATCTTTCCGATCTCGCCGTGGGAGAGCCCCGCGACCCGCAAGGCGATGAGTTCTCGATCCGAGGACGAAGCTCGCTTCAGGGCTTCTTGAAGCAGCGCCCGCCGGGTCACGGCGACGGCGACGTCCTCAGTTCCTTTTGATGTGTGGCGCGCCTCGAGCGGGAGAAACCGGACCAGGCCTCGACGCCGATGCCGATCGATCAGCAAATTTCGCGCGATGCGAAAGAGCCAGGGACGAACATCGACAGCGTCACCACGAAACCGGGGCCAAGCCTGCCAGGCTCGACAGAACGTTTCGGCATGCAGGTCTTCCGCTTCCGAAAGGTCGGTGGCTCGAACGCGCAGGTATCGCAGGACTAATGGTCCTTCCTCTGCATATTGCGACAAGAACCTCGCCTCCAGGTCCGAACTGGCAGCGGCGCCGCGGGCGATCACCGTGTTACCAAAACGAGCAACGGTCGATTAGGTAACAGCATCCCTCTCGCTATGGTGCCCGACGCGGTGGCGCCCTTGTAACGTCCGGTGGCCAGGCTCGTTGTAGCAGCTGAGATGGGGCGAGTACGCCGGGCGAGGCGTAGGTGTTTTGGCCTAGTCGGGTCGCGATACCGTACCCTTTGCATGGCTCAGCCCGTTAACTGGACCGAGGGGTGGCCTCATTGTGCGTGCGTGCCTCTTATCAAATTCACATCTTGAATAGCGCATGATTCCTTCGAACTAATGGCTGGTCAAGCGCCTGCAAGGCGTCGGCGTGCTTCCCGTTTGCATCCTGTGCGCATAGCGGTGCTGACGCTGTTCTGCCTCCTGCTCTCGGGGACGGCCGGCGCCGCAGCCTACTTCTTTCCCGTGGTCGTCGCCGGCGTCGGGCAGACCGGGCAGACGGTCGACGTGCCACCACCCAGCCACAGCCCGGGAGTCAAGACGACGCCCACGCCGTCGGTTGCCCCGGGCGCGCCCTTCACGGTCCTGTTGCTCGGTTCCGACGACGACGGGAAGAACAGATCGCCGTTGACCCAATCGATGATCCTCGTGCGGGTGGAGCCGGCCACCAAACACGTCACCATGCTCTCCATCCCGCGCGACCTGTGGGTTCCGCTCTCGACCGGAGGGAGCGCGAAGATCGACGCCGCCTACGCCTATGGTGGTCCGGCCGCCGCCATCGCGACCGTCGAGCGGAACTTCCACGTCCACATCGACGAGTACGCGTGGGTCGGGCTGAGGGGCTTGATCAAGTTGATCGATCGGCTCGGTGGCGTCGACCTGCTCGTCACCAACCCGGTGCTCGACGATGTCTATCCCAACGACATCGACGGCGGATTCCTCTACGACTACAAGCGCGTCGCGGTACTGCCGGGCGCTCAGCACCTCGACGGCACTCGTGCGCTTCAGTACGTTCGGTCGCGGCACAACGACATCAACGGCGACTTCGGACGGTCAGCCCGGCAGCAGGAGGTGCTGCTGGCGATCAAAGCCAAGGCGAGCACGCTCAACGCGGCTGACCTGCCCGATATCGTCGATGCCCTCAAGGACAACTTCAAGACCAGCATGGGACTCGATCGAGTCAGGAGCTTGCTCAGTGTCGCGACAGCCTTCGACATCGCCAACGTCAAACAAGTCGTCCTCTACGTTCCAGAGTTCACCAGCTATGGACAGATCAGCGGGCAGAGCGTGATCCTTCCCCACTGGTCGCAGATACTTGCGGTGACGAGGGCAAACTTCCCGTGATGATCCTGCGCCGGCTCGCCGCCATCCTTTTCCTGCCGGTGATGTTGGCTTTCGGGTCGGGTGTCTACCTGTACCTGGGCACGCTGAAAAGCAAGGTTGTTCAAGCACGGCCCGTGTCGCCCACCGTCACGAAGCCGAAGTTCGTCCTCCCCGGCACGATGTTCGTCGTCCAGGAAGGGCGACTTTTCAAGTTGAACGCCGGCAACTTCACCGAGATCGGGCCGGGCGGCGATTGGTCGCAGCCAACCCTGACACCCGATCACACCCGGCTGGTCGCCGTCCTGCGGGGGAGCTGGTCGAGTGACCTTTACTTGTTGGATCTTGACGGGAATGTCTTGAAGCGCATTACCAAGAACGACAACCGGTACATCGACTACAACCACTGGGCGTTCTATCCTCGGGTCTCCCCCGATGGCGCGAACGTCGTGTACAGCTACGACAGTCCGAAGACTCACGGCGTTGACCTGGCCGTGTGGAGCATGCCGCTCAACGGCGCGCAGTGGCAGGCCCGGCGCTGGACCGACCCGTACTGGAGCACCGGCGGCGACGTCAGCCCCATTCCACTCGCGGGTGGAGGCCTGCTCTTTGTCCGGCATTCGATCGACCCCTCGACCGCCGTACACTCGCAGATCGACTACCAGAGCCGCGCGCTGGCGCTCGCCAAGCCGCTCACCGCGGAAGCTGACGACTGCAGTCAGCCGGCACTCTCGCCGGACGGCACCCAGCTTGCGATGGTGTGCTCGCACGGCAAGCAGACCGCCTCGCTGGAGATCGCGCCGTTCAACGGCACCGCCCTCGGCCCGCGCCGGGTCCTGATGGAGGGTGGTCTCTACGCCTCGCCGGCCTGGTCGCCCGACGGTAAGGCGCTGGCCTACTTCGCGCCGCAGGGCCAGACGGGACATTTCCAGCTGTGGTACCTCGCGCTGCCGGTGCCCCCGACGCCATCACCGACCGTCGCTGCCACACCGTCACCCTCGAGCTCGGCCAGAGCCGCCTCGTCGCCCTCGACTTCGGGCAAAGCCTCCTCCATCGTGGCCCCCACACCGACGCCCGCCCCGGTGCCGGTGCAGGTGACCGAGGGTGTCGACCTGTCCGCGACGTCGCCCCCCGCCTGGTACTAAGACCAAGCCTTAACCGAACCTTCTTGATTTCTTCCATCGAGTCGCGTAAAAAGGGACCCTAGGGAATACGGATCGGGGCTAGCCAAAGGGAGGAGGAACTTGATGAACGCACGCGTGCGGATCGTCGTGCCTGCGGCGCTGGCGTCGTTGCTCGCGCTGACGGCCCTGCCGGCCGCCGGATCGGAGTCGGATCGGGGCGAATCGCAGCTCGGCAAGATCAACCACATCGTGGTCATCTACCAGGAGAACCGCAGCTTCGACAGTCTCTACGGAGGTTGGGAAGGCGTAAACGGTCTGGCCGATGCCCCGACCGCTAAGACCATCCAGATCACTCAGGCCGACACGCCAACCCCGTACACCTGTTTGCTGCAGAACGACGTCAATCTCACTACGCCACCGCTGTCAAAAGTCTGCTCCGGAACGAAAGCGAACGGCGCCTCGTTCGACAGCCACGTCACCAATGCGCCGTTCCGGATCGACGACTTCATCAAGCCATCCGACACCACTTGCCCGGCGCCAGGAGTCTTCGCCCCCGTTGGAGTTGCGAAAGGGAGCGGCCTTCCGGGCGGCTGCACGCGCGACATCGTGCACCGCTTCTACCAGGAGCAGTATCAGCTCAACGGCGGGGACCAGAACCGGTACGTGACCGGCAGCGATGCGGTCGGCCTCGCGATGGGGGTCCTCGACACAAGGGCCCTACCGATCTACAACTACCTGCATCAGGAGGACCATCCCCACTACGCCATCGTGGACAACTTCTTCCAGGCGGCATTTGGGGGCTCCTTCCTCAACCACCAGTGGCTGGTCGCTGCGAAGACGCCTGTGTGGAGAGGGCCAGATGGAAGTGGTGCGATCAATGACGGGTCACCGTCTGATCTCCACTCCGTCGTCGACGCGAACGGCATGCCGAACAACTACGATCTGTACAAATCGCCGCTGGGCGCGAATTCGTCCCCGACCGGGCCGAAAGACAATGCGTTGACGGCTTCTTGCAGTCCGCCGTCTCCGCGTCCGGCAACGCCCACCGGGGTTGTGTGCGGTGACTACGCTGTCAACACGATCCAGCCACTCAACCAGCCGTACCAGCCGGGGACGGCGCTTGGGCGGCGTCTCCCAGCGCTGACGACGCCGAACATCGGTGACCGGCTCAGCGCAAAGGAGGTCGACTGGGCCTGGTTCTCGGGTGGCTGGGACAATGCCGCGGGCAACACGACCAGTCCGTGGTATACGAACGGCTCCGGGCCTACGTGCGCCGATCCGCACGCGTTCGCCAACGCCTCGTTCCCGAACTGTCCGGACAAACTGTTCATGTTCCATCACCAGCCCTTGAACTACTTTGCCAACTACGCTCCCGGGACGAAGGCTCGCGCCCAGCACCTGCGGGACGAAGCCGAATTCGCGCAGCTCGCTGCATCGTCGACAAACCGGCAATGCAATCTCAGGTCCGTGAGCTTCGTGAAGCCGATCGGAGAGCAGAACGAGCATCCTGGCTATACCAGTGAGAACCCCGGGAGCGAGCATCTGGTTCAGTTGCTTCAGGCGATCCAGGGCAGCGCGTGCAAGAAGGACACCATGGTCGTGGTGACTTACGACGAGTTCGGCGGGCAATGGGACCATGTCACACCGCCCGGCCAACGTGGCGCTTCGGGTCCGCACGACATGTGGGGCCCGGGAACCAGGGTTCCGGCGCTGGTGATTGCGCCTCACCTACTGGGCGAGTTCGTCGTGGATAGCGCCCGGCACGACACGACGTCAATCCTCGCCACGATCGAGCAGCGCTTCGGCCTTGCTCCTCTGGGCACACGCGATGCTGCGGTGAACGATCTCTCCACCGTCTTCAGCGCACGCGAGGTTGGCGATGGCGGCGGCGACTAGCTAACTTCGGATCTCTCAGAGGGGGCCGGCTCGTCCGGCCCTCTCAACTTCAGGCCGTGAGCGGGGCGACCTTGCGGATCGAGACTGTGTTGTGCACAACTTGCACACCGGGCACCTGGCTTGCCGCCGACTCGATTCTCCGCGCGGTTGCCGAGTCCGGCGCGATGCCACTGATGTCGACCGTCCCATGGTGGGCAATCACTTGCACGCCGGCGCCCCCGGTGGCGGGATCGGAGCGGATCGCGTTTGTGACGGCTCGGGCCATGTCGTCGTCGGTGGTGAGCTTCCGGTCGACTTGCAAGACGCCCGGCACGGACCTGACGAGTTGAGCCAACCGTTCCTCGTCTGACTGATCCGCAACGTAACCTCGCAGGGTCACGACTTGGTCCTGGACCTCGATCGTGACCGACCGCTGAACGTCTCGCAGCGTCGGGTCGGCCATCAGCTGCTCCATGATCGCCTGCTGGATCTCCCAATCGGTCGCAAAAGCCGGCAGTTTCGCCCAGTCGCTACTGGGCAAATCGGTGACGATCCCGTTCGGGCCGGCTTCCCGGACGCGCTCGCTCGGCAGCAACCGCAGGCTCGGCGTCCCGCGACCGGCGACCACCAGGGCCGTTACCATCCCGGACGTCCGCTCGAAGCACACCAACTTGAGGTGGCCGAGGGTCTTGCCATCAGCGCTACTCACCGGCATGTCCCGTCGAAGGCTCGCCGCAGTCGCGCTGGCTCCATCAGGCGACTCGGTCCACCCCTCCGCCAGGCGCACCACTCGGCCGTCGGCTGACAGGATGGCGCCGGCCGGCACCCGTCGCTCTTCCAAACCGATTCCCGTCGCGAGCTCCAGGTCCTGCAGCAGGCGGTTCTCGGGCCGGAGCTGGACCGCCCGCACCGTTCCGCGGACGTTGCCGAGCACCTCGGCGTCGCCTCCCAGGAGGATCTCCTCCCGGCGACCGGTCAAGCCCGCTCCGGGCGCGCCGGCCGGGGCGAAGCGGATGGCGACGCCACCAGGCCGCAGCGACATCACCAGGCCGGCCGCCACCATCGCCACCACCCAGCCGCCCATGATGACGATGGCGGCGAGGGTCAGGTCCATGACTCAGGGAATTATGCCCGAGGTCAGCGTGGGGCGGCTATCGAGCAAGCGCCAGCAGCGCGAGAAACTCGTGCAAGAGCGTCCCCGCGAGCAGGGATGTGACTTCACCATGGTCGTACTGCGGTTGCACTTCGACCAGGTCGAAGCCGACGAACTCGATGCCGCGAAGGCCACG
>WNFD01028244.1_pt2 | contig 16351 bp, 14 predicted proteins | sample 5400491 | NCBI WGS metagenome assembly WNFD01 (sample SAMN13153343, study PRJNA577476) | soil metagenome | isolation source: 120 cm saprolite under Douglas fir tree site 2 hole 2 replicate 2 | place: USA:California | collected 2015-04-18 | reverse complement strand
GCTTGCTCTTTCACAATACCGTACTGCTTGAGCTTAAGGTACAGAGAACTGCGGGGAATTCCCAGTCGTTTCGCGGTGTTTTCGACACGCCCATTTTCAAGCGAAAGCACAGTCTGAATGTGTTCCCTCTCTAGCTCATCGAGGGTCATTACGCCAGACGTGGGAGCGAAAGTACCCGGAATATTAAGCGGGTCAAAACGGACTGAAGATTCATCTAGAGTCGCAGAACTTCCAAGCAAGATCGACCGTTCCAGAACATTGCGCAGCTCACGAATGTTTCCGGGCCAGGAGTACGCCTGAAGCTTCTGGATGGCTGCATCGGTTATCTCGACGGCGTTCCCTATATCCATAGAAAGCTTGCTTAATAGGTTGCGCGAGAGGAGGGGAACGTCTTCGCGGCGTTCGCGTAACGGCGGAATACATAAAGGAATGGTGCTGATTCGAAAATAAAGGTCATCGCGAAATTTGCCTTGACGAACCAGGGTCGCAAGATCTCTGTGAGTAGCTGCAATGAACCGAACATCAGCGAAACGATCGCGAATGTCTCCTAACCGCCGAAAGCGTTTCTCTTCCAGGACCTTTAACAGCTTCGGCTGGACCACCGGGTCCATATCTCCGATTTCGTCTAGGAACAGCGTTCCCTTATGCGCCGCTTCGAACAAACCCATCTTCGCCTGAACCGCTCCGGTGAATGCACCCTTCTCGTGTCCAAAGAGTTCCGTTTCCAGCAAGTCCCGCGGCAAGCCGGCACAGTTCAGATCGACGTAGGAAGCGCTGGAGTGGGTGCTGGACGTATGCAGCCAACGGGCGAGGACACCTTTTCCCGTACCTGTTTCTCCCCGGATCAGAACCGGGCTGTCAGCGTTGGCGACCTTTTCCGCAATTTCGCGTAGTCCCTGGATGGCACGGCTTACCCCAAGAAACGGATCTATAGCTTCGCGGCGTTTCTTCGAGTCTTCAACCAGCCGGCCCTGGCGGTTACGGCTGTTTTCCAGGCTCCGCTCCATCATCACTAGCAGCGTCTTCGGATCGGCAGGCTTGGTGAGAAAATTGTCCGCTCCCGCTTGGACTGCTTTTACAGCTAGGTCAATCGTGCCATGTCCAGTCAAAACGATGATGGGAACCGTGGCATCTGAGCCTTTGAATTTGTTGATGAGGTCGATGGCGTTTCCGTCTGGAAGGATATAGTCCAAGATCACCAAATCCGGACGGGAAGACTTCCACATGTACTCGGCTTCGGCACAGTTGCCGCCACAGGAGACCTCCATGCCGTTCTCCTCAAGGATCTCCTTGACGGCGCACAAGAGATTTCGCTCGTCGTCTACGAGGAGTACGCGCGTTCGTTTCATCGCAACAAATCCTGTCTTCGCGGGATGAGCCGGCTCCGGAATTCCCGCGACTGAATATTCACAGCCGGTTTCAAACTGAGGGCAGGGGAAGTAACTATTACTGTTCACCAAAAAGATACTCCCAAACGGCAGGCCTTCTCAGATAACTTTAGCGGTGGAGCGTAACCAAGGTAACTCGTGCCTGCACTCCTGGCCTCTGAGTTGGTTAGCGAATGATTGCGCGCGCATCCAGGTAGCCAGGATACTCGTCTGGCCGAGCCGCGTTTTCAGAACGCCGGATTCGAATGTACCCTGTTTGACGGTATTGACGCCCGTATTTCGACAGGACCAGAGTTCCGAGCAAGACCCCTGAGCTGGCCAATTGAGGTCCTCGGTCAGGAAAGCTCTTCCAGGTCGAATCGCCCATCGCGGGTCAGTGCCGATGCGGAGATGCTGCGTCCCGAGTCACCTACTAGTGTGTGGGCAGAGTCGGGAAAGGAGGCGATAATTTAGCGAAATCGAACTTAACGTCTGCTGGAGCAGCGGCGCTCGAAGTCATGAGGAAAACAAGTTTGCACAAGATTGAGAAGATTCAGACTTTTCATGTCCGGCACTAATTGCGATTCCAGGGTGCGGAATCGACTCTCAGAAAACAAAGCTGACTTTCTGTGAACTCAGGAACATGCACCGACGCGCTCTCTCCATCACGTCATTCGTCCTGGCTCCTGCGACATACCCTGCGATGCCCCACGAAAAACTGAATTCGCAGCCAGCTTCGGCCTCGGCGTTCCATCTTTCGGTGAGGGTTCCTAGGCGACCGATTGCGTTTTCAGCCTGCTGCTCTGTGGTATCTGGCATGACCACTACAAATTCGCTGGTGCGACTTCGAAAGATCGCATCTGATCCCCGGAATGTGCTTTTCAGCAGCCGTGCCGCGTGGTAGAGAGCCTGTTCTCCTTGTTCAATGCCCGCGCGCTTCTCGATTGACTGAAAATTATCCAAACTGATTGTCGCGAAAGTAAGCGCGGTTCCAAGGCGATTTGCCCGAGCGATCTCTTTCGCCACCATCGGGTCCAGTGCGCAGGAATTCAGGAGTTGAGTGACCGGATCCAAAAGAGAAAACGCTTGTAGATGCTCGCTCATAACGAACTCTTGCACGAGAGCTCTCCTGGTGGCATTCAACTCCTTCTTTTGAGATGACACATAAAGGCTGAACAACAGAACCAATGAGATCATTCCCCAAAAGAGTTGTGGAAGGTACCTGAAGTCGAAGTGGGAACTCGCATTCGCATTATTCCAGGCCAGGCTGGGTGCGATGACCGCGGCGAAACCCGTGGCCAAGACGAGGATCACGACAATGGATATCGACCAAAGGTGCAGGTCGCGCCTGGAGGTGGTCTTCATTTGCTCCTGAAGGTATTGGATACGATGCGAACGAAGAGCCACATTCTCTCCTCCCGAGCCCGTGGATCCTGCCGTGGGGTCAATGTTTGCTATTTCAGTCCTCAAATATTTGCTCATGACTCGTCTCCCCCGAAATGTTCCATTACTTGGATTCCCGGTCTTCCGCACCAAAATCCTTAAGTTTCCTGTACAGCGTGGTTTTGCCAATCCCAAGCAATTGGGCTGCGAGGCGCTTGTTCCCTCTGGCCTGCAGCATGGCTTCCAGAATGCTTCGCTTCTCAATCTCATGGAGAGGAACCACTCCCACATTGGGGAGACTGATAGATCTTATTTCTTTCGTCCCACGAATCGATCTCGGTAGGTCGAGCAGCCCTATGATTGGCTCTCTTGCCGCACTGCACGCATGCTGCATACAACCTTCCAGTTCGCGGACATTACCCGGCCAGTCGTACATCAGCAGTGCTTTGAGGGCTTCCTCGCTCATTCGGTATTTGCGCCCCAATGCATTGGAGAGCCGGGATAGGAAGCTACACACCAGTAGCGGAATGTCGTGGCGACGTTCCCTGAGCGGGGGCACTCGCAGGCTGAGAACATTTAATCGAAAATAGAGGTCCCGGCGAAAAGTTCCTTCCTCAACTGCGAGCTTTAGATCACGTGTGGTAGCGGCGAGAATTCGCAAGTGGCTTCCAGGCTGCAGAGAATCATGAATAGTCCATATCTCCCTGTCCTGAATCGCGCGCAGGAGCCGGCCTTGTGCGTCCAGAGTGAGGTCTCCAACTCGGTTCAAAAAAATGGTCCCACAGTATGCGGCAATGGTGTCGCCTTTTATATCCCCCGGTGGCAGGGAGTTGCCTATAGCGCCCGAGAGTTCAACTTGCAGTCCCTCCGTCGGGAGGGAAGCACAGTCCAAACTGGTAAATTGCATATGGCGTAAAGGCCCGCTGGAATGAATCGTTCTTGCGATCATTTCTTTCCCGGTTCCTGCTTCACCAACGATGAGCAAGGGATGAGTTGTTCGAGCGGCCCGCTGAACGATTTGATAGATCTTGTGTATCTCTGGACCGTCGCCGACAACATTACCCAGCGGTACTCGAAGGGTCGGTATTCTCAATCTAGGCATGTCCGACATCAGTTTTGTCCTCGGTGGACCGAAACACCTTGCGTCGCACTTGCTCCGCAATGTCTACTCTTCATCTTTAAAGCGAGCATGGACGACTTCAAGTGCCGCCGCCGGCAGAGGGCCCTCCACACGATTCCTTCCGTTTTCTTTGGCTCGGTACAGGGCCTGGTCTGCATGGTTAATCAACTCCTCCACTTCCACGAATCCACTTACTGATGTGGATGCTATCCCGATGCTGACAGTCACGGTTCTGGTTCCGTTAGACGTTGTAACCGCCTTCTTGCTGACGGCTTGCAAGATTTCCTGGGCCCGCCCCTCGGTACGCTTGAGATCACAGTCAGGCAACACCACCAGAAACTCCTCCCCTCCGTAACGGCCCACGTGGTCATAGACGCGCACTGCCGCCGTCAGCCTTCCGCTAACAACCTTCAAAACGCTGTCTCCCGCCAAGTGACCCATCGAATCATTGATCGATTTGAAATGATCGATGTCGGCGAACATTATTCCTACCGAGCCCCCGCTCCTCTTGGACCGGGCCAGTTCTTGCTTCAGGACACCGATGATTTCCATTCGATTTTTGATACCCGTGAGAGCATCGTGAGTCGCGGCAATGCGCAGCGATTCCTGTGTTTGTAGCAGTGTGCTCTGCAGATCGAGGATCCTCTTACCGGCGAGCACACGCGCTTTGAGTTCAGGAGCATAGAACGGCTTGATTAAGTAGTCGTCTGCTCCGGCCTCCATCGCATCGAGAAGATCCTGCTTGCTGTCCTTCGCTGTGATTAGGATCGCGTAGATGTACTGCCGTGCGCCGAGGCTAGTGCGGATCCTCCGGCAGAGCTCAATACCATCCATCTTGGGCAGCACCCAACCCAGCAATGCGAGAGTGGGAATTTCGGACTCACGTAACAAGTCCCACGCTTGGGCTCCGTCCAAAGCAAATACGCAGAGCAGCCCCCACTCCTCAAAGTACTTCTTCATGAGGGCACGATAGATCGGCGAATCTTCTGCGATCACAACTCGCATACGGAAGTGAGGTGCAATTGATTCGCCAGGTGCGGCGTTAAGAGACAGCCTCCGCTAACCTCTTCGGTGCCGACGGTTTCCGCCGTTCGGACGTCGTACACCTAGATCAAAACGGCGTGCCCGAGTGTCCGCCGATTGGACACCCTTCCAGACTCTAGACAATCGAACCGTAACGATCCCGTGTTCTTTCTGGGACTTGCGACTGGCGATGGGATTGCATTTATCCATTTGCGGCGCGGTTGAGAAAGGTTAGTAACTGCGCTGCTGGGTAGATAAGCAAATCACGACGCCGCGAACGAATCGCGTCAAATCGCGTTCGAGGCAGCGAAAATGAAGGGGAAGGAAGAAATGAAACGACTCATTCTTGTCGCAATTTTATTCGCACCGCTCGCTGCTGTCGGACAGAACGAATCGGCGGGGTTAACTCCCGCGCGGGGTTAACTCCCGCACAGCCCTCCTGGACACCCCATCCGCTTCTGTTCAGCGGTCCCACGCTGATGAGCGGCGGATATCAACCGGTCGCTGAGCACCTGGGTGCGGGATTCTTGCTGAACTCCAGCAACATCGGCGGGGATTTCGAGGCACGCTACATGAATGCTCGGAAGACAAACGACAATACTGTGAACAACACAAAAGGGCATGAACGTTATCTGCAGGGCCGTTTGTTCTATAAATGGCACCGCGGCCTCTACTTCGGTGGCGGCGCACAATGGAGTGAAACCTCCACCACGAACTACAAGAAAGAAGCTTGGAGGCCGACTTTTGGAATGGGGGGAGACTATTTTGGGGACAGAGTAAGTTTACGCTGGCAAGCGTTGTACATATTGCCCGGAACAGACAAATCCAATGGTCTACAAGGTCCCGAGCTTCAAATCTGGTTTCCTTCTCCCGTGTCGCGAAGTCACTTCTTCTACCGCGAGACCATCGGGCTATATGAATTCCATCAAACAGTCACTGATCCGAGCGATCCTCACCTGACAGCCCAGCAATTGTCCAGTCGATCGGTAACCTCGTTTCTGGATTTCACTTTCGGCTGGAGATTCTAAGCAGGATGGAGGAATGGATCAGGGAAACAGCATTTGTGGCTCGCAGCAGTTCAAGCAAGATAGGGGCAAAACATGGTCCAGCGACTAACTCTCCAGGGGTATGCATGAAGGTCTTAATCATAGACGACAGCCGGTTTTTTCGTGTGGCTAACGAGCGCGCACTAGCCAAGGCGGGGTATTCGGTTATTACAGCTGCAGACGGCGAAGATGGTTTGCAGCTAGCACGTGCGCACAAACCTGATCTCGTTGTACTGGACATGCTGTTACCAAAATTGACAGGTCCTGAGGTGTTGCGGGCCATGCGAAAGGACTCGCAGACCGCTTCCATCCCGGTCATGGTGCTGACCAGCCTCCCGCAGTGTAATGAGCGGAAGCTCTTGGACGAAGGAGCGACTTGCTACTTCCAAAAGGCGGGGCTAACTCTCGACAAAGGATCGGAAAAGTTCGTCGAAGCTGTGGAGAGAATGCTGTTGAAAACCAGTGCTGCAGGAGCCTGAGTTCTGACCCAAGCTCTTGTGGATTTACCTCAAGCTTCCGCTCTGTTTGCGGGACGGGGGAGCCGCAATCTGCAACGTTTTCTTCCATGCGTTGCAGACCCCCCAAGGAGGCGGCTCCCCTGAATTGTTCCAGAAAAAGTGGGAGCGCAATTGCTGCGGATTTGTTGGTCGCCAATGCGAACGTGAACGATGTGCGACGCGGACATCAGGAGTCCGGGAACGAGACTTTGTCCGCAGCGTTTTTCGAGTTGGCAGTTTAGATGCTGACAGTGTCTGTGACCAAATATGGTTTGGTGGTTCCCCGAGAACCAGTCTCTGGAGGTTGTTTTGTGAATGCCAACACAGGAACGCACGCCCTACGATTCAGGTCCGGCACACGTTGGATGGATCGGCTGGCAGCAGTCAACCAGGAGCTTTGGTTAGTACTCTCCCTTTTTGTCATTGCGGCGATGCTGAACTGGATGGTTGCATCCCACGGTATAGTGCTCGGCTTCTACACCCTTCCGACACTGTTCTCAGCCTACGTTTATGGACGAAAACATGCCGTGTTGACGGCGGTGGGAAGTGTTCTTCTCGTAGTGGTGTTGAGCATCGCCAACCCAGTTCTCTTTGTTCGGTCTTCGGCCGGCGAGTTGAACCAGTGGTTTGATCTAACGGTGTGGGCTAGCCTCCTCGTCATCACCGCCTATTCCATGGGGACGCTGTATGAGCGGAAGGAAACCCACGTTCGAGAATTGCGCCGAACGTACTTTGGAGTACTAGCGATTCTTCAGCAGTTCGTTTCCAACGACAAGTACACCCACAATCACTCGAATCGGGTTGCCTTTTACGCGGTGAGCATCGCGCATCGGATGGGGTTTGATGCAAACAGAATTGACGACGTTAGAGCTGCCGCTCTGCTCCACGATATCGGCAAGCTCGACACCAGTAGAGAGATCCTGTACAAGGCGACCAGTCTGACTCCCGAGGAGACGGCCGAAATGCGACGACATGTTCGCAAAGGTGTCTCCATACTGGAGCCGGTAGGTGGATCGCTGGGCAGAGTGATCCCCATTATTCTCGCGCATCACGAGAGACATGACGGCTCAGGCTACGAGTCTCTCAAAGGTGAAGAAATACCTCTGGAGGCTCGGATCCTAGCAGTTGCAGATGCCTACGACACGCTGACTAGCGATCGTCCCTATCGCAGAGCAGTAACTCCATTCGAGGCCAAGCAACTGATCGATGGTGGTTCAGGAACGAACTTTGACCCCAAAGTGGTGGAGGCGTTCAGCGTGGCCTTTAATGCACGGGAAATGGAGATACCGGAAGGGTTGCCTGTGTAGGAACCAGCCGGAGCCTTGACTGAAGAGAGAGTCGAAAATGTTCAAAGAATCTAGAGAATCCGCTCCGGTTCGAATTCTGCTCGCAAGCCGAAATGTTGCGACGATTGAATTCCTCTGCCAGCAAACGCATTGCCTTTCCATGTATATGGAGACGGCCTGTGATTTGGGCTCGGCGATGAGAAAGCTATGCCACTCCAAGTTCGAAGGCCTCATTGTAGATTTCGAGTTAGGAGATGACGGGTTGCGGCTACTGGGGAGACTGTCCGGCCTGACCTCCAATCGACGAGCTGTTTCGTTCGCAATTGTTACGGATGAACGCCAGGCAGCGAGCGCGTTTCAGGCACCTGCGACCTTTGTGCTTCAGCGCCCCTTCGACACTCCAGTGGTCGTCCGGACTCTTCGCGCAGCGCGGCCCATGATGTTTCGAGAACGAAGAAGGGATTATCGCTACCCAATTGAGGTTCGGATGTTGATCCGCGCGGAGGGCTCCGAATTCGTGGGCAGTTCGGTCAACATCAGTGAGACCGGAATCGCACTTAGCTCTCCGTCGCAGCTAAAGATCGGTGCACGAGTTCAATTACACGTCTGGAGCTTCACGCAAAGACTCTTGAACAGTTACAGCTGTGGCTCTCGGAACGGATGAGTGAACTGGTACCCGGTTGGTGAACGGGACTACTCGATTTCACGCAAGAAAGGGAAACGGCTGCCTCAAGCATTCGCGCCCCCTTCCAGCGGTCAAAGAAAGGGAAAGCTAAATGACGCCAGAAATGGTATTTGAATGCTTGGTCGTATCCGACGACATCCAAGTGCTCTCTTTAATGAAGTGTGCTCTCGATCGACTCTCGATCGACGTCGAGCGTTGTGCTAACCCAGTGAAGGGGCTGGAGCTTTTAGCGAAACGCGATGTGGACCTCGTCGTGTGCGATTGTAAGGGTGCGCCGGGTGAGATTGAACTCGTGAACGGAGTTCTAACCAGCGACCGCAAACGTAAGCCGACCGTCATAACTGTTGTAGATAGTCCGTTCTTGGCACTTGGCGCAAAGAGTGCCGGAGCTCATGTCATAATCCGAAAACCTCTGACACGGGAATCCAGCGCCCAGGGTCTAAAGACCGCTTATTCCAGGATGGTGCGCGAAGAGCGGCGCGCGGCGCGCTACGCAATCATGAGGCGGGTCCTCGCCAAGAACCAGCGTGGCGAACTAGTCCCGATCACCATCACCGATATCAGTGAGCATGGGATCGGCCTTTTCTCGAAAAAGAAGATCGATGTTGGCGAACTCTTAAGTTTTGAGCTGGCGCTTTCAAATGCAATGTCGATCACCGTCCAGGCTCGACTCTTGTGGACGCGACACAGCCTGGGGGGTGCAGATTTCGAGGGCATGTCCGACGCCGACCGGCGATTTCTCCACGGTTGGCTCGCGAGCAGAGTCAGACGCAACTAAGACTTGATCTATAGGAAATACAAAAATCAATTTCACAAAAACCAGCGGTCAAGGTCTCAGTCGCAGTGTTGAACTTAGTGGTTAGCTCGCGATGGTGCCAATCAGCGGGACGCCCCGAGGGCGCAGAAATGCCGGGAGCCACGGGATACGCGGAAGAGTCTCCTAAAGCAAAGGTTTCCGGGTCACCCGGAAGGGAGGAGAGGGCCTTGCCCTAGCATCAACTGGTGGCAGGAGTCAGCCGCCCCATCCAATACATAGGCTGACCGAGGATACTTTTCTTCTTCTTCATTCTTGTTGCTCTTTTCTGCTCAGCGGCCCACTAACTTCTGCAATTCTTCGGGATAACGAGCGCCTTGCAGCGGAATTTTCGAAGCTGCATTCTCGATTTGCTGGAAATCTTCGGGCGCTAGTTCGACGGCGGCTGCGCCAATGTTTTCCTCAAGACGGTGCTGCTTGGTCGTGCCTGGGATGGGAACGATCCACGGCTTTTGCGCCAGTAGCCAGGCAAGCGCGATCTGAGCAGATGTGACCTTCTTCTGCGCAGCAAATTTGCCGAGTACATCCACCAAGGCCTGATTCGCCTTCCGATTCTCTTCGGTGAAGCGAGGAACGATGTTGCGGAAATCGGTTTTGTCGAACTTCGTACCTTCGTTGATCGCGCCGGTAAGGAAGCCCTTTCCCAGCGGACTGAACGGAACGAACCCGATCCCGAGTTCTTCGAGTGTTGGTATCATCTCCGCTTCGGGCTCTCTCCACCAAAGTGAGTATTCGCTTTGTAGTGCCGTGACAAGTTGAACCGCGTGTGCGCGGCGAATCGTCTGTACTCCTGCCTCTGAAAGGCCGAAATGGTTCACTTTTCCCTGCTGGATGAGGTCTTTCACAGCCCCAGCTACATCTTCGATGGGCACGTTCGGATCGACGCGATGCTGATAGAACAAGTCGATGACATCGGTCTTGAGGCGTTTTAGAGAAGCCTCGGCAACTTCCTTTATATGCTCCGGTCGGCTATCCAGGCCAGCTTGCTTCCCGTTCTCGATCTTGAATCCGAACTTGGTGGCGATTACCACGTCTTTGCGGAAAGGACGCAGTGCATCGCCAACAAGTTCTTCGTTTGTAAACGGGCCGTACACTTCTGCGGTATCGAAGAACGTAACGCCGAACTCCACCGCCTTCCGAATGAGCGAAATCATCTCCTGTTTTTCTTTGGGCGGGCCATAACCGAAGCTCATCCCCATGCAGCCGAGGCCGATAGCCGAGACTTCCAGATTGCTTTTTCCAAGTTTGCGTTTTTGCATGACTTCTCCTTTCGAATTGTCTTTTTCGTGGTCTGATCGGGCTACATTGCTGCCCTTGCGCGGTTTTGCTCGCGCCAGCGAGCGGGCGGAACTCCCTCCCAAGTGCGAAAAGCCCGGACAAAGGAATTTCCATCCTCATATCCCAGGAGGTAGGCAGCCTCATTCAACTCGAGGACCGGATTGTTGAGATACTGGCGAGCAAGTTGGTGGCGAGCTTCTTCTAAGACGCTCTGGAAGCTAGCCCCTTTATCTTGCAAACGCCGCTGCAGAGTGCGGGAACTGATGTGTAACGAATCGGCGATGTCTTCGATGGTCGGCCGTCGGCCGGTGAGCTTCTGCTGGATGGCTATGCGGACGTGCTCGATAAAGTTCTCGTCTGCTCCGTCTTCCTGCTTCAGCTCTTTCTCGAACTGAGGCGCGAGCACCGATAAAAGCTCGGCATTCCGCGTTACGAAGGGACGATTTGCGTCCACGGTACGAAACACCATCGCGTTCCGAGGGGCTCTACCCACAACCTGGCAGCCGAAGTGACGTTCAATGGTCTTGGCGTGGGCGCGAGGATTCAGGAACTCCACGCGTAGCGGCGAAAGTCTTGTGCCCGTACCATGGCGCGCTATCGAGAGCATCCAGGAGAAGGCGCATTCAATGAGCACTGGGGGTTCGACTTCGTTCGCCAGAAGCCAGCGGAACTGAATGCCTTCCAGATTGCTTTTTCCAAGTTTGCGTTTTTGCATGACGGTAAGAAGGAATCGTTCTGTCTTGTTTTCGGTACCGAGCACGAGGCCGATCGCGGGGTTGGTGCTGACCTCGCCAACGGCACGCCAAAACGCGAATAGTTCCTCGGTCTTGAGCAGCACGCGGGCCTGATCGACGTATCCTTGGGGTAGCCCGGCCCGTCGAAGGACCGCAGAGGCCGAGACTCCCAGTTCTTCCAACCTACGAAAAGTGCTGCCGGAAAAGCGAAAGTGCTTGTTCATGGACTCACTCGTTGTGCATGGGTCTTAACTTTAGTTAGACGTCATTTGAGTGCCGTGCTATGCAAAACACGCCATTGTGCATGCAAAACACGCCAACGGTAGCGCCGACGCGTACGAGAGGAGTTGGGAAATGAAAACGGCCCACACCGCGAACCCAACCATAGGTTTGCTTCCCACTGATCGCTGCTATAGCGCGAATTCGTGAATTCGTGCGCTTGCAGAATGCGGCAGGAAGAAAAGAACACGTGACACCACTGCTTCCTGAAGTGGCCTGAAGTGGTAGGCGTATGGTGAGGCGATCCGGATTGGAGTAAGATTTTGTCCTGCTTTCATAGTCGCAACCTCTATTGATTTGACGGAGGTGTTCCAATGATCTCCTTCAGCGTAAACCGGCAGCACGTAAATCTGGACGTCGATCCTTCAACTCCTCTGCTCTGGGTTCTGCGGGAAAACCTCGGCCTGACAGGAACGAAGTACGGATGCGGCATGGCTCAGTGCGGGGCGTGTACTGTCCACCTCAACGGCGAAGCGATACGCTCCTGCGTAGCGCCGGTGTCGCGAGCCGAGGGCAAGCAGGTGACGACTATTGAGGGCCTGTCGCCAGACCTGAGTCATCCCTTGCAACGTGCCTGGCTGGCGGAAGACGTACCGCAGTGCGGGTACTGTCAATCGGGACAATTGATGAGCGCAGTGGTCCTGTTACGCGAAAAGCCACGACCGAGCGATGAAGATATTGATCAGGCAATGACAGGCAACATTTGTCGCTGCGGCACGTATCCGCGGATCCGCAAGGCGATCCACCGTGCCGCCAGCATGATGTCCACGGGAGGAGCAAAATGAGCACTCTCCAGATGGAACGGCGCGAATTCCTGAAGTTTTCAGTCGCCGCCAGCGGCGGTTTGCTGATCGGTTTATATCTTCCCGGCGCAAGCAAGTTCGCGGTGGCGGAAGAACGATCGGGAAATGCCTTCATGCCAAATGCGTTCCTGCGTATCGGCACGGACGAACGAGTCACAGTGATCGTGAATCACTCGGAAATGGGGCAGGGTGTTTATACCGCTTTGCCGATGTTGCTTGCCGAAGAGTTGGATGCGGATTGGAACAAGGTTGCCTACGAATCGGCACCGGTCGATCCAAAGTACAACCATCCGGTCTTTGGGATGCAAATTACTGGAGGAAGTTCGAGCGTATGGTCTGGGTTTGAGCAGTATCGCAACGCGGGAGCGGCCGCGCGCGCTATGCTGATCGCCGCCGCGGCGCAGCAATGGAATGCCGATCCAGCGACCTTGCGAACGGAATCCGGCGTGGTACTCGACGGCACGAATCGCAAGTTAAGTTACGGTCAGCTCGCCGAAGCCGCTGCAAAGATGCCGCCACCCGCAAATATCACTCTCAAAGATTCAAAGGCGTTCAAGCTGATTGGCACACCGGTAAAGCGGCTCGATACTCCTGAAAAGATAAACGGCCAAGCCGTCTTCGGGATTGACGTTAAGAATCCGGGGATGCTCAGTGCGGTCGTTGCCCGCGCTCCTGTTTTTGGCGCAAAGATGAAGAGCTTCGATGACTCTCGCGCCCGGAATATGCCAGGCGTGCGCAAGATCGCGGCAGTGCCCTCCGGTGTGGCCGTGGTTGCGGACTCCTTTTGGCAGGCGAAAGTGGCACGCGACGCAGTTCGCATTGATTGGGACGAAGGGGAGATGCATGCCTTCAGCACCAACCAAATGATGCAGCAATTTCGCGAGCAAGCCAAATCACCGGGCAAGAGTGTGCGGCTCGACGGTGATCCCGATGCCGCGCTCTCGCAGGCTGCACAAAAGATCGAAGCTGTTTACGAAGTGCCTTACCTGTCGCATCTGATGATGGAGCCTTTGAACTGCGCCGTCGATCTGCGGGCAGATTCCTGTGAGATCTGGACGGGAACGCAGTTCCAGACGGTGGATCGTGCAGCTGCCGCCAAGGTCGCTGGCCTTCCGACGGAGAAGGTCCAAATCCATACCACCTTCCTGGGCGGAGGGTTTGGCCGTCGCGCCACTCCGCAGTCCGACTTCGTGATCGAAGCCGTTCATGTGGCAAAGGCTGCGGGAGCTCCGGTAAAGGTGGTATGGACGCGCGAAGACGACATGCAAGGCGGTTGGTATCGCCCCGCCTTTCTCCATGCCATTGTTGGTGGTGTTGACGCGAGCGGTAACCCAGTGAGTTGGAAATCGCGACTGGTGGGTCAATCGATAATGGCGGGAACTCCCTTCGAAGGCATGATGAAGGGAAAAGGATATGACCCGGCATCCGTCGAGGGCGTTGACGATCTTCCTTATGAGATTCCGAACCTGGCGGTCGAATCTCATCAGGCCGAGGTCGGTGTGCCTGTGCAATGGTGGCGATCAGTCGGCCACTCACACACCGGTTTCGCCACGGAGTGTTTCATTGACGAACTCGCAGCCCTAGCGCACAAGGATGCATATCAGTTTAGGCGTGCTTTGCTGACGAAGCATTCTCGACACCTCGCCGTACTCGATCTCGCCGCTCAAAAGGCAGGATGGGGTAAGCCATTGCCGGAAGGACGCGGCCGGGGCATTGCCGTGCACTTCGCATTCGGCAGCTATAACGCGCAAGTGGCTGAAGTCTCAGTCACGGAAGGCAAGGTCCGGGTACATCGTATCGTGAGCGCGGTAGATTGCGGCCATTACGTAAATCCAGGCATCATCGCAGCCCAGTTGGAGGGCGGAGCAATCTTCGCCGCGTCGGCAGCGCTCTTTCAGGAACTCACCTTCGAGAATGGGCGGTTGCAGCAGACGAATTTCCACACTTTTCCCGTGATGCGCATGAATGAGTGTCCGGAAATTGAAACCCATATTGTGGACAGCAATGAGAAATCAGGCGGCATTGGAGAGCCAGGAGTTCCGTGCACAGCACCGGCTATCGCGAATGCAGTGTTCGCCGCAACCGGGAAGCGGATCCGCAAGCTACCGATCCGTATGACGGAGGCTGTATGAAGCACTCTCTAACGTCAGTCCTCGTCGCTGTCGGCACCGCGGTTCTGACTCTTACCGGGACGATGTCGCTGTCCCACCCGATCAGTGCGGCGGAAAGGCCTGCCACTAAGGCGACGGCTTCCGCAACTCCGGCGGCAAGCGACGGAGCCCTCTTTGTCGAATTCGTCTCAGTGTTGCGGCATCCCCGCTGCATGAACTGCCATTCGCGCGGTGACTTCCCGCGGCAGGGAGATGACAGTCACCCGCACACCATGAATGTGCGACGCGGCCCTCAAGGTCACGGGGTGACCGCTGAAAAGTGCAGCACGTGCCATCAGGACCATAATCTCGCCGGCGCACACATGTCGCCCGGTGCGCCGAATTGGGGGCTTCCGCCGCCAGCCACACCCATGATCTGGCAAGGCCTCACGGATGCTCAGCTTTGCCGTTCGATTAAGGATCCGAAACAAAACAAGAATCGCAACCTCGATCAACTGGTCGAGCACCTGACACAAGATAAGTTGGTGATGTGGGGCTGGAATCCGGGTGAAGGTCGGACCCCTATTCCGATGTCCCATGAGGAATTTGCCGCGAAGGTGAAACAGTGGCAGGCAGCCGGAGCGCCGTGTCCGGCTGATACGGGCAAGAAATCGGCAACGATCAGTCAACTGCTGCCCGCGGCTAGATGGGGAAGAAACTCGACGGTCTCCGATCAGGTCCCTAACTCGCGCTCGGCACCACGAAACAATGCCCTCAGGGCGCGTAATACCCATCGCATCAGGATAACAATGATCACCAGCAGGGCAATCACAAGGGCGGCTGCCGAATAAGGATGCTGGGTGGCAAACCAGGTCAGGAAGATAGCCAGAGCATCCTCACCGAAACTCAAGCCGATATTCGAGATTGGCTCGGGCGAGGGAGTCATCGCGGCGCGCACTGCGGTCTTGCCTCCGTGTGCGGCCAATGCGATGAGACCGCCAAGCGCGGTGGCCAGGAGTTGTTTTCCAGGAGGAAGGTGTGACGTAGCGGCATAGGCCAGCAAGGCGGCGACGGGCACACGCACGAAGGTGTGCAGAGCATTCCAGATCAGATCGAATGCAGGAACCTTGTCGGCAAAGAATTCGATGACGAACAGGGCGATGCTGGCAGCGATGATCCACCAACTCTCCAGCAAATGAAGTGAATCAGGTAGAGGCAGCAGATCGAACCGCGCCAGCAAGCCCAGCGTGGCAACCGTCGCATAGACGTTCAGGCCAGCGGCAAAACTGGTTGCGACCAGCATAGCTACGAGTTCAGTCGCTGGAAGTCTCACTGAGAGTCCAGCATAACGGTAAACATCGTATTCAAACCAGTGAAGGGCTCGCGAAGATAGAGAAGTGGCTGGCTGGAACTAGCTTGCGTTGCTGAGCGAGTTCGCAAACAACACCGCAGAACTGTGTTATTTTGCCGGATTCTGCGGGGCTATTGCGACGTCAACGGCATGAATATTGTCAGACTTTTGGGTGTCGAAAGAAACCACCGTGAAATTGCCACCGACATCACGGGCTTCGACCGTGCTCGTCTGCGTTCCAGAGGCGCCTGGCTGCACGGTGTCACGGGCCTTGGTGGTCACTTGCAAGCCCGCCCCGGGGTCCACGCGATTAAGCTGTTCGACACGTTTTTCAGTTGCCTGCTTACCATCAGAACCTGTCCGCTTTACTGTCGTTACTCGCTGGCTCAGATGCAGGTTCGTGTCCTGGGCTGAGCCTGAGGCGTCCGGAGAATAAGTTTCAATCGTACTTTTCTTCTCGCCGGGTGCGGTTTCCGATTCTTTGCCCACGGTGCGTGAGACTGGCGCAAGCTTGCCTTCGACGTCTGGCCGCAGAACCTGCTCATCGGTTGTGCGTTCTTTTCCGTCTTCCTTAATCGTGCTTTCCTTCCGCTCA
>WNFD01003226.1_pt1 | contig 16351 bp, 20 predicted proteins | sample 5400491 | NCBI WGS metagenome assembly WNFD01 (sample SAMN13153343, study PRJNA577476) | soil metagenome | isolation source: 120 cm saprolite under Douglas fir tree site 2 hole 2 replicate 2 | place: USA:California | collected 2015-04-18 | reverse complement strand
ATGCGGCCATGCGCCGTCGCCCTCGGGGTGGACTGGTCATGCCTCAGCATCGGATAGTACTCGATGAACTCCATCACTTTATTTCACGAGACTCATTAGAGCCCAAAGAAGCCGAGACCGTCACCCTCATTTACCAGTGGTACGCGGATGGGGTCGGCATGGACGGCATTGCTGCACGGCTAAACGCGCGAGGCGTTCCCTGCCCCCGCCAATCTAAGGGGCACCGCCCCAGGCGAGATGGGGTTGGCCCAGGCTGGGATCTCAGCGCAGTTCGGGTGATTCTCATCAACGAGCTCTACCAGGGGCGGCGCATCTGGAATCGCTCCCATTGGGTTCGTGAGCCCGGCAGCCGGCGCCGCCGGCGCGTGCTCAATCCTGAAAATGAATGGATCGTGGTTGAGCAGCCGGAGCTACGGATCGTGAACGATGTCCTATGGCAGCGGGTCCAAGCACGTCGCGCTCAGCTAAGCGCTCTCTATAGCAAGCCGTCTCAGTTTGGGAAGACGCGTGCTGCCTACGGCACGTACCTATTGTCGGGGCTTCTGGTCTGTGGTTACTGCGACGGTTCACAGACAATCCGGACAGGCAGTCCGGACCGTAACAACCAGAAATATGGGTGTACGCGTCATTGGCGGCGAGGCTCAGCCGCTTGTGCGAACAACGTGCTGCTTCGACGCGATGTGGCCGAGGCAAAGGTTTTTGACCTCCTTCGAGAGCGTCTTTACACGCCAGAGGCTATCTTGCGCCTGGTCGAGATGGTCAACAGCAGGCTCAAGGCGTTGGCTCCGACCACGGCGGCCGAGCGGGAGTCACTCGAGGCCAGCCTCGGGCAGCTCCGCCACGAGTTCGAGGGCTACCGTAAGTTCGTGGCGAAGGGTGATACGTCGATCAAGGTCCGGCAATGGCTCACTGAGGCTGAACAGAAAGAAGCCCGATTGAGAGAGCAGCTCGCCCGGTTGGACGAACGGGAAGCCCGACGGCCATTGCAAGTTCACCCAAGCCGGGTCGAACGGTATTTGAGCGACCTGGGCGAGACCTTGCGAAAGGGAGGCCAGCGGGCGCGTCAGCTGTTACACGAAGATATCGCTCGGATCGTGATCCACCCCGTCCGATCAGACACGGTGAAGCACTTTGCCAGGGCCGAAGTGGTGACCACCGGCAAAGGGCTTCTGGAGCGTGTAGCGTTCGTGGTTGCGGGGGTCGGATTTGAACCGACGACCTTTGGGTTATGAGTTGTATTCAGACCGTGCCGGCCAGGGGCACGCCAAGGCACGGCACGGGCTTCTTCCTCGCACACAGGGCGCAAGCAGATGTCGGTAAGCACGTGATCGCGCCAGGGGCCTTGAACACATCGGCCATTGCCGAGCCGATTTCGAGCAGCGAGTAGCTCTTATCCAGATTGGTCTTTGTGAGTTTGATGAGGCAGGACGAGCAGAGGAACTTGCCCCGGTAGCCTCCCTGAAGGAGGCTACCGACGACGCGCCGGACGAAGTCGCCAACCGTGTAGATGGTCGCTTCTAGCTGCATTGCCAAGACCTCCTGAGCCGGGATTCCCGCTATGGAGCCATGCCGCCTCTCATGGCGGCGTCCACCGACGGACCGTCCCGGGAGTCAACTCGTTCACGCTTCTCGACACGTTGACGGCGGCGCTTCTGGCAAACTCTGGGGCGTGTCCCCGACACCCTCGATCAGGCGGCCTTGACTTCGATCATCCTCGGCACCGCGGCTCGCGGCGCGGGGACTCTCACTTCGAGCATGCCGTTCGCGTACTTGGCCTCCACCTGGGCGGCGTCGACCCCCTCGGGGAGGGTCACGCTCCGCTGGAACGCGCCGTACGTGACCTCGCGGACGAAGTAGTCCTTGCCCGTGGAGTCATGATTGGCCTTCCGCTCGCCCTTGATGGTGAGGAAGTTGTCCATCAACGACACCTCGACGGCCTTCGGATCCACACCCGGCAGGACGAACTGGATGATGTAGGTGCCGTCCTCGAGCCGTCCCTCCGCGGCGGGGAGCCACGACGCAGCAGGTTGAGCGGTCTCATCCGCGGCACCGTCGAAGAACCTCGGGAACAGGTCCTCGACGTGGTGGTGATGGCGTTGGAACTCCGGGGTGAAGGGCGACCAATGCATCATGGTGGTCATGGCGCGTTCCCTCTCTCTGGATCCTAGCGACGATCGCCAAGATCAATTCAGTTCGGTCCATTTCAGTATATAACATATTTTATTTATATATATCATATTATGATATATACTGCGCCAGGGAGAAGATCAACGAAGTCGTCCGGACGGCTCGGGGACAAGGCAAGAGGACCACGCGGCTCTGACACAGACCGAGATACTTCGTATGTGAGGCGTCGCGATTCTGTTTCGGAGGGGCAGAACGTTGCGGATCTCTGGCTGTGGCTTGGGGTGCTCCTAGGCGGCGCGTTCCTCCTCTGGCGCCTTCTGGGTTGACCTAGTCTGACAGGTAATGGCTAGCTCGTTCGGCCCACGCACGCGCCGACGCTATCTCGGAAGGATCGGCATTTGAGAATTCGCTGGGAATTTGAGAATTCGCTGGGAATGGTGGCGCTGACGCCTCACGACCACTCACCCGGCGGTCGGTCGAACGCGGCGCGATCCCAGCCAGCGAGATCAGCCCTTGCATCGTACGCGCTCTGATAGAAATCCAGAACCGCTTCATCCGAAGATGCTGCCGAGCGCACCACTTCGTACGGGAGGATGAAGTCGGCCAGTTCGCGGCTATGGTAGGCGGCGGCTGTGGGACCGATCAGCTTTGGGGACCTTGCGCGACGTCGGCTGCGCCTCGCGTGGCGAAACGACATTCTTCGCCCAGGGCGAACGACACTCGATCCCCACCGACGCGAAGGAGGGTGGGGGGCGGGCGGCGGTCGAGGTGCGACGTCAGGCGGGAGGCTTCTGGACCGCTCATGCTCGCGCTGGCGGCGTATTCGCCTCAGTCCCATCAGCACACTGCAGGCAGCGATTCCACGCCACCACCCCTCTTCGACAACCTCGGGAACTATCAGCAGAAGATAAAGTCTTCGTCTCCAGGACCGCCAGGCAGCTCAAAGCCTACGGCTGATTTGAAGGCAATACCCGGCAAATGCCAGCTGAATCCTCAACTCGTCCTCGGCAAGCCATTCGAGATCGGTGCCTCCGCACGGGCACCGGCCGAAGGGCTGCGCGAGAGCGTGACATGAAGAGCGCCCCCGCAGCCCCGCCCGCGCGCCGGTCGAGAGTCTGTAGAAGCCGCGTCAGCGCGCCGCGGTAAGCGGCGGCGACGCGGCGAGGCGATCGAGCGTGGGCAGAAGGTGGCCCAGGATGCGAACCGGCAGCGCGCTCGTGAAGTTAAAGCGCGCCGCCTCCGACCCCGGCACGTAGGCGGTGACGGTGCCGAAGTAGCGATTGTTCAGCAGGAAGATGAACGTCGCCGCCCGGCTCACCACGCGCGACTCCACCACCGAGCCGTTCTTGGCGTAGACGACATAGCGGTGATCGCCGGTGCCGGTCTTGCCGCTCACCGTGTGGCTGCCGCCGCTCGGGCGCGCGAGCGCGGGCTTGAGGCCGCGCGCGGTGCCCAGCTCCACCACCTGCGCGAGCATTCCGCGCGCCACCGCGGCGATCTCCGGCGCGAGCACCTGCGTCGGCGGGGTCTCCGCGCGCGCCATGCGCGTCTCGTAGGGCGTGCCGGTCGCGAAGTCGAGCGTCTCGATCAGCACGGTGGGCTGGCGGACGCCGTCGTTGAGGATGATGCCCATCAGCTCGGCCAGGGCGGCGGGCCGGTCGCCCGAGCTCCCGATGGCGGCGGCGAGCGAAGGGGTCAGCGAGGCGAACGGATAGCCGAGGCGCGCCCAGTCCCGATGAATGTCGAGGAAGGCGTCGAGCTCCAGCAGGCTCGCGATGCGGTGATCCTGGGCGTTGCGATGGCGCGTCAGGAAGAGCCAGCTGTAGACCGCCTGCCGCTCGGCGCTGCTGGCGCGGATCGTCTGTCCCATCCCCGCGCCGGGATGTCGCCGCAAATAGCCCGCCACCCAGAGCTCGAGCGGGTGCACGCCGGCCACGTAGCCGCGATCGGCGAGCGGCGTGTTCTCGGGCGTTGCCAATTCGTAGAGCTCCTCGATGGCCGTGTCGGTGAGGGCACGCCCGGGCAGGCGGTTCGCCAGGTGATCGCGGAAGACGTCCAGGCTCGCCTCCGGATAGACCGAGCGGAACGCATGGGCGAGGCCCTGCGGAGTCTGCCGCGCGCCGCTCAGCACCACGTCGAGCGCGGCCTCGACGGACAGGCCCTGGTACTTCCGGTAGAAACGACGGATGAACTCGCTGCCCTCGCGATCCGCGAACCGGCTGAGATAGCGATCACGGCGCGGGTCGTCCGGATCGTCCAGGATGCGCGCGAGCAAGCCGGGTGAGCCATAGAGATGATGGCTGACCACGTCGCGCATGAGACGGATGAAGACGAGGTTCACCGAGTTCTGGAAACCCTCGCGGATCGTCAGCACCCGCGCGTCGTCCTCGCGGTCGAAGTTGCGGAAGGTGTGGAGTCCGCCGCCCGTGAAGAAGGCTTCGGCCGGGCTCGCGGAATACCGGCGCTCGAGCGAGGCCTCCAGCATGGGCTGGAGCGCGCGGTCGGCCCCGCGGGCGCGGGCGAGATACTCCACGGCCCAGGCCCCCAGGTGGTCCTTCGGGTGAATCTTCACCGCGCTGAGCGCCGCGGGCTCGAGGCGCGCGTAGCGATTGTGAAGGTCGGCGACCACCTCCAGATACGAGACGAGCGTGCGCAGCTTGGCGGTGGACCCGAGATCGATGCGCGCGCCGCCGTTGATATCGAGCGGCTGATCAAGATTGTCGGTCTGGATGCGCACGCGGTTGACCCCCGCCCCGCGCTCGTAGACCGTCACGCTGTAGAGCGCCCGCGCCGGGTCGCCGCCGCCCAGCAGCTTCTCGCCCACCAGGCCCAGGCGGTCGAGGGTCGCGGGCTCGCGCAGCGAGCGCAGGAACCGCGCCACCGCCTCCTGCGCGGGCGCGTCCAGCGTGCTGCGCGCGGTGAGATCGAGCCGGTCGAGGTCGTAGAGGGCGGGCACGCCCAGCATCCCGCTGAGGCGGCTCCGCACGAGGTTGACGCCCTTGCGCTCCACGAAGGCCGCGGGCGGCGCGCCGCCGCCGTGCCGGAGCTCGAGCCGCTCGCCGAGCGCGGCGTCGCGCAGGCCCGCGTCGATCACCTCGGCGCGCGCCAACACCCGGAGGTAGCTGTCGGTGAACTCCTCGAGCCCGCGCGGGTTCTCGACCAGGTAGAAGTACGGCCGCCGCGCGGCCAGGATGAGGCTCAGCGCGCGCCTGAAGACACGAGCACGCTGGGCGTCGGCGACGGCCGCCGGCGTGGCGGCGAGCAGCCGATTGGCCTCGGCGAAGTCGACGCCGTACCAGATGCGGAGCCCATCGCCCACGCCGTGCACCTCGCCGTGACCGGCCGCGGCCGCGAGCGGCAGCGAGTCCAGGTAGTCCACCACGATCTGCCGGCGCGTGGCGCGGGTGGCCGGACCCGTCTGATACACGCGCAGGCTGGCCGAGATCATCTGGCGCAGCTTGTCGGTCGCCGAGCGCGTGCGCCCGTCGGACGAGTGCCGGAGCTTCTCGAGCTGAGTGGGCAGGGTGCTCGCGCCGATGGAATGGCGCTCGCGGCCGAGGCGCCCGACCGTCTCGACGCCCACCGCCTTGGCGAGGCGCCGCCAGTCCACCGCGGGATTCCGGAACGGCTGCGCGGTATCGAGCAGCTCGCGGCTCTCGATGAAGAGCAGGATGTTCACCAGAAGCGGCGGGACTGCGTCGAAGCGGTCGTAGACCTGCTCCGGATAGCGCGCGGCGTAGACCGGATGGCCGTCGCGGTCGAGCACCTCGAGGCCCGCGCGCGTCTTCTCGTGATAGGGCGGGGAGATGCCGAGCGCGGCGAGGTGCTCGAGCCCGGCGGAGAGCCGCGCCTGGGCGTCCACGCGATAGCCGCGCGCCTCGAGGCGGTCGACGAAGGCGGGCAGTCGCGTGTAGCCCAGGCGCTCGTCATATGGCCCGGAGCGCGGGAAGCGGGCGGAGGGGCTCGGCCCGGCCTCCACGCGATACGTGAGGCTCCGCGCCGCGTACGAGAGGGCGAGCGCCTGGACGGTGGAGGTGCGGATTTCCACGAGCGCGGCGAGCAGCGCGATCAGCGCGAGCACGGGGATGAGGACCGACCGCCGCTGGAGCAGTTCGCGGACGCGCGGGATGAGGGGAGCGGGCCGCGCGGCGCCACCGAGCACCTCGTCCCCCATCACCCCGGTGGCGAGGGCGGGTCGTGTTCCACCCAGGGCCGCTCGCGAGGCAGGACGCGACGACAGGAGGAGATGTCTCAATGAGAACCGGCCGCCTGAGTCTGCCACTGACTGTTCAACCTTTCTTCTACGACGAACGTTCCCTCTCGGCGAAGGATATTGAGCCAGAACGCCGATCGGCTCGATGACAGCACCGACAGCGCGCCCGCGGCGCCACCCGCGCAATGGCGAGCTCGGCGCCGTGCGCCACCGTGTCGTCGGCAACAACGTCGAAACAAAATCGCAACCCCTCCGGATCGACGCCCGCGGCAACCCCGATCTCCACGACCACCCGAGTCACCGTGCGCCGCCCCTCGGCTCGCGCGCATCCCACCACCAAGTCGACGATGCTCTGGCTTAGCGCCAGTTCGTACATTGGCCTGTTCCGTCCGACGACGTTCGGTCTCGGGCGGCCATTGTACCAAACGCAACCGCCGTGCCGAGCGTGCGTAGCGGAGTGGTTCCGCTTGCAAATAGCTGACGCAAAGACAAGTGCGGTGGGCCACGAGCGCCACTCCAACGCGCGATCCCAACGTACCCCGATACGCCCGCCAGCGCGACATACCCTAGCGGGGAGCGCCGCACGCCTATCTCCCACGCCAAGCACACGAGCGCGCTAGACGAATCCGCCGCATACGTGAGCCACGAGTTTTTCGAGCCCAACGCGAAGGTCGTCACCCACGACGTGTGGTTCTTGGAGCGAAGGAATAATCCTTTCCCCATACCTGACCGGCCTCCGTGTTGTCCCCGCCGCTATCGTAGTTCAGTCGGCTCGCCGAGGTATGGGCCGGATGGCCCTTGGCCCCCCACCCTCGGGTACGACGGGAGGCTCTCCAAACGGTCTAGCCGTAACACCAGCGGCAGCCCACGGGCCGCCTCACGGACTCTTCTCCTCGGATCACGAGTGGCGACCAGCTTGACCTACGTCTTTGAGTTGAAGTGATACTGATAGACAACGCCCTCTTCGTCCAGGGCGAAGAGGGCGTTGTGGATGCGCAGACTTGGATGAACCTCGCCAGTCCTGCCCCCGTGATGACTAATCTGTCGCCCCCTCCTTGCCCGGACCCGGTGATGGCCCGCGACCGTGGTTCCCAATCTGTGGGGACGGGATGATCGTTCCCCGTTGTTCTCGTCACATTCCGCCGGCCTGCAGCGGACGGCGACTCACTCTGCGGCGGACTCCGGACTGGTGCATGCGCGGGTCCTTCCTCCCGCTCCTCTCCCGACCCGCCCGGCTCCGGATTCGGCGGACCGCCTCGACCTGACCTTCAACGTTGACGAGGACGGCCCCGTCACCGTCTCGCTTCAACCCCTCGTCAATGAGCGCCCGCAGCACCATTTGAAGGCTCACCGGGCGCTTGAGTTTGCTCATCGCCTTTCCGGCGAAGCCCCGAGCCCGGTCGAGGATCCCTTGGGGAACCATGAGCAGGACCTTGGTCTTGTCCTCGAACATCGCGACCTCCGCGTTCTGCCGGCCTGACCCGTCGCCTCGACGATAGCCGGCTCTGTCGTGAGTACGTGAGAATATAACATATTGTACATATATATATTGAACTATGATATATACTGATTTCAGAAGAAGATCGACGAAGGTGGCCGGACGGCTCGGGAACGAGAAACGGAGGAGCCCGAGCCATGCACCGGGACTGTCGCACCGCCTCGAGTCGCCCAAGGTCCACTAAGCGGGCGTGATGCGCCGACTGGAGTCAGGGGGCGGGGTCACGTGCTATTCGCGGCTCTCCTGGTACGGCAGGATGGCGCGAGGGGGACTGCCGCTTCGCCCCTCTGTCTCGGTGGTACTCGAATCCCCCTTTCATCCAAGTGGGAGCCTGCCGTCACAGGGCGCGACCCGTAGCGCGGTGAAGGGGGACGTGACGTGAGGTAGGTGAGCTGCAAGGCAGTGACGGAGGAAGCGTCATGAATGTCGTCATGTTCACGATCATGGTTCTCGCAGGAGTGCTGATAGGCTGGCTCGCCGGGTTCATCATGGAACGAGGCGGCTACGGGCTGCAGTGGGACATCGTCCTCGGTCTCGCTGGCAGTGCGATGGGGAGCTGGATCTTCTGGGCCCTGGGGGCCTCCTCAGGGGCGGGCCTGGCGGTGCTGGCTATGGTTGCGTTCGTCGGGGCGGCCGTCCCGATCGTCGCTCAGCGCCAGATATGGCCCACATCCCCCTAAGGGCGTGACCCTCACGCCTGGGCGGGTCCCTGTCGTCGCGCACAACGGGGCGGCGGCCGGACTTGTCTGAGGTGTGAGCAACTCATGCTGTACCGAGAGGTGCGGTGTGCCGACGGAGCTCACAGACACAGGTGACCGTGGCGCCGTCCGTCCAGCGGGAGGTCTGTTACAACACCGGCTGCTACCATCTGCAAGGCGACGGAGTGACGGTCGCTTATTCCTGGATCTGGGTGCCGACCGCGCCGCCGCCGCCCCCGGGTCCGCCGAGCCGCTAGAGCACGCGCTGCACCGCTCTTGCCTCGGTCCGCCGTGGTGGACGGTCGCCGCCTGGGTCCACGGATCGTCTCGGCTTGCGCTAGGTGGGGAGGCCGGGAGTTGAATCGCCGATCGTCGCATTGCATGATGTCGCGTTCATCATCTGAATCTGCCATTGCCCCGCCCCTGGCCGTTGCGGTATCGGCTTGAGCGAGTCCCATGGGTGCTGACGACAGACAGGGAGGGCTGAAAGCGATGCGAACCTGGCGACTCCTTACACTGGCGGGAGTACTAACTGGCATGATGACTGGGACCGTATTCTCGGCTGACACTGTAAGGGTATTCCGCTATGACGGCAGTCTTCAATGCGGAATGGGGCAGGCCGTGCCCTTGGACGAAATGGCGAAGGAACTAACGGCCGTAAACATCAAAGTGCTCTCAAGCGAGAAGCGAGTCGTTTCAGGTTTGATCATCGCCCTGTGTGGAGCTCCCACCGGTAGGGCGAACGTATATGAGATAGCCAAAGACGATTTCCCGCGAATACCGGCCGACCGACAGGGCGTCAAGAGATTTCGGCCCTGGGTTTATGGTGGTCCCTCAATCGAAGTCGCGAAGTATGACGGAAGCCTGCAATGTGAAATGGGCAGACCCGTGTCACTGGAGGAAATGGAGAAGGAGTTGCGTGCTGCGAACATCGCCGTACAGGCGAAAGCCAAGAAGGCGGATGGGATTCAACACCTGCAGATGTGCGGAGCATCGACGGGCACGATGAACGTGTACCGAATCAACACGTCAGACTGGGAGAAGGCTCGAGTCTTAGGCTTTGTTCTTTATATCGAAGGGATCTCGATCGCGAGAGATCGAAGAACGCGTAACGTGGCGACGCGACCCTGAACAGTCATCTCCCCGCCTTCTGCATCCGGCGTTTGTCGCATGGGTGCGAGCCGATCCGGATCGATCCCGCAATTTCGCAATGACCTCATGACCGCCCTTCAGGACGTGCGAGGCAAAGCTCAAGCGCACGTACCAATCTCATTTCTTCATGAGAAGTTCAAGCCCGTCGGCGCATGCTCGGGCTACTGCATAGCCAGCCTTTTCTTGCCCGGGCATCTTGTCCCAGCCGCCTTTTTCAATGGCTTCAGCTCTCTGCCAGCTACCTACTGCCTCGAGTGCTTTGAGTTTCTCTTCATGATTCGGTTGCTTCATAAATTGGGCGACGCAGATCGCCGCCTGACTCGCCAAGACCGCCTCTTTGGTCCTCGTTTGGCCAGTGCCGGAGGTTGTCCAGCCACCCCACGCAAAGCCGATGATCATGGCGATGACCGCCCCACCAATAAGGCCCCACACTCCATACTTAATCTTCGCTGCCGTCTCTGGCTTCATTGATATGACCTCCTGAACCGGATTCCCGCTATGGAGCCAATGCCGCCTCTCATGGCGGCGTCCACCGAGCGGACCATCCCGTCAGTCCACTCGTTCACGCTTCCCAACACGTTGCCGGCGGTGCTGCTGGCAAACCCTGGGGTTTGCGTGACCGTGCGTTCAGGTGAGGTGACATCGGGGCGCGTGCCGGTCGGCACCGGCACGCCCCCACACCCTCGATCAGGCGGCCTTGACTTCGATCATCCTCGGCACCGCGGATCGGTGCGGGCGCGCGGCGACAGCGGCCGCTTCCGCCAGGCGTAATACCCGCTGGGAGAGACACCCAGCACCCGCGCCATGGTCGCGACGCGATGCACGGCCTGATGTGCGGTCCGCGGCATCGTCGAAGGACCTCGGGAACAGGTCCTCGACGTGGTGGTGTAAAGAGCGCGACCACGGGACCGGGCCATCGCGCGAGGTCCAGTCGCGCGGCATTGCTCGCTAGACCCTTGCGATCGACGTCGCCCGCTCGAGCCTTGGCCAGGTACAGGCCAAGCACGCGATACGTCCTCGAGGGGTCGAGCTGGACGGCCCGGGCGAAGTCAGGCACGGAGGCGGTGAAGAGCCCCTGATCGAAGCGGGCGAAGGCCCGGTGGTAGAAAGCGAGCTGAAAGGCCGGATCGAGCGCGATCGCCTTGTCGTAGTCCTCGATGGCCTGCGCGTAATTTTCTTTGAGATGGTACACGCGCCCGCGTTGGTGAAGCCCCTGGCCGAGGTCGGATCGAGGCGGATGGCCTGCTCGTAGTCCTGGATCGCCCGCTCGTAGTCGCCTCGCTGCTGATGGGCGCGCCCACGGTTGCTGTAGATCAGCGCGGAATCGGAGTGGAGCTTGATGGCCTGATCGTAGTCCGCGATGGCCCGCGCGTAATCGCCCTTGTTCTGATAGGCATTGCCGCGATTATTCAGGGTGACGGCCATACTTGGCTCCGACAGCTCGCCCGACTGGATGGCGCGCGTGCAGCGGGCCAGGGTCAGGTCCGGTATGGACGTCTCCGCGCACTTCTCCGCGTCATCGTTCCACTGCGCCGGTGCGGGCCCAGCGAGCAGGAAGAGCAGAGCGTTCGCGATCAGCAGCCTGCGCACACAGGAAGCCTCGCGTGCCTCAAAATGAGCCGGTCTCCCGCAACCGCCGGCCCTCCGGAGTCCCGGGTACGCAACGGCCAGACTGCTTGGGCGTCAAGCGAGCGTAAGCGGCGCCACGCCAGCTATCTTTTCGCACCTTGGGCCATCCCTAAACGCGGATGACGGTCGAGCGGACCAGGATGTTACCGAGGTCGGCGCGTTGACCTTGACGCGTGATTGGTATCGCCTCGACCGGTGGGCGTCACATCGCCACGAAGAGGTGCAGGGCGGATGTGACAACCGGCAGGGTTGGCCGCCCTTTCCGCGCACGGACTGTCTGACCGAGATGGCCGCGTTCGGCCATGACACCGTCCGCGTAGACCCCGTTACTGGAGCGGGGCTGCCCGACGGACGGACCATGACACCTAGATGGTTACTACGGCGACGTCATGGGCCGCCATCCAGTCTGCTACCTTTTCCCACGTCTGCGGTGCCCGGCGTTGCCACGCTCTGAGGGCTTGAGAGGACACCACAACGTACGGCATCCTGTCACGGATCACAGCTTCGACGACGCGTGCCAAGTCGGTTTGTGATGTTCGTAGTTCAGTCAGAAGCTCTTTCGTATCCATGACGGCCTCCAGTTTCTGCGCCCCCATTGACATGTCGAATGGAGTACCTGCGCCTGCACGCGCCGCGCGGACTGCGGCAAGAAAACGTTGAGACTCGTCCGAAAGTCCACGGAATTGGGCGACCTCCCGCTTCAGTGTCGAGTTTTCTCTGGCAAGGGCGAACAACTGGAGCATGCCGGAACTCCTTGTTCGTGAGGAGGAGGAGGAGGAGAGCCGATGGCTGTCGTGGAAGGTGGAGACGATGTGCGGCGAACCGGTGCGAGAGGAGACAAGTGGGCTCTGCGGTCGATTGGAAAAAGCTGATGGTCGTCGCGATGCCCAAGCCAACCTACCGCCCGAACGGTTCTCATCGGAGGACCTCCACCGAGCGAACCTTCTTGGCCCCTAGGCACCAGACGGTTCCGTGGCGCGAAGTGGTGCCAGTGGCGAGAGCGTATAACACACTCCTCGGAACCCCGGCAGAATTAGAAGGGTTTCATTTTGCCAGGGGCGGTAGGTCTAAGTGCTCCCGATTGATCGGAGGACGCACCCCCTCATCGGACGTCCCAGAGATGCCCCATGCCCCGATGAGCACTGTGGCTGTGCAGGCGGCAGGTGCAGCGTCTCGGACATGCGGGCGGCACGGCGAGTGCTCGCCAGCGTCAAGGCGACAGCGATTGGGGCTGGGCGTCCAGCGGTGCCTGCGGTAAGCCCGTCCACTCAAGGGCAACTGCACGACGTTGCTGATCGAGGCCGCCGTCAGATCCGGCTTGAGTTCCCAGGCCCCGGCTTAGCTCACGCCGGGGACGGGCTCGATAAGTTCCGGCCCGTCGTTGCTCGGGGACGACACGAGCGAGGATACCGGAATTGCTTCCATCCCCTCCAACGGGAAGGGACGCAGACAAGGTAGGACCAATACAGAATTCCGCAAGACACGAGCTACAGCGAAACCAGACAGGTTCTTCGGACGCCATTGGCGTTGCTCCTATCGTCAGTTCGGCTGGACTCCTGGCCGTGCCCGCCCACGCACTCGGGTGTGAGGAGGGCGACGGCGGCGAGACCGATCAGACGGCGCATCCGGAGATCCTCCGTGGATGGCATAGGGTCCACACCATTGGGATGCGGATCATAGCAGCGTATCGATCTGCACACACTTGACCTGATTCCTGCACCCGCCTAGTCTCAGCCCGTCATGCTGCCGTGGTATAGCCCGTGGCTCAAGGTCTCGCTGGCCCTCCGAATGGCGCTTACCTACCCGTGGGATGCCAGGATGACCTCCTCCGCCGTGACCGCCCTCGCCGCCCCGCTCTCGTCGTGCCGCTTCCAGTTGCGGATGACACTGGGGCAATGTCCAACTCCTGTTGGCAACGGCTGCCTAGCGGCATTCTGTGGGCTGCCCAGAAGTACACGCTGGGGCTGGAGGAAACCGCTATGGTCGTGTACGCGTTCGACGTGGATGAGACACTGGAGGTCAGCAAGGGTCCTGTGAAGCTGGTCGATCTTTTCAAGCTGCGCGAGCACGGCCATATCGTCGGCCTCTGTGGGAACTGGGCGATGGTGACGCTGCACTGTCCGGACTGGCACCACATCTGCTCGTTCGTGGGGCCATGCGGCATCGAGAAGCACGACTTCTTGCGCCAGCTGCGGCAGTACATTCCGGGGCATGACTACGTGATGGTCGGCAACATCCTCGGCATTTCCGGCGCGAGCGACGACTGTGGCGCAGCGGAGCGCGCAGGCTGGCGCTTCATCCAAGAAAGCGAGTTCGCCAAAGGGGTGCGATGAATAGGGGCGCCTGCGGATCCCCTCATCTTGAGCCAACGGAGCCGGATTGTTCGCTTCGCGGTGGAGCATCGCATTCCGGCCATGTACAAGTGCAGGGAGTTCGTGCGTGACGGCGGTCTGCTCTCCTACGGACCCAACCTCATGGAGATGTTCCGCCGGTCCGCCACCTACGCGGACAGGATCCCTGAACGGCGCCAAGCCCAGCGACATCCTCATCGAGCGGCCGACGAAGCTCGAGCTGTCCCGTCAACCTGAAGGCCGCGAAGGCGCTCGGCCTGACGATCCCGCAGTAGCCGCTGCTGGGGGCGGACGAGGTGTTCGAATGAGGGCGTCACACCTGACGTATGTTCCAGGGGGACCGACTCGATGATGACCATCGTGACACACATGCAACTGAAAGAAGGTACTGAACATGAGTGGGATGCCGTCATGCGCAAGCGTCTGACGGCCGCGAAGAAGCAACCGGGTTGGGTGGGAGGGCAACTCCTCCGGCCAAGCGAGAAGCCGAGCAGGCGCGTGATCGTCGGCACGTGGGGGACACGGGCTGACTGGGAGGGGTGGCACAAAGACCCCCGATTCGGCGAGACACGCCGGCAGCTTGAGGGGTTAGAAAGTGGGCCGGCAGAGCACTGGTGGCACGAGGTCGTGCTTGAGGTCAGGAAGGCGGCGCCGTCTCCTCCGGCCGCTCCCAAGCGAGGAAGCAAGCGGGCCTCAAAGCGCAAGAGCAAGTAGAGCACGACTGGCGAGGTTTGGGTCTCGAACACGGAGAAAGATGTGGTAGCCGAGTCAGGGATTCTCCGGCGAACGGCAACCCTACTCACGACAGGAGACGACATCATGAAGAACGTGCAGATGACGGTCGAGGGAAACATCCTCACGATCAAGGTGGACCTGTCGAAGGAGTTTGGGCCATCTGCGTCGGGTAAAACCATCATTGTCGCTTCAACCGAGGGGAGTGTCTCCATCCTTGACCGAGAGGAGAAGCTCGGCTTGAACGTCTATCGGAAGAAGTAACGTCGGCTCTCCCGGTACACTACTGCCTCGACAATGTTCCGCGAGATAGACATCCGGTTTTGGCTGGAGAAGGCGGAGGCGGAGATGAGGAAGTGAGGGTGACCCGAGCAGCCCGGGATTGGGTCCCTGGCGGTCCACGATGCTCAAGACTACCCTGGAGGCACAGGCGATCCTTACCGATGCCATCCGCAAGACGAGCGAGGTCTACACCGAAGCTCTCGCAGCCGCCATGAAGGCGCTCGCGGACCTGCCTAGGGAGAGCGGTGAGCTCCATCGCCGCGCGGTGGAGCAGTGGCTGGGCCTGGCGCGCACCAACAAGGAGAACTTTGTGGCCGCTGTCAACCAACACCCCTCCCCGGGGAGGAGGATGCGTCATGAGATCAACTACGCGTATCGCCATGGGCCTCGCCCTCGCCGCCGGGTTGCTGGTCAGCTGCAGCACGGCACCGTCGACCCAGGAGAGCCGGAACGAGCTGCTCGAGAAGGCGACCGCCACCATGAGGGAGATGAACCGGGAGAACCCTGAGGTGGAAGCGTTCGCCAGCAAGGGCACCGGCTACGCCGTGTTTCCGGAAGTCACCAAGGGCGGCCTGGTCTTCGGCGGCGCCTATGGTCGTGGTGTCGTGTACGAGCGCGGTCAGCACATCGGCTACGCGGACATGAGACAGGGGTCGTTCGGGCTGCAGGTAGGAGGCCAGACCTACAGTGAGCTCATTGTGTTCGAAAACAAGGCGGCGCTGGAGCGCTTCCAGCAAGGCAGGCTCGACTTCGCGGCCGACGCCTCCGCGGTCATCGTCAAGACTGGAGCGGCGGCGCCCGCCCGCTTCGTCGACGGCGTCGCGGTCATCGTGAGGCCGATCGCCGGCGCGATGGCGGAAGCGTCGGTTGGGGGCCAGCAGTTCACATACGTGCCGAAGTGATCGACGATCCCCCAGTCGCTGCTGCTACGGGCAGATGAGGTGATTCGATAGCGGACCGCCGCGCGCGCTTCCTGTTCGGCACGCGCACCGGCGCGCGGCCCGAGCGGGACATCGGCGCGATCGCTTCGTGACGAGGAGGCTCTGACCATGGCGGCTCAGACGTTCACCATCGCCCAAGCTCCAGAGCGATTCCGGTTTCGAGGCGGAGATCGGGTCGCGCGCACGGACGCTGAAGGCTACGCCGACCTGGAGCATGCAGGTGTCGTCACCGATGGCAGATGGACGGGCGACCTCAGCGGGGGCTCCTACGACGAGACTTACCGCATCAGACGAGATGACGGGAACTACTTCCGCGCGCGAAAGATACATCTCCTTAGGCTGTTCGACGACGCGGCGAGGGCGGCCTCGAGCGCGTCCTCCGGGTTCGTGACGGCGATCCCGAACACCTTGAGCAAACGGCGCGTGCTGTCCTGAGCCATGGTTCACTCCTGCTGTTGAAGGTTTTGGGCTGAGCTCATGGACAACTTGTGCGCCCTGGACAGGAAGGACGCGCGCCCGCTCTCCGTCGTCCATCAGTTCTACGCGGCGCCGAGGAGCTTGGCGGCCTTGCTCACGTCGCGCGGGGCCGGTGGGCGCCCATGCTGCTCTTCATCGGCGTGTGGATCTTCTTCATGCGTCAGATGCAGGGGAGCGGCGCCGGCGCCAAGGGGGTGCTGTCCTTCGGGAAGGCCCGCGCGCGACTCTTCTCGGCGAAGCAGAACAAGATC
>WNFD01007558.1_pt1 | contig 16352 bp, 10 predicted proteins | sample 5400491 | NCBI WGS metagenome assembly WNFD01 (sample SAMN13153343, study PRJNA577476) | soil metagenome | isolation source: 120 cm saprolite under Douglas fir tree site 2 hole 2 replicate 2 | place: USA:California | collected 2015-04-18 | reverse complement strand
CAAGCCAATCTCTAACCTGCTCTGCATTGCGATGACCTAGTGTTTCCAGGGAAGTTACACTGGCTTCTCCAAGCTTCCGAGCTTCCTGAATGTTACCTTTAGAAGCGTTTACTCGTGCCAGTCCATACTGTGCAAGTGCAATCAGATCCTGGTCTCCCTCGCGAATTGTGGTAAGTATCTCTTGAAATATAGCTTCAGCCGACTCTACCTGTTGCTGATCTAAGTAAAAGTTGCCATACTCATAGAGGACATTAGCGGTAATCTGAGGTCTGCCAAGCTGTCTTGCTGTAGATAGTCCTTCTTGGAAATACTCATCTGCCAGTCTATTGTTCCCCTGCTTCAATGTTGTCAATCCCAGGTTACTAAGCAGAACGCTGCTCCATTCACGGTGCTCGATTTGACGCGCGAAGGTCAGTCCTTCCTGAAGGTAGGTTTCCGCCTGGACGTAGTTTCCCTGGGCTACTGCTACCTCTCCGAGGTTGCTTAGCAGGACACTCATTAATTCACGATCTCCAATTTGGCGTGCGATAGCCAGCCCTTCCTGGAGGTAGGTTTCCGCCTGGACGTAATCCGCTTGCTCACCTGCTGTCACTCCTAGATTGATGAGTATAGCACAAATTTGCTCACGATCTCCAATTTGGCGTGCGATGGCCAGCCCTTCTTGCAGATACACTTTTTCCTGAAAATAATCTCCGCTGCTACCGACGACTGAACTAAGTATCTTGAGAAGGCCACTTATACGTTCAAGGTCTCCAATTTGACGAGCGAGAGTCAGTCCTTCTTGTAGATACTCTTCGGCTTGTGCATACGCTCCCCTCTTCCAGGTCACCCACCCAAGGTCATTGAGTAAAGCACTAATACGTTCAGTGTCTCCAATCTCACGCGCCAGTCCTAGCCCTTCCTGCAAGTATATCTCTGCTTGTGTATAATTCCCATGCTTCTCGGCAATCTCTCCTAAGTACAACAGAGTAGTTGTAATCCCATAGCTATCTCCCAATACCATCGCTACATCATATGCTCGTTGCAAGTGCTGTTCTGCAACAGCATATATTCCACGCAACAACAAAAATGGTGCGAAAGCACACACGCAACGTACCAGTGCCGTCCATTTGCCCAACTCATATGCTGTCTCCAATGCGGCCAGGATGATGGTGCTTTCCTGTTCGAGCAACTCGTAGTCCTTTTTGTGCGTTTCCACGAAGTCTGTGAAATAGCTAATCAGGCGCTCATAGGCTGTGGTCTCCTCCAAATGTAGTCGCGCGTAGTCGGCGATGGTTTGGTGTAGGGTGTACCGGCCTGAGACACTGCTTTCCAGGAGGCCAGCATCGAAGAGTGTGTCGAGGACATCCACAGTACAGTTGGTAATGGCGAGCGCGGCGTCCTCGGAAAAACTGTTTGGTTTAGGTGGAAAGACGGACAAGGCATAAAGTGCTGCACGTGCCTGTTCATCCAGTTGCTGTTCGGAGACTGCGAAGACGGATCGTAAGGAGAGTGGTGCCTCAGCGGGAAGGCTGGAATGGCGCTCGACCGGCCCGCGTGGTTCGCTAATCTGAAAGCGTTTTTCGGCACTGCTCAAGCGTTTAAGAGCAGCGTCGATGCGGCGAGCTTGTCCGCTATATTCATGCATGCGCAGGTAGTTGCCCATCAAGGTCAACGCGAGGGGTAGCCCACCAACAGCGTGTACAAGATCATGCGCTTTCTGCTCTTCACGACCCACCACCTTCGGAGCAAGCATTCTCAGAAGGCTCATGCTGTTATCTTCGCTGAGTTCTTGAATTGAGGAGGCTCCTCCGGTTGCCACTGCGGTAGCGATGCTCGGAAAGCGTGTAGTCACGAGGTGCGCACAATTGGGTCCTCCCACTTTCAGAGTCAAGGCATCTTCGACCCGCCAGGTATCATCGATAACTAATAGCATAGAGCGCGAGCCGATGGCACGATGCAGGGCTATGGCCCAGGCTTCGCTGTCGCTCAAACTAGCCATTTCTATGGAGGATATACCCAACATCGCTCCCCAGCGGCTCAATAACCCCAGCATATTCGGTTCGGGTCCCAATGCCGCCCAAAGAATGCCGTCGTGGAAATGCGCTCGTATCTCATGGTCATGGGCGAGTTCTATCGCCAGGGCTGTTTTACCCACTCCAGGCAGACCATTGAGAGCCGTCAGCGCGACACTGCCCCCAGCATAGAGTCGATGCTTGAGATAGGTGAGCTCGTTATCCCTCCCGACGAGTCGGATGGCTGGTTGCAGCGGAATTGTCGGATCATATAATGCTTCGGCATCTGCTGAGACTGAAGTGGCAGGTACGGCAGCGTTAGATATGGGAGTCGATTCCAGGTCCAGTTCCTGCTCGCTCTTTCCGAAGAGCGAGCAAAGTTTGCGACGAAAGTAGGGACCCGGCTTCGTAATGCCCCGTTCCCAACGGCTTACATTGAGATGCGTGGTACCAATGCGGTCAGCAACATCCTGCTGAGACCACTTGCGTGCGATGCGGGCCTCGGTTAATCGCAGCCGGGGTCGAGGGTCGGATATTAGTGTGTGTTTCATCATCCTTCCTTCTAGTAGTCCTTTATATGTGAAAGAATGATTAATCTGATTAAGAAAATGATAACATATGCCGTTCCATAAAGATACGCTGACCAGGCATAATTAAGTTAGTAATAGCGTCCATTTTAGAGTAGCCTGGCGGTGGCAAACTCCGCCAGGTCACTAATAACAGCTCACTGACAGGCGTTTTATCAAATGCGTCACTCAACTAAGGAGTGCTGTCATGCAAACAGTGTGCCTTCCTCAAGTAAAAACCTCCAACGACAATCAACTGTGTAAACCAGACAACGAAGAGATCCTGTATTTTTCTTTAGAGGGTACACTACCTGCTGGCCACACGTTAGTGTTAAATACCAGGCTAGGCACCTTCTCCTACCTCTCAAGGGGCATCGATCGTCCCCGATTGGAGATACAGCAACAATTCACTAGTAGCGAGTTGAGCCTGCTGTGCCCCTTGTTAGAGATGTACCCTCACTATTGCCCATATGAAGTCATGTTCGCTAGTTTTTACAATGGAACGATCACCGATGCGATAGTTGAACAATATCGCCAGCGTTTGTATGAAGCGCTCGAAGCCGACGTCTGGGATCAGCAGTTGCGACCCATACGCAACGTGCTCTCCCGCACAAGGATCAAGTTACGCCCTTTTGGCATCGATATTTCTTCGATTTTGGAGACGGGATATATTCTGTTGGTGACGCCCAGGCTAAAATCTGAAGAAATTGCCTGACGAACGAATACTCTATTTCCACCTCCTTAGGCCGATCAACTGTTAGTATTGACTAAATATATCCCCAAACACACACAACCCTCTAACGCAAAACTTCGATTTTGCGTTTTTTGTAAAGTTACGAGTTTCTCGTTCTTTTCTCCTCCAAACTCTTGCTTTTTGCAGATTTCTTGTGTAATCTGTATACTATAAATATGTTTTTTAATAAATATATATGCATCAACGACATCTTTTACACTGCCGATTTGAACGGCATGTAAAGTCGTTATAAGAAAATAAACGTTCATTAGTGCGTAAATCGTGTTCCTGCTGAAGGTATATCAAACCACAAGCAAAGAGAAGAAAGGAGTGGGACGAGGAAGGTCCAATACACTTCAATGTCGTTAACAGCATGCGTTTATAGAGACATGTTGTTTTACTTGATTATTATCAGGAGTTGAGCCTATCCACAAAGATGCACAACTGACCAGGACTGAGGAGTAACGCCATGCAAAGAATATCCTTTCGTAAAGTGAAAGCCTCCGTCTATCATATCCAGCCAACCGAAGATGATATCTTACATTTTTCCCTGGATGATTTGTTGCCTGATGGCCATACGATGGCCTTGAACCTCTCTTTAGGAACTCTTTCCTTGATTGCCAATAGCAGTGACAATTCCTACCCCTACCTGCTTGCGGAGCAGCAGTTCACCGCCAGTGAGCTTTGCGTACTTATTCCGTTGCTGAAACATCATCCACATTACTGTCCTTATGAAGTTTTGCTGGCCAGTTTTAACAATGGAAATATCAATGAGGCAACTATTGAACGCAGCCGAAATCGTTTGTATGAGGCACAGCTCGAGGGCATTTGGGATCAAGAGATGAGGCCGGTGCGCAACGTGCTCTCGCGTGCGCGGCTCAAGATGCGAGCCTTCAGAATTGAAATTTCTTCGATTCTGGAAACCGGCTATGTTTTGATGAGGCTGTCTGAACGCAAGCGCATGGAGGCATAGCCGTATGGTTTGTTTATACGCATGTTGCACGTAATCTATGTATTTTGATAGCGGCGAGCATCGGAAGTCGATTATAATACTGCTCGATGTTGATCGAACACAGAGATTGTATGCGTTCTATGCGCTGAGTCAGGGTGTTCCGGTGTACCCCTAGCAGTTCGGATGAATCCTTAATGTTGCCACCGTGCTCAAGATAAAGCTCCAGGGTATCCAGTAATTCTGATCGTTTATGCCCTTCGTCATAACGAGCAATCGCAGCAATTTGCTCAAAATAGGAGTCACACAACTTGTTCGAGCAAGCAAACGTATAGAGATAGCGATAAATGCCCAGGTCATTGAAATACGTGCTTCGAGTTTGCGTATTGAAGCATTGTCCAATCTGCAATGCTTCCTCTGCTTCCGCGAATCCTCTGCGAATATCTGCGATAGTATTACACCTGCTGCTTACCCCTGCGAACATACGGATGTGTTGCTCACTCTCCACTTGTCGAACCAGGTCATCCAGCCAACTTTTCAGGCCTCCACCGGTAATGTCTCTATCGAGAGGGACAATACAGAAGAGCATATTTTCACGCTCATCAAGTAGTGAGCCAGGATAATAACCCTGTATACGACGCTTCGTCAGTTTCATGCTGCGTCCGAACGCGCCGACCTGATTTTCCTCACTATTGATGCTTGTTTCCTTTTGTCCGTTGCTTTCAAGCAGTTGTGCCATTGCAAGCATAACCATAACGTGTGGAGTGGTGAGATCGCAACCTAGTGAGCCTGCCCTGCCTCGTAGTGACTCTTCGAAATCGGCCTTACCTGAAAGTAAGTCATCGAAAAACGTCTTGATGGAATTGACTTGCGAGGGTGTATCCTTGAGCAGGCGATTTTGAATTGCCAGAGAAGCTTGCGTTGCTATAGCGCTGAGCAATAACTGATCCTCAGCCGAAAAGTCGAGGCATTTGCTGGAATAGCAATTGATCAGACCGATGCAGTCGTTTTGGGCGATGAGAGGGACAACAGCGAGGGTCTCATACTGCACATTCTTGAGTGGGTTAAGTTGCTCTCGTTCATGAATGTTCAAAACCGGTAATTGACCGGGCATCTTGTTATCACATAACTTCTCCCAAAGTGGCAAATCAACTTCGAGAGGGACAACATTGACTCCATGCTCGCGAAGATCAGGAAATGAGGTCTGCATGATCATCTGGCCATTGTCGGGATCCAGGAGCATCACTAAGCACAGATCTACCAGGGTCGCTTGCCTGGTCAATGTTGCCAGAGAATGCAGCAGCTCAACTAGTGGTTGAGAACAAGAGAGAGTGGATACTAGACGCCGGAGAATATCGTAAAGCGTTTGCATTGAATCAGTGGTTCGAGTACTCCCGGTAAGTGAAATATGCAGTTGCGGCCTGGATACGTTTCCAGCAGTAGAATCCAGGTCAAGCTCAGAAAGTAAAATTTCCCGTGCGGATGTAGCCATACTCATACCCCCACAGATGAGCAAAGTGGAACGCTTGCTTGTCAGCCTGTTAAATACTCTTTGATGTATGCGTAAGTGTGCGCTAAAGGTGACATAGTGAACATAAAATTCAGGGCCAAGCACAAGTGTAACACATTTTGTATGCACTGTCCAGTGCAAATTGCACAAAATTGTGTAACAAATGTTTTTCAGTCTGTAAAGACTTAATGCCGCCAGAAGAGAAATCAGAAGACCGGTATAAGAGTGCCCGATTTAGAAAATATTGTCTTATACGAAGTCGCCATCATCTTATACAATCTCTCTACAATAATATAGTTGCCTCCACTCTCATAATGGAAGAGAGCTAGGAGACAACGTAAAGTCCTCAAATGTACACTCCACAAAGTGATGTAATAAGAATGGGAGGTACTCATGTATTCGCTATCGCGTACACTGGTGAAAGGGGTGGCCTGGTTAGGAGTGGCAATGGTCGTTATTGTAGTGTTAAACATCGGGGGTTTATTTGCTCTAAGAGTAGGGCAGTTCTCTCCGCTAACAGGCGCGTTCATTGGTGGCGCACTGGTACTTTCGAGCGTACTTTTGCCAATGCGCAAAAGGGAAAATACTGAGCCCTGGATCGGCCATGAGCAAGCGGGATGGGTATTGATCGGCCTGGGCGTAATTATGTGGGGCATTGGCGAATCGTTTTGGCGCTACTACATGTCGATTGGACAGACACCATTTCCATCAGCGGCAGACATCGGCTATTCCATCTTTCCTGTGCTGGTCTTCATTGGTCTACTCTTGCAGCCATCATCTGAGTCGGGAGGGAAACGCTTCTTACTACTGATGGATAGCTTGATCTCTATGGGATCTATCCTGGCGATCGCCTGGTATTTGCTGCTTGGTTCATTAGCACAAATGCCCGGAGAGGCAAATCTCGCCAAATTTTTGGGCCTGTACTATCCTATTGCTGATACTGCACTGCTAAGTTGCGTTATGTTCATACTCTTGCGTAATCAGGGAAGAAAGTACCAGGCTACTGCCCGTCGCACAGGTCTGCTTGTTGTGGGTTTGGGTCTCTGTTTCTTTGTGACCTCTGACTTTATCTTCAACATACAAAATAATGCAGGAACCTATGTGGAAGCCACCTGGGTTGACCTGGGCTGGCCACTTGGTATGATGACGATTGGTATCGCGGCCTACCTGCGCCGTTTCCTACCCACGACTCCCCCAGAAGTCATTGAGCAACGTATGGAGGACTCTTCGGAGTACCAGACATTTGGTCCCACACGCTTCGTGCCCTACGTTCTTTTGGCGCTGCTCTTCCTTGTCCTGTCCCTTAACGTTCTTTCTACTAACCCTGAACAGTATGCTATCCGACCTATACTGTTAGCCGCAACAATGGGAGTAGTGGCATTGGTCGTAATCCGCCAGATCTTTACGCTGTGGGAGAATGACCGCCTGGTGCGACAGCAGGCGGAGTCGCTATCGGACCTGGAGAGAGCGAATAAACGCATAGAAGAGCAAACCCGCCAAATCGCGGATCACAGCGCTGAACTAGAACGCGGTATTGTGCATCTCAAAGACGTTCAGGCGCAATTGGCAAACGGCAATTTGCGAGCACGTGCCAATCTAACCAGCGGTGCGCTAATGCCTCTTGCGGGTAGTCTGAATCTAATGGCCGATCGCCTGACACGCCTTGGGCAAACGAATATCTACATGCACCACTTATTGCGTGCCCTGGACGAGCTGAGCATAGCCTTTGAACGCCAGGCAACGGGCGCACCCTTTGTCGTCCCTAAGTCCTGCAATGAATTTATAGAGATAAACCGTCTCTTACTTTCAATGCGTGTAAAACGTAGCCCTACATCATTATCCACTACCCACACGTTGACTCACACGAACAACAACATCTCACCCCGTTCGACAGAGATACAACGTCCCGTAACGCAACCCTTAGCGCATAATACGTCCGAGCTGTTACATCCGCATTACCCCCTACGGCGGCAGGCCGTTACGCCACTTCCGCAAACGACTTCCGTGGCAAGGTTGGGAATCAGGACAGTGACAGGATCACGACAACCCCCGGCATCTGAGTCGTTGCAGCTACCCTCGTCGGGACCACTTTCAGCCGAAAGAATCAAAGACGATGGTGTCTGAACATATCTGAAGAATGTTGTGAATATGTAGGGGCGTGATCAATTGCGCCCCTACATTTCATCCTCTCGCACGGAGACCGCAATCACGCTTATATTGTCTTTCCCTCCGCGATTCAGCGCAGCCTGGACAAGCATGCCACATAAGTGAGATGAATACGGAGCGCATGCATCGACAATCTGCTCCATCTCGAAGTCGCGCACCATCTCCCACAAACCATCGGAACAGAGTAACAGCACATCACCTATCTGTACTGGCACGGTGAAGCTATCAACTTCCACCGTTGGATGGTTCCCGAGGGAACGGTAGATTTCATTGCGCTTTGGATGTGTATACACTTCATCTGCAGAAATCGCTCCACGCTCTACCAGGCGGGCGACGACCGAATGATCCTTCGTTACCTGATACAGCCCATTGGACTCTCGATACATGTAGGTGCGACTATCTCCTACATTTAGCACATAAACATTGGTCCCCCAAAGCAGCGCAGCCGTCAATGTTGTACCCATATCTGCATGCTTCTGCTGGTTACGTTTGTACACACTGTGGTTTGCATTCTGCACCCCCTCTATCAGGACTTCCATGAGCGTCTCATCTTCTTCTACACCCAACCGCAAAGCCATCAACACGCTCTCTCTCATAGCACGAATCGCCAGTTGACTAGCCTCGCGTCCATTCCCATGGCCTCCCATACCATCTGCCACGATAAACAGCCCCACCGGTTGGGGAGCCGCCACCAGGCCTGTGAAGTTCTCGATAGCAAGCAGGCTATCCTCATTTGGACTGCCCCTGCGTTTTATGCCAGCATCCAAACCAGTTCCTATATCCAGGTATATGCCCTTCTTACTTTTAGTATGACTGCTGCTTTGGAGTCGGGAATCGGCAACAGCATTTCGTGTGTAGGTTGGTATGCGTGTTTCGCTATCTGTCCTCGCATCACCCTTAGTCCTGACACGATCCTTCAATTGTATATGAGGTTGTGCAAAGGCTATGTCTTCGTTTTCGCTTTGCGGCCAGGGGATTGATCGCTGGTACATCACTTGGGGTGCTACTGCCAGGTTTCTGGCGTTAGCATTCATAGATGCCGCAGATGTAGTCGAGGCTGGCTGATACGGGAAGGGATTGGAACTCGGGATTTCCTGCGTTGCTTCCATCAGATATTGCGCTTTAAGCAAGTCTTCGTTGAACCGCCGGAGTTCCTGGCGTTCCTGCCACCACGCGCGAATCAGGCGTATGCTTACCAGTATAAGCGCGCCCCATGCAACCAGCAAAGTAGCTGAGAGCAGCGCTAAACTAAACAGTGGAAGAACTATGAACAGCCCATGGACTGCCCACAAACGCGGTATTTGCGGTATCACCTGGAACAGGAAGCGCCAGGCCCAGGGAGGAAAACCACCCGATATCCATAACAGAAGGATGGCACTCAGGATCAGTACGGCGGGGGCAGCCATTCTGATCCACCTGTTGGTCATGTACGCGACCTGTAACCGTTCTAGTAGGTCCTTCATCATGTCGTTCAGCTTTCATCGGGTACTACGGACGCCCTAAATCATCCCCGTCACCGTTGTTTCGCGAAACGAGGTCACCTTGATGACTACACCGTTTTGCATCAGGAAACGCAAGCCACCAAAGCCTTTTGAGAGAGCTGTATCCATAACGGTCAACATCCAGCCGTTTGGTTCGGGTTGGTTGCTTTGCCATGCTTTGATAAAGAGCGCCGCGCCAACTGCCCGAAAGCGCAGTGTATACGAAGTTCCACCCTGAGCGCTGAATGGAACAGAACCCAGGGAGGTGGTTTTTCCGTTGATATGCCTCAATATTTGTACTTTCGAGCCGTCGATGAGCGCCTTATACCAGTTGTTGGCGTCGGTCCAGCGTAGCACAGACCCCATATTCACAGTGGCGCCCTGAGCGAACTGATTCACAGTCCCACTAAAAACGACCTCGTCATTTGTCATCGCTGGCCCCAGTATAGCGTTAAACGTGCCCTGGGCGTGGTCTATCTGACCTGTGACACTCACAATAGAGAAGACCTCAATACTATTTGCATCGCCAATCCATTGCCTCCCATCAGAAGACGTTCCCCAGAAGACCTGGTTGGCGCGTTTAAAGGTGTCTTGCGCCAGGATGGTCACTGCACCCGCTGTGGGAGTGGATGGCATAGTGGGCTTTGTCGTTCCTACAGGGCCACCGGGTCCAATTTTAGAGGGAGTGGAAGTAGGTCGGCTTGCTCCAATCTTTAACGGTACTGTCAGCGCAGCTTCCAGCGAACGAGAGAAGAAACCAGCGAGTAATCCCATGAGCATACATATGACTATAAAAGTAAAGACAATCCAACGTAATTTCATCTTTTTTTACCTCATAAGTGTTTTAAAAACGCTGTGTTATTATTGTTATTTGGTACGATTTCTGGCGGCGAACCGCCCGCGATATACTGTGTAACAGAAAGTGTTGCCAGAGATTGAAGATGGTCGTGAATCCAGGTGACCCCTTCACGCATTTCACCGTTAGTGGGACCAATCTCACCTACATAGGCATGATTGGCCTGATCGACCAGATCGTTCAATAAAGTAAAGGCCGCTGACTGTCCCAACTGAGCATCTGTCATAGCAACAATCTGTTTGGCGTCTGCATGCATTGTTTCCAGCCAGCCCTGGACATTGTTCATCGCTGTAATGATCTGTGCAGCGTTCTTACGTACATCCTGGGTTGAACCTGGAGCATCAAGTAGTCCGTTGAGATGGTACACAATCGAGCCAAGGTAACTGGCCGGATTCTGGTTTTGGCCATTCACATCGAGCAATCCGACACTGTCAAGCTTTGAAGTATCTGGTAGAGTTGCATTGGGAGGCATATCTTGCTGCACAAATGAGAGCCCATCAGTCAGCGTGCGTATCGTCTGACGGCGCACGAAGGCAAGGTCTTTGCTTTCTTCCCAGCGATCTCTGGCGCTGATTGTCCATTCTATGAGTTTCCCGGTATTCCTATAGAACCAGTTATTGAGTCCTCCAGGTAACTCCAAATCATTGAGCATTGGCTCCGAAGCCAGCAGGTGGCGCACATGGTCAAGAAAACTGTAGTGGTGGCTATTGAGTGGGTCCGGCGACTGTGGAATTTCACCGTAGTAGCGCCAGGCGCTATAGTCGGGGGAGGGTGTGATAGGCGTCATCTCTGCATCCTCTTCCGTAACCACGAAGCGACTGTTAAACTCAAGCAGGTTGGTGTGCTGCTGGTCACCTGGATAAAGGAGATAAGCATTGCCTTGATTTACAGAGAGCTTGCCAAGCAGGATTGCCTTCGAATCACTCAAGTTCTTATCACCCAGCAGCCAGGCATAATAGCTTTTCCCAGCAGCCGGGCTGGAGAGTCTATGCAGATCAATCTGCACTTCATCATCGATTCCCTGGCTGCTGTTTTCGCTGAGTTGCTCGCTGCTCAAAAAGGTAATGTTCCCTACAAGCCGGATTACAGGCGCAGCAGGCGCAAATGGAAACATACGAAAAAACGATAGATAGGAAATCACACCCGCGCCGACCAATATGAGGAGAGACACGATAAACAGCGCGGCTGGAAAGCGCCGTCTCCCACTGCCCACCTCGGACACAGGCGGCGTTGGGCGTTCTTCTGTAAGGGCGGGGTTTACCCCCGCCCTTGTCCCTTTGGGGATGCTCTGCTGTTCTAAGGGAGGAATGGGCGCTAGAGGAATTGTTCTCCTGGAAGAGAAGCTACGCTCAGTTCCAGAAGTAGATGGGCTGAGCGGCACTGTTTTTCTGGCAAGGGTGCGCTGGCGTGAGAGCGCCAGTTGTCCCTTTGATAAAGAATCGGCAAGCGCATCAATTGAGATATAAGCTGGAAATCCATTGCGCCATGCAAGCTGCCGCATGTGTTCGTTCCCAGATACGACAAAAACAATCGGTAAATCAAGCTGTCGCTTCACATGTTTAAGATCGCCATAATCATCTGGGTGTTGAAACACTTTCAATCTGGACTGTGCTGGTAGCATAATCACAACTGGCTTTTTCTGCTCACTGATGAATTCGAGCAGGGCAGTCCTTTCGTCCGTCGGCTCGACGTAAAGCATGCAAAAGTCGCCAACATCGTTAGACTTCATCGTGACCTCATTTCTGTGGCTTCGATGGGTTGAATCGAGAGATCATCTATATACGCATCATGAGCAAATGTGTCTCCACCGCTCCACACCACTTCTGACCCTGGAATGATTCCTTGACACCCCAGGCGCAGCAGGCGGTCTCGACGACGACGTTGTACCAGCGTCTTCTCTCCCTTGCGTGATACGGAGTACGGCACGGTTCCTACCTGCCGGTGAGATTGGATGTTCCACGACGGCACAAATCCGACGAACGCCGGTGATGCCCGGTATGCACTTGATTCTTCCTCAAAAGCGCCTGGTGATTGCTGTTTGGTTGGTTGCTTGTTAAGGGAAGTGCCCCAGGTATGAATAATTGCGCCTGCGACCACCAGCATGCCTCCAGCATAGCCTTGTATGGGCAGCAATTCATGTAAGTAGATATTAGCTACGACGGCTCCCAGGACCGGTTCAAGGATATAAATAAATGAGACGGTGACAGGTGAAATATGCTTTTGTAAGAGCACCGTAATCAGTGTTGGTATGAAGGTGCAGGCTCCCGCTACGTAGAGTACAACCCATAGATCATGAGGTAATGAGGGTTGCACAGCTCGCCAATCACCGAATAGCAAGACAACGAGATTTGAACACAACGCCATGGTTAGCAACTCAATGCCAAGGAGCGGCCACGGCGCAATTCCATCCTCCTGTTCGTGATCGGACAGGAACACGTAACAGGTAAAGAAGACACCACCTAGAAATGCTATCAGCGAACCACGCCAGTTACTCGTGGACGAATTCAGCACCAGAAGGATTGTGCCAGCGACAGACAATACACCTGCGAACCAGGTGAGCTTGATTACAGGTTGGCGCAGGAAGAACCATGCGATTAATGCGGCCAGGAATCCATTGAGGGATGGGAAAAAAGCCGTGCTGGTGGCCGTGGTGTATTTGAGCGCAATGGCAATGGTAAACAGCGACAGGCACAGCAAGCTCCCCAGGAAGATGCCGCGCTTGACGACGGCCCTGTTCATATCTTTCCATGAAAATAGAATAAGACAGAAAGCAACAGGAACGAGCGAGGTCATCTCGAAGAATGAAAAGACAATCGGGTCAATACGCCCCAGAGCCTCCTTGGCCACCGAGTAGTAGGTCGCAAACAGGATCGTATTCAACAAAAATGCGAGTCCGGCTACCAGTTTCATATTCAACACTCCACTGGTTGCATTGGTCGCCGCGCTGAAATGCGCGGGGAGCGCGTTGCGCGTTCGACGGCGTGTACCTCCACGTCTTTCGTCTGAAACATCCTGCATGCGAAGGCAACCACCTCTGCTACCTCGAATGCTTCACAGGAGAAAATATCGATATTGACCATGCCATATGGCGCCCAGGCATGCAGGCTGACATGGCTGGTTGCGATAATCGCAAAACCCGAATAGCCATCGTCTGAGGGATTGTTTGTCTTGATATAGCGCAGTTCAACAGGGCCTACCTTTTGCATGCCGATGCGTGTTGGATACTGATCGAGCACCGCTCGCAAGTATTTCTCATTCTCTAGTAGACTGGGGCTACACCCATAAAGATCAAGCATAACATGCTGCATAGATACATACCTCGCTTTGACAATGCGTGAATGAAGCGACGTCATATGTGCGGAAAACAGGAGAGCAGAGGACGGAGTCCTTTGCCGGGGCATGGGACTACGCACCCAGGGGATGCGTTAGCCAGATTCCCACAACTTCCCTTTCTCTTTCCCGCAAAAGCTTCGCCGGATTACTTAAGACGTTCTTACAGGTTACATATGAGGCGTACATTGTAGTTTACAGGAAGTATACTTAACGAATAGGGGAGGAAGTGTGGTTTTTTTACTCTCGTTTTTTGTACGTAAATCCAACCAATATATGGTTGACATCTCATTTTTTAGGGATGGAGAATTACTGTTTACCTTCAATCTCACCCAATAACCGCTCACAATCCTTCAACACACCCACCAGTTCAAACCTGCGCGCCTCCTCCATTGCTCTCTCAGCTTCTTCACAGGCTGCCTCTTTGTGCCCCATCAACAATGAGACCTCGGCAAGTGCCAATTGGCCCCTCACTCGCGTCTCAACCTCCAGGCCCTGGAGCGCTAGCGCACGATGTAGACTCCCCCTGGCGCGCTTCAGGTTTCGTATCTCTACATTTGTCTCTGCCTTTGCTTGCGCAATACGCAAATTCCCCAGGGTAACAAGCGCCAGACCCAGACAAGGCGCATTGTGAATAGCTCGGGCAGTTATCAGAGCGCGACCTACGCACAGCTCCGCATCCGCAACGTTGCCCTTCGCTAGCAACACGCCTGCAAGGTCGGAATTCCACAGACTCACATACTCGCGATCTTCTACCTGTTCGGCCAGTAGCAAGCTCTTTTTGTGCAAAGTCTCGGCTTCCTGTAAATCGCCGGACGCGGCGGATAGCTCCCCTAGATTGTGAAAAACTACGGACATCAACGGAACATCGCCAGTGCGTTCCGCGAGACTGAAAGAGCGGTGCAGGAATGACTCGGCCAGTGTGTATCCGGCTTTCTTCAAATGGAGAAAGCCAATGTTGTTAGATACATGCGCGATCTCACGTTGACGCTCGTAACGCTCGTAGATTGCTAATGCCCTATTCAGGTGTTCCAGGGCCTCGTTACGTTGCCCAATGGCATTGGCAATAGCGCCTAATAAAGCATGTGCGCGCCCAAGATCAACCGGGTCTCCTATCAAGGTGCGCCTTATACGTGTCAGGTTGGACACATCAGGCATTTGGACTTTCGAAAACTCCGCGGCATCACCTTGCGACAGACTCTCTTCAAACAAACTCAATGACTCACGGGCAGCGCGGAGCGCCTCTTCGTAGTTGCCCTGCTGCCAGAGGATACTGCTCTGCTGAAAGCGTAACCTTGCCCACGCGGGACCTGCAGAAATACCCGCATTCCGTAACACTTGTTCGCCACGTTCGCAGCACTGACGTGTACGTACTGTATCGCCCGTGAAACGCCAGGTCCAGCCAATCTCGCTCCATAGAAGAGCCTCTATTTGCACTTCCTGCTGAGCCTCTTCAGCGGAATTGAGCGTGCGTGAGACGTTACGCACTTCCAATACACGCTCAAAGAGGTTGCGCGCCTCCTTGAAGTTTCCCTGAATCCTGGTGCATTCCGCCAGACGTTCCAGCATGAAAGCCAGGTGCAATCGATCCTGTTTCTGGTAAGGTTGCCCTGCGTAGACTTTCTCAACCTGTTCCACTGCTAAGCGATAATGCCGCTCGGCCTCAGTATATGCAGACAACCCGTAAGCGTGATTGCCAGCTAGTTCCGCGTACCTGGCAATCTGCACTGCATCAGTGCCACCCTCACCGAGATGCCGCGTGATGGTAGCGGCATGCTCACCCAGCCTTGTGGCGTATACTTGCTGTAGCACCTCTGCAGCGCGCCTGTGCAGCCTGGCGCGACGAGTAGAAGAAAGCTGATTGTAGAGATGTCCGGCTAACAGAGGATGCCAGAAGTGGTAGGTGATGCGGATGCCAGTGCCCTCTTCCGTTAAGACGCCGGATCGTATCGCCTCTTCAAGCAGGTCGAATAAGACATCTTCATCAGTGCTTGCGCTACCCGCCTCCATGGCAGAAATCAGGTGGAACCCGAAAGAGCCGCCTAATACTGCCGCCTTGCTTAGAAGTTGCTGGCACCTTTCACTGAGTTTATTCAGACGTTGGTTGAGAGCAGCAGTGACTGTGACTGGTAAATCCTCGCGTGGCAATTGCTGCATTTCTCCAGACGTCGACATCAGACCAACATCATCGATTCTGAAAGAGTGCGCCAGTTCTTCCGCGAAGAACGGGTTGCCAGCGGCCTGCGCCTGGATATGCTGTACCATATTTTGTGGAAGATGGGCCACGAGAGTGCCAACCTGGTCATCGGTGAGCGGCTGGACGTGTAGGATCTCCACGGCGTGTTCGCGTTGCATATGAGCCAGGAGCGAGCGCAAGGGATGTTTGGAGGTCAGTTCGTTTTCGCGGCAGGTCAACAGCAATACAATCGGATGACCTTGCAGGCGACGTGTGAGGTAGCCCAATAGCTCACAACTGCTAGCGTCTGCCCACTGCACATCATCCAGCACTATCATCAGCGGTGTCCTCGCGCTAATCGTCGCTAGCAACACATACACCGCCTCCCATAGCAACACCTGTTCAGCATATGCATATGCGTGCGTGTAGGGGCCAGATTTATCGCGCCCCTCCTCGTTTCCCGTATCACCACCTCTTGCTCCCTCACCCTTCCTATTCCATACCATCATTTCATGCATTTCCGGCAGCAAAGCCTCGAGTGGTTGAAGTATATGCATACGTTGAGCCACATCTTGCTCCTGCCAGAGACCC
>WNFD01006204.1_pt1 | contig 16358 bp, 13 predicted proteins | sample 5400491 | NCBI WGS metagenome assembly WNFD01 (sample SAMN13153343, study PRJNA577476) | soil metagenome | isolation source: 120 cm saprolite under Douglas fir tree site 2 hole 2 replicate 2 | place: USA:California | collected 2015-04-18 | reverse complement strand
CTCGCCCAGCATGAGAATGCCGGGAATTTCATCGAGACGCCGACATTTGCTGACGCGGGCACCTGGGCGTCAGGTCAGAGTATCCTCGTCGGCCTCGAACTGGGCCACTACAGCATCGTCGAGAAGATCGGCGCCGGCGGCGTGGGAGAAGTTTATCGCGCCCGCGACGCGCACCTCGCCCGTGATGTTGCGATCAAAGTCCTTCCGCCGGGTACGCTTATCGACGAATCAGCCCGCAAGCATTTCCACAAAGAGGCTCTGATTCTCTCGCAACTCAATCATCCCAATATCGCCACCATTCACGACTTCGACACCCAGCAGGGCGTGGACTTCCTGGTGATGGAGTACATCCCTGGGATTACACTCAGCGAGAAGGTAGCTGCCGGACCGCTGCCGGAAAAGGAAGTCCTTCGCCTGGGCGTGCAACTCGCGGAAGGCTTGTCCGCAGCCCATGAACACGGGGTAGTCCATCGTGACCTGAAGCCCGGTAATCTGCGGCTCACTGACGACGGACGGTTGAAGATTCTGGACTTCGGGCTGGCCAAGCTGCGGCTTCCGGTGACGGCGAGCGCGGTGACGGAGAGCATGACGGAGACGCAAGCAGGGGCTGGGACACTGCCCTACATGGCGCCGGAGCAGTTGCTGGCCGCGGAAAGCGACGCTCGCACTGACATTCATGCGGCCGGGTCGGTGCTATACGAGATGGCCACGGGGCAGCGACCGTTTGCTGAAGTAGAACGCTCACAACTGATTGGTGCGATTCTGCGCAGGCCGCCACGACCACCTACGGTTCTAAATCCCAGGTTATCTCCAGAACTGGGGCGGATCATCGGGAAGTGCTTGGAGAAGGAACCGGAGAACCGCTACCAGTCGGCGAAGGAACTGGCTGTCGATCTTCGGCGATTGGCATTCCCGACCAACGTTCCTGGTGAGGTTCCAACTGAAGGACGTCTAGAGCGGCGAAGTACTTCTCTGCTAAGACTCATCCCTGTAATCCTCGGAATTGTAGCCCTACTCGCAGCAATTGGTCCTATTGTTTGGTATTCGACGAGCAAGCCCCGAAAGCACCAGGTCGTGCTCATGGGCGATTTTAATAATCGTACTGACGAAAGGGTTTTCGATGGCACAATCCCCGAGTTGCTTACGGTTAATCTGGAGCAATCAGGTTACATTTCTGTCTTTTCATCGAGCCGAACCTCCGAAGTTTTGAGGCTGATGGAACGTGCGCCCAACGGTTCAATCGATGAGGCCACGGGTCGGGAAATTTGCCAACGAGAAGCGTTGAATGCAGTCATCCTCGGGTCGATCACGAAACTGGGGAGCCGCTACGTGGTAACCGCGCGTGCCATAAGCCCGGGGGGCCAGAGCCTGGCAAGCACAGAAGACATCGTCTCAGATGCAGGAGAGTTGCCGGCTTCTCTAGACAGGATTTCCAAATACTTGCGTAGAGCACTTGGGGAATCCAAACAACAAATCGCGGAGGCCTCGATTCCCGTGGTTGAGGTAACGTCGGCTTCCCTTGAGGCTATTCACAGTTTCTCGATCGGAAAACAGAAGCTCTACGCAGGATCGGTGCAGGATGCGAGAGCCTATTTTGATGAGGCAGTCAGACTGGATCCATCGTTTGCGATGGCGCGTGAATATTTGGGAATAGCTTATCTTCATCAAGGGAATCGGGCACGAGCGGAAGAAGAACTTAAGAAAGCGTTACCCCTCATCGACCACGTCACCGAGCAGGAAAAGCAAAAAATACTAGGCGATTACAATTTTCTTCGCCGCGACTTCGACCAGGCAATCGTTCATTACAAGCGCCTGAAAGAACTGCGGCCGCTGGATTCGGTGCCCAGCTTAAATCTAGCCCAATGCTTTATGGAAAAACTGAACTTTGATTCTGCCCTTGCGGAAACGAAGGAGGCGGTGCAAGTTGAGCCCGCGGTGGGCCCAGAGAACAATCTCGCAGAAATCTATCTATTGAAGGGCGATTTTCGCGACGCACTCAGTACGGCAGAAGGCATTATGAAGAAGGACCCCACCAATATACGCGGTCTAGAGAATAGCGGGTGGGCCTACCTCCTCGACAATCAGTCGTCGGAAGCGCGCCACATTTTTGAAAATATGGTTGAGCTTGGCGGCGACGCAGAGTCACGAGGAAGGTCCGCTCTCGCCGATATTGCCTTGTCAACTGGGCACTACAGGGAGGCGAAACGGCAGCTCGAAGCCGGAATAGCTGTGGATCGCCGCTTAGGAAACTCTTTCGCGGCCAGTAAAAAACAGATCTTGATGGTGACCAGTTCCTTGGAATCTGCAGGTCGTGAATCTTTGAGTGATCACGAGCTTGACCAAGTTGGGGGTGACCCTCAACTGCTCTTCCTGGCAGGTTTGTTCTATACACGCGCGAACTTGCGGTCTGAGCTCGCGCAAACATGCGCCCGGCTAGATGCCTTGATCAAAAATAATGGCGTGCGAACTTTGCAGTCCTTCCGCAACATGCTAGGCGCTCAGCTAGCTCTCCTGGACAGCAATCCAAATGCAGCGGTAGAAGCCGCCAAACGTGCCGTGGCTTTCGAAGATTCAACTCTGGCTTTGCAGATCCTTGCCGAGTCAAACGATGCCGCGCGGCGGCCGAGGGAAGCTATCGATGCATACGAAAAAGTCCTAGGTCGAGGGGCGGAGAGAAGTCAGAGCTATGATTCTCCCGCCTACCATGAGGTGATCAAGATACACTACCGCTTAGGCGTTCTTTACGATGGCATCGGCGAAACCAGCAAAGCCCGAGCACACCTTAAGCAATTCTTAACCTGGTGGACGGATCCAGAAGGTAAATCGAAGATCTACAACGACGCCAAGGAGAGGTTGCGGCGTCTGGCAGCAGTAGAATCGAGAACCGGCATTCCGACTCCGGCGATGTAAATAACCGATTCCGCAACACCATTGATCCCGAGTTCCTTCTCGATGAGGGAATCTCTCAAAGCCATGGTGCAGAAAGCTGCGAGTCCAAGCCATGTAGCCACCAAACAGAATGTTTGGCACACATGGCCTGCATCCAACAAAACGGTGCGATAGGCGCGAGAGGTTGGATACTTCCACATTGCACGCGGGAAGACGGCCGTCATGATAAACAAAGCAGCTGCTTCCTTTGCCCAGCGTTGGCCTACGCAGAACTGAGCCGCCTTGCTCGGAGCATCGCGCATGATCCGCAGCCGTTCCAGGCCGTGAACTCGTGCGTCATAATGATAGAGGCCAGGTCCGAGTCCTTCAATTCGCATGCCGAGAACGTAAGCCTCAACCGGATGACGCGCTCCCGCCGAGGGACTCGTCTTCAGAGGTAGACGGCCCAAGGCAGGAACCTCCAAAAACCCGGTTACGCCCCAGGTATAAAAGAGGAGCTTGGACAACGCCTCAAACGGCAGATCTTTTCGGGAAAACTCTCGTTGGGTACGACGTTGCATCAGGACTTGAGCGAACCCCGGCTCAGGCTTGGGCCGCTGCAGGCGGATCCTGGCGCTGCCGCGATATGCTTTGTGAAAAGATGGCTGGGGGCTAGCCTCTAAGAGCTGCCTCTGAATCTTCTCTAGCTCTCTTGGCCGGGATTCGTAAGGCACGTCCTTGGTGCCAAAGTGAAAGAAGCCTGCATGTGGCAGCCACGGCGACCATGATTTCTGAAGGGCTTCATCCTGCTGCGCCGCAGGACTGTTTTTCTGCACCAGAACACCATGCCGCAGCAATTTTCGAACCGCCCTAAGAACGTTTTGGCTCTCGAATCCAGGTAGCAGTCGAGTTATTTCGGCAGGCGACAACCAGTCGTTCAGAAGGCTCAGCAACAGGACCATCACAGGGGTGGCGGTAATCGTGACGCGAGAGCGATAATTGTTGACCGCCAGCTGCGAGCCGTCCCAATAACACACAATACTGCTCGCTCTCCTGACCAATGAAACAGGCGAGAGAACTATCTTAACGGCGTTCTCAGGACGCGCGTTTTTCCGGAACTTTTTCCGGCGCTTTTTCCGGCGCTGGTGCGTGAATGCAGCAGCCCTTATACGCGCCTTTGAGAGCGTTGATCCCTTTGCTGAGTTCTTCCGAGGCATCCGCAATCTGCGCTATTGCTTCTTTAATCGCCAGAAACTGGCTTTCCCTAAGAATCCTGTCGCCTGGCTTGTAATCGTGCACGATTTTCCTCCTATTGACCCGGGTAGCACAAGTTTCCAGGCACTGTAGTACCAGAACTTTCAAATGTCAAACGGCATTTGGGAGCTGTCAGCACATCACATGTCCGGTCATGATCGCAAGTAATCTGTCCGCTCCAGCAGATCGTGCCGTCGCCGGTTCGGGGCAGAAGGGGCGGGAAGACGCGTTTTGTCTGGGGCTCAAATTTGACCGACGTCAGCAAGGCCGCAGCGGGCCAGGACGTCAATATCGGGGTCGTTCCCGCGGCTGCCGAGGTCGAGGAGGCCGAAGATGAGGCTGCGAACGGTGGACCTGAGTTGGAGAGCGACGATTTGGTGGAGCATCCTTTCCGCCACGCGGCTGAGTGCTGGGGGCGTACCGGATGAGTGGGTGACGCAAATGCTTCGCCAAGGAGACGCGCAAGTCTTCAAGAAGTATTCCCAGATGAAATTGCAGATGAAGCGCGAAGCCTTGGAGAAGCTCAACCGCCGGGCCAGCGAGATGGCTCGGGCGACTGGTGAACGAATGCGCACGGTCATGGTGCAATGAGCGAATAAGTGCACGGTTTGTGCACGGTCGAGGCCAGAAATCAAGAGCGGGAGTGGAAATAAAGTTGGAAAGTACTTTAGAATCAATCCTGTTAGTCCGGCGGGCGGTTAGCTCAGCTGGTTAGAGCGCCTGCCTTACAAGCAGGAGGTCGCAGGTTCGAGTCCTGCACTGCCCACCATCTTCTTCGCCATTCACATGCAGTAGTCCTAGTTCCACCCTTTGGCCAAGTCCTACGCTGAGCAGGTTTTACTTGGAGCGTCGGAACCAATCGGGCGTACAATCCCGATTATTGGGACTCGAAATACCTGGAGACAGGTCCTGCTCGCAATTTGCGAATGACATCGCCTTGGGATTGAGTGCATCTAACCTGACATAGGAGGAACTGACATGCCCCCTACCATTTTGTTGCGAGCTCTTGCCATAGCGGCAGTATCCGTTGCGCTAGCGGGCACGCCGGAATCCAGTTTTGCCCAGCATGGCGGTCACAGCGGCGGTGGCGGTTTCCACGGCGGCGGCGGATTCCATGGTGGTGGCTTTGGTGGGCACGCGGGCGGGGGCTTTCACGGTGGAAGCTCTGGAGGTTTTCGCAGTGGCGGAGGCTTCGGGAACTTCCACGGCTCTGGCGGTTTCAGTGGCTTTCGCGGCGGGCAAGGTCTCAACGGCTTTAATAACGGAGGCTTCGGAGGCTTTCGTGGTGGCCGAGGGTTTGGCGGTTTTCGCGGCGACCGCTTCTTCGGTGGCTTCGGCGGTTACCCGTTCTTCTACGGATTCGACTTCGGCTTCTGGCCCTACTGGGGTGCGTACCCCTACTGGTACGGATATAGCCCGTGGTGGGGGTCGTACGCCTATTACCCTCCCTACGATTACCCTGACTATCCTTACGACGCTCCGCCATACCGCTATCCTCGGGGTGACCGCGATGATCGGGACAATCGCTGCCGTCCGGACTATCGCCGTCCCGACAACCGGTGTAACGACGGTTTACCAGACACTTCCAAACCAAACAGCGAGAATCCTCCCTCGAAGCCTTCGAATACGCTTGACCCAGAAGCCTCTCCTGAGCGGAGTTATGTGACCACGAACTTCGCCGACTATAAGACCGTTGTTTCAAACGACATGATCGCGACGACCGCCATGGCGGGCCCACAGCCCGCGAATTCCACCGCGCAACAACTTTCTTCAGAGATGCGTCCGGCGGTGCGGAATGTAATTGGGGCTCTACGCGCCATGCCGCCCGATGCACGGGAGCGGCAACTCAATTCTGGTCGTTACGACAACTTTGCGCCGGAGGAACGGGAGCTTTTGAACAACGGCTTGCGGCCAGCACAGGTAGCGACGAATTAGGCTGGCCTGACCACCGTCGAATGCTCGCAGGTTCGAGTCCTGCACTGCCCACCATTTCCCATTTCTCTTGCCAGGGCTTGCAACCTTCCAGCCCACATAAGTCTACTAACAACGAACATCTTCGTTAGGAGGCTTTACCGTGCGCCAATTCACAATCTTGGTAGTAGCAGTCCTTTTCTTGCTTGGTTCCCAGGCTCTGGCCGATCAAGTCTCGCTGAAAAACGGCGACCGGCTGAGTGGGACCATCGTTAAGTCCGACGCCAGCACTCTGGTTCTCCACACCGATTATGCCGGCGACGTAACTCTAAAATGGGGCGCCATCCAGGCCATTCAATCCAGCGAGCAGTTACACGTCGAATTGCAGAATGGCAAGACCGCGGTTGGATCCGTTGCCACTTCAGACGACAGGCTGGAGATCACAACCAAGACCGGCACCGTGGAGGCGCCAAAGTCCAGCGTAAAAACTCTGCGTAACGACGCCGAGCAGGCTGCCTACGAGAAGACTCTGCACCCCGGACTTCTGCAAGGCTGGAAAGCGGGATTAAATGTCGGTTTTGTCCTGACCGGCGGCAACAGCCAGACCGAGAATCTGTCGCTCGCATTTACCGGCATCCGCCAGACCCTGCATGACAAGCTCGGACTCTATGCAAACTCGGTTTACGCCACCAACAATGCCCCCGGTGCGGTGCCTGCGACGTCGGCCAACACCATCGGCGGCGGCCTTCGCTATGACCACAATCTTACCGAGAGAGTGTTTGGTTTTGTGGCCACCGACTTCTTTTCCGACGCTTTGCAGACCTTGAATTTGCGGTCCGTCATCGGCGGCGGCGCCGGCTTCCACGCCATTAAGAAGGACAGCACAACCCTCGACTTGCTCGGCGGCGTTAACTACACGCACGAGTCCTACACCGTCCTTACTCGTAATGTAGCCGCGCTCACCATCGGCGAAGAACTGATGCACAAGCTGACCAAGAGCACGGTGCTGAATGAGCGACTGTATTTCTTTCCTGATCTCAACAGCGCCGGTGATTATCGCGGAACCTTCGACTTTGCCACCGTCACCAAAATGAACAAGTGGTTAGGCTGGCAGAACTCTTTCTCCGATGTGTACGTGACCAACCCGCCACCTGGCAAGAAGCAGAATGATTTGATTTTCACCACCGGGTTGAACGTGTCCTTCGGGCAGTAAGCACTCTGAAGGTCGACAGAGGGCCAGCAGCGCAAGAGACAAGTCACCTTACACAGTACGCCGTCCTCATAGCGAACAACCTTAGTTGCCCGCTACAAACAAGTGCCCGTTATTCTGCGTGTAAAGCTTGCCGTCAGGCCCGATCGAGAGCGGCGTGTACGCCGCCCCCAAAGCCAGATTTAAGAAGAGATTGCTCTGTGGGACCGTAAATACGCCCGTGTTCCCCTGCGGAAGAGCATAAAGATTGCCATCCTCGCTGTTCACGTACACGGTGCCGTTGGCGTCCGCAGCGGGCATGTTGATACACCATTCGAAGCCGTTAGGATGATCGGAGACGCAAGTCATCGAGCCGTCTGGATTCCGCTGGCAGCTCTGTGTATTGGTGCTCTGAAAACTCCACTCGATTTGCATATTCGGATCGATCTGCGAAATGTAATACACTTGCGGCACATTCTGGCACCCTGGGTTGCCGCTGCAGTAAAAGGGCACCGGATAGTGATTGTCTTTGATGATCACGGAGTACGTCCCATTGTGCGGATACACTGCCGGGGTTGAATCCCATCCAAAGTCGAAAGCGTTCAGGAAATTTCCCTGTGCATCGAAGTGCAACAGGTGTCCCCTCCCGGCGTTGTAGCCGGTGCCGCCGCCGAACAGGACGGATCCGTCCGGGAGCACCGTTGGCGAAGACGACCCGGCATCCGGGATACCGATGGAAGGGAACGCGTTCGTGTTTGGATCTACCCCGACGGCGGTGCCAAAGCGGCAGAAATTGACATTACTATTGGAGGCATCGTTGATCGGCACGATTACTCCGCAGCCGTCCTGCAGCAGGTTCTGCATTGCCGATGCCCATTTCAAAGTGAGATTTGGGTTTACCGCAATAAGAAAAGTCGCCAGGGCAGCCCCCCGATGCGCCCGGCTCACGGTGTAGATCGTGCCGTTCGCAGCGACCGCGGGCGCCACATTCGCTCCGGGTCGCTGTGGGCCGCACCGCCTGGTGGGCGCGGCGGGGAAACCGACGGGCGGCCAAGGCAATGTGACGGCTGGATCGTAGGCAAAAAAATACGGCACCGGACACATTGCGTTGGCCGCAGGTGCAGCCGGTGTGAGTGTAGCGTAGGTCACCACGCTGGTTGCGTCCTGCGGGGTCACTTTTACCAACCACGAGCCCACAGGGTCGTTCCGCCATGGATCGCCCAGACTCGAGTCGGCCAGTTCAATCACGTTGTAATAGATATTCCCGGAAGCATCGGCCGTCAGCGGCCCCATCTCGTATGTGTTCTGCGCGACGTTCCCGGCGTTGGTGAGCGGATTAAGGTGTGCAGCCGAGGATCCGTCATTCTTGTTTACTTTCCAGATGGTGCCGCCCGCGCCCGGAACATAGATGAAACCATTCGCCTCGGCAGGGTGGAAAACCGGCTCCCACACCCCAATCCCGACTCCGGTTACGCTGTCTGGGGCGGGTTTCCAATCGCTCTGAAAATCCCAGACGTGGATTAACTGGCCGTTCTCCCAGCTGAACCGGGTTTCGTTCCAGGTCATTGTGTTCCACGTGTTGGGCCCACAAGCCGCGCCGTTGATCCAATCTCCAACCGGATTGCACGATGTGTAAGTTCCGCTCTTAGTCATCATGTACACATCATTGCCGTCAACGATTGGCGCCTGGTAATGGGCTAACAAGGCTGCCTCGCCGAGATTGGGCAGGTTCTCCGCAGACTCCTGGAGAACGAATTTGTCATAAACGATGTCGGCAAGCTGGGTCGCGACGCTCTGCCCCAGCACGTTCACCATCCCGCTGTGCTGCGGATTCGCTCCCCACTGTGCCCAGAAAGGCGCGTTAGAAGGCGGGGGCCCCGCAACGTCAAAGGTTACGGTGAGAGTCGCCGGTGAACCCTGCGCACCGGTCGCCGTGACGGTAATGTGTCCCGTATAGCTGGCAGTTGTCAGGCTTCCCAATGACGCGGAGATTTGCAAAGTCTGAGGAGCCGAACCAGTCGCCGGAGTCACTGAAAGCCACGGTGAGTCGCTCGCAGCGGTGATGTTAAGCGTTCCCGAGCCCGAACTTGCCACGTTTACCGGGACTGCCGCAGGATTCGAACCGCCGAACGCGGCATTGAAACTAATCGCCGATTGCGAAACCGTTAGTCGGGTGGCCGGCGTACCCTCTCCGCCGCCGCAGCCGGCAAACATCAGGACGCAAATGAGACCCATTAGGATTAGGCAGAACGTGATGATTCGGGTCATGGGCGCCTCCAGTCGTGCTCAACACTCGTTACCCAATGTGGACTTAACAGACCCGGAACGAAGAGCGGTCGCCTGGTTCGAATTCAACGGCCCGAGACGAACGCGCTTCCGCTTGGAGAAGCACGAGTATTCTCGTCCAGTCACAGCAAAAGTCAAGCTTTTTGACAGAATGAAAGCCGTGTATCATCTGCTGAATCAGAGTTTGGGCATCTCGGTCATTTCCAACCAGGTCAAGAAAATTGCAGACACAACAATCCAGGAAGGTTTCCGCAGCCGTAGTTCTGCTCCTCGTATTTATGGCGCTACTGTCCGGCGGCGCCGCGCGCCAGGAGTCTGTCACCATTGATGAAGTAGCGCACATCGGCGCCGGCGTCAGCTATTTGCAGAAGCTCGATTTGCGGATGAACCTGGAGCATCCACCACTGGCGAAAGCTCTGGCCGCGTTGCCGCTTATCGCTCGCGGAGTGCACGCCGATTACTCGCATCTTTCCTGGACCTTCAGCGGCAAGGGTTTCAACGAATTGCTGGGAGAGTGGACATTCGGCCACTGGCTCATCATGCGCTGGAACGATCCTCATTCCACCGTGATGTGGGCCCGAGTACCCATGCTGCTGCTCACTCTGCTGCTCGGCCTGGCCATCTATTTTTTGGGTTCGCGATTGGGAGGCGCCTGGGGAGGCCTGCTGTGCCTCTGCGTTTATGTGAGTATGCCCGCGTTTCTTGCCTTCGGCCCGCTCGTGATCACTGATGTTGCCATCACGCTATTCTGGGTCCTGGCAACTTGGCAACTTCCCGAAATGTGGCGATCGCCCTCTCGCGGGACCGTCGTCAAGTATGGGGCCATTCTGGCGGGCGCGTTCCTTTCGAAATTCTCTTCCGGATTATTGTTCTTCGTGTTTGTGGCGTTCGCTCTGACTTTGCGTTGGCGCGGGGTCCCAGAGCAGCCCTCCGAGAAATCCGCCCGTCGCGCCTGGCGGCGAAGGGCGTGGCGCAACCTGGCCAAGGCTACCCTGTGGGCCGCCTTGTTGGTTTACATTTTCTATTTTGTCTTCTCCTGGGGCCAGCCCACAGATTCGTTCAATTTCATCCCGCACTTTCCCGCATCGCCGTTGTTGCGGCGGATGCTCATGCCGCTGTGGCTTTACCTGCAAGGTCTCATCTTGTTCGCGCTTAGCGCCGGAAGCCGCCCCACATATATTCTGGGCCACGCTTACTCGCATGGCGTCTGGTTTTATTTTCCCGCGCTGTTTGTTTTGAAATCACCGCTGTCGTTCCTGCTTTTGCTGTTGCTCGCGGTCATAGTTGCCGTCTTGTTAAAGCGTCGTTCCGGCGGACAACCCTCGGCGTTACCCAACGGCATGGAACTTCCCTGGCGCGCGGCGTGGGTCTCGCTGGTCGTCTTCGTGGCCGTATGCATGCTGAACCGTCTGGATATCAGCATCCGTCATTTTCTGATCGCCCTGGCCCTGCTGATTCTTCTGCTTGCCCCTCTACCGCGCATGTTGCAGTCTCTGCGCGATACGAACTGGAGCGGCGCGCCTGCCGGAACTTGGTTGACCATCGGCCTCGCGGCCGCGTCCCTTGCTACCGCTACCTGGGCCTATCCAAACTATTTTCCCTTCCTGAATATGCTCAGCATGGGACGCCCAGGCTACCTGCTGGTAAATGACTCCAACATCGATTGGAACCATGCCTTGCCGCAAGTTGAAACCTTCGTACGACAACGCGGACTGAACCAGATTCTCCTGGATGAGTACGGCTTCTCCGAACCTACTGCCTATGTTCCTCAGGCCCGACTCTGGAGCTGCCAGGAGGCTTCTGCTTCAGACGGCGGCCAATGGGCCGTAGTCTCTGCCGGCAGTATCGCCGACGCCCATAATTGCCTTTGGCTCATGCGCTATCCGCATCAGGTCCTGGCCGGTGGCAGCATGTACGCCATTCAGCTTCCTGAGGTAATACCCGCCGCAGGCACGCCCGGAGGTCCACCCCTGCCTGACGCGTACCGGTATTTGGGGGGCTTTTCGGCCTGGGGTGATCCGAGTCGGATGTTCTTGAATTGCATTCGCGATCCCGAGCAGTTGCAACCGACCATGGATCGGATGATGGCGCTGGCCGCTGCTGCCCAAAAGAAAAAGTAGACCCGATCGTGTCGTATGCGTTCCAAGTCCGTCGCGGAAGAAGAGACGTTCGTGTTCTAAACGGGGAGCCTTGAGTTAAGACATTTTCCAAGAGTATGTCGTGGCCGGAACGAGAATAAAAGCGCCAAGATTTGAAAGCTTGGGCAGCACCAGTTTCACGTTGACCTTATGCCACTTTCCATCGTGCGCAAAATTCTTGGGGCGGTAACCGAGCACATACTGGTTGCGGAGCTCAATGCCGATCTTTTTGGCAACATCCTCCAAGTCATTTGGGTTCTCGACCGTAAAAGCGCGCCCACCTGTGATTTGGGCAATATCGTCTAGCAACTGGGGACCCAGACGTTCTTCTTCAGTCGGAAAATAGTTGTCATATATTCCAATGGCGTAGATCAGCACATCGGCTTCCTTTACCAGGTTCCTGATCTCACCTTCTGTATATCGGCTGCGATTGTCACCTCCGTCCGAGATGATCAGCAATGCTTTCTTCTGGTATTTGGCCTGCCTCATCTTCTCGATGCCTAAATAAACGGCGTCCAGCAGCGCCGTTCTGTCTTTGGGGACGGTGTACAAGAGCCTCCCCTGAATGTCTTCGACTGAGTTCGTAAAATCCGACAACTGCTGCGGCTCATCAGAGAATGCGATCATGAAGAACTCGTCCTCCGGATTAGCAGTCTTGAGAAACTCTGCGACCGCCTCGCGCGCCCGGCCGATTTTGCTGCTCATGCTGCCGCTGGTGTCGAAGATCACGCCCAGTGACACTGGAATGTCCTCGCCGGAGAAGTGGCGGATATCCTGCAGCTCCTTGCCTTCAAATACTTTGAAGTTGTCCTTCTCCAATCCTATGACCGGGCGGTTCATGAAATCCGTGATGGTCACAGGCAGGAGCACCAAATTAACGTTCACTTTCATGCGTTCGCTGCCGGTTGGTAGCGGATCTTTGTCGGAATCAGCCTTCGACTGCCGCTCAGTTTGAGGGGTTATGTGTACATCATCGGGGAGAGTCTGTGCGGACAAGGCAGGGACGAGCCAAAGACTCACGGCCATTCCTGTAGCCATGAAGGCACGGGTAAAGATTGAGAGGCTGGGTACTGTCTTAAACATTGCGTCAAACACCTTGTGTCAGTTCCCCAACCTCGGAGAGACGAGCGGTCTCCCCTATCGCACCCTTTTCGATTCTAGAACTGTAGGAAAAGTTACAGCGAGACCTGTTCGGCGTGAGTGGGAGCTAGAAAGCCTGCGAGTGCGCACATCGGCGGATGCATTGGAACGCGCGAAGAAACAATCCGCGTGCGAACTCGAATTGCGACTTTGAATCACCCTCTTTCTGGACTGGACCAAATTCTCTAATTTTGCCTCGTAACTCTCTTTGCGGGAATAAAGTCGGCGCCATCGCGGATGGAGTGGGGCTCATGCCCTGGCTGATAAAAACCCTCTTCACGGAATAAATCATCTGTTGTAACAGTTATCGTCTATAGAAACTACTACACGACAAAAAGGAGAATTTATGAAGAAATATTCGGTAGTTGCGATTACGTTGCTCTTTTGTTGTGGCATGGCGCTTACCGCGCATGCCCAAGAGGAAGGGAAAGTTCTTGTCACTGTTCCCTTTGAGTTCATGGCCGGAAGTAAGACACTACCAGCCGGTACGTACACGATCGGTAGACTGTCGTTAGATACGCGCTCAGCCCTCGTTATATCCAGCCGTACTAACGGTTCGTTTGTGATGCCCGCTGCCTTTGACGGTGCGGCAGGTGATAAGGTCCGGCTCAGTTTTGAGCATGTGGGCGAGACGTATCTCCTCAGCAAAGTGGCGACGGAAATAGGAACGTACACCATCGCGACGGGCCCTGCCGCTGCAAGCCTGTCGAGATTAGCCAAAATGAAGTCGCACGACAGCATGAAGACTGACACCTCTGCTTCAGGCAGTCAATAACGCCCAATTTGGCGACCACGCTTTCCAGATTGCTCAGGAACCGAACTCATGGCGACCTGTGCGCCGACTAATCAGTGGGCTCACGGAAGTCATGAGTTCTTCGTTTCCAGTCTTCCAAAATCTGGGCAATAATTTACTTGACTCGCCCCACAATCCACGGCAAGCGGCAGCCGACGGTGGACAGGGTGACACAAGCCATGGTTGCGTCACTGCAGAAAGCTCGATCCGAGCGTGATACACGCGTTGCCCCGTCAACCCGTAAAGCAGAGTTTTCCGGATTGCATCTCGTGTGGGGCCCGAACACAAATCGGGTGGGACTTCGAAGAGACCTGTAGGCGCTGCTAGAGTCCAGGCCCGGGGAAGCCTTTCGCGCTTGAAGGGAAGCTGTTAGGATGTTCTTGCGAGGCCCGTTTTCCTGTGTTTTCTTCCTGGCCATCGGCGCGGATAGTCCTGGGGCAATATGGCAGTCCGCTCAGAAATTTTGGGTGGTTTGGGGCGGTTCCCTCGGAAACAGCGCTCTTTTAGGCAAGGGAAGGCGATTAGTGCACGGAAGTAGTTCAGTTGGTTAGAACGCTGCCCTGTCATTCTACTTCCGCCCTATCTCTATTAACTTCAATTACTTGCACGAAAGGCGCTCACGGCGCATTCTAACCAAGTCGACTTTCGTCCTCCTCTTTACTTAGGCATTGTTGACCGTCCGGCTGGCCAGTTCTGCTCGGGTTGCCCGATGGATCCACGTGGAAAGCCGGCATTCTGGCTCAATCGATTTTCCCCTTTTGATAAAAGGCTTGTCCGCAAATTGCTGTAAGGGCCGAGAAACGGAAGCATGGTCCTACGCTAGCTTTAGCCTGCGCCTTTTGTTCGCCTATATGGATAATCGAGTCCCATTTGTAGCTGATATGCATCATATAGGTTCCAAGTATTAATTGTAATTTCCTATATGTAGCAAGTATGCTATATTCTAGTCATGAACTTGGCAGCCCAGATCGCCGCGTACACAGGGAAGGGATTCACCGGCGAGCAGGCCGAAGTCATCGCATTAATGCGAGTTGCTTCTGGCGTTCTCTTTCGAGATTTCCCAGAATCCTTCTTGCTGTTCGGCGGTGCAACGTTGCTGCTTTTTCACGACAGCGTTCGTCACTCCGCCGACTTGGACTTGCTAGGGAGGGCGGAAGAGCTACCAACGGCGGCGGATCTTAGTGCCTCGCTCACGACCGGACTCGCCTCGGCGGCGGAGGCCCTAGACCTAGGCCCGCTTCGAGTGGAGGCTTCCGGCGACCATGTTCTAGTCAAGAAGCGCGACAGCAGTCTTTTGTTCAAGGTAGACATCACTCGGATTGGGTCCGTACTCGAAAGTGAGGTTGAGGAGCACGCGGTTGAAATTGATGAAGAGAATATCGCTACCGTGAAGGCCGCTTCTCGCGACTTCCTCCTGCTCCAGAAGGCTGAGTGTTTTCTGTTGAGGCGAATCATGAAAGTGCGTGATGCCTTTGACATTTATCGGTTGAGACAGGTGGGCGTCGCTCTCAATGAGCAGCTAGAGAATCATTTGCACGACACTCTGATGAACCATGAAATTGAAGCAGACGATATCTCTAGGAGAACTGCTCAAGTTGACGAGAAGCGTTGTCTGAGTGAGCTGCGCTCTCTATTGCCCCCAACAGTATTCGATGCATTGGCACGGGAACAATTCCGCCCTCTGCGGGACGCACTTCATGAGTTGTACCGGCGCTGGTTGGAGGACTAATAATGGATTGGGTAACCACAATTCGTAAAGAAGCACAGACCAGTTCTATCCTTCGCACGGATGAACTGGCGCGTAAGTATGACATTGGTCCGCCGTCTGTCACACAGGCGCTCTCGCGCTTGGAGCGAAAAGGCTTCGTCGAGCATGTCAACGACAAGACCTACTACAACTCGCTCGCGCCGGATGGATCGCCACGTGATCTCGTGAATGTCTTGCGTGGTGATGCGTATATCTCACTTGAGTCCGCTCTCCGCGATTACGGTATTAGCACCCAGTCTCCTCACACGCTCACTTGTGTGACTACAGAACGCCCAGACGAATTCAGGTCAAGAACCATCACAATCAGCTACCGCAGTATCAGTCCGCGTCTGTATTGGGGTTTCAAGCGAAAGACAACTCGATACGGCAGCTATCTGATAGCAGAGCCAGAAAAGACAATCCTCGACTGGATTTATCTTGGCATTCGCAACGGAACGCCGCCCGCTCTCGACGAGCTTGACTTCACCAACGTCAATAGGCCCAAGCTCCTGGAATATGCGCGCCGATTCTCGTCATCCGTGTACCAACATGTGTTACCAGCTCTGGTGGAAAGCTTGGCAGTCGGTGCGGGAGCCGGGACGGGGGATTAAACCGCGATCCTGTATAGGGAATCCGCACCTCCCGAATTGCATGCTTTACGCCATTACACTCGAAACCCCTTCCTTGGGGTTGACTGAGGGTCAATGAGCGTAATCGCCTGGAGGCGCACTCATCGGGCTTCCATCGCCCACGCAATGGCATGCCGCTCTCTGGCAGAACGGAACCATCCAGGATTTAGGCACTCCAGGCGATGGGCCCGACTCCTTCGCTCTGTTTATAAATGAGCGCGGTCAGGTAGCAGGATTTTCCCACATCAATTCAATCATTAATCCTGAAACTGGCAAAACGGGGATAGTACAACGACCGCTCGGGTGCGTCATGGCGAAACGTAGGCCTCTGCCCCGACCCGGATCTCCGCCGAGTTCGCGATGATTGATGCTATATAAAAAGGCGCCCCTTTCGGAGTAGGTT
>WNFD01003218.1_pt1 | contig 16366 bp, 15 predicted proteins | sample 5400491 | NCBI WGS metagenome assembly WNFD01 (sample SAMN13153343, study PRJNA577476) | soil metagenome | isolation source: 120 cm saprolite under Douglas fir tree site 2 hole 2 replicate 2 | place: USA:California | collected 2015-04-18 | reverse complement strand
TGTGAGGCGCAGCCGGAGGCGAGACGAGCCAACCCTCAACGGGAGCGGCGCTCGCTCCCCCCCGGAACCTAAATGGTCATTGAGCGAAAGTGGAAGAGGTGGATCTACTTTTACGTCCCTATCACGTTCTTCGTGGTGGGGACGCTCTTCCCCTTCTACTGGATGTTGATCACGGCCATCCGGCCGGACTCCGAGCTCTATCGATCCTGGCGGGCAGTCAACAACGCCCCCTTCTGGACGCTCCACCCGACGCTCGAGCACTTCCAGGACCTGTTCGCCAAGACCACCTTCCCCCACTGGCTCTGGAACACATTCTTCATCGCCTGCGCGTCGACGGCCATCTCGCTCTTCTGCGGGCTCCTGGCCGGCTACGCGCTGGCGCGTCTCAAGTTTCCGCTGGCCGGGACGATCGGCACGTCCATCTTCGTCACGTACCTGGTGCCGCCCACGCTCCTCTTCATCCCCCTCGCCAACATCATTCGGGCCTTCCAGCTGGGCGACACGCCCTGGGCGCTCATCCTGACGTATCCAACCTTCCTCATTCCGTTCTGCACCTGGCTCCTCATGGGCTACTTCAAGACGATCCCCAAGGAGCTCGAAGAGTGCGCGCGCATCGACGGGGCCACGCGGTTCGGGGCCATGATGCGCATCATCTTCCCCATCGCGGTCCCGGGCATTCTCTCCGCGGGCATCTTCGCCTTCACGCTGTCCTGGAACGAGTTCATCTACGCTCTCGTCTTCCTCTCCTCGCCGGAGAAAAAGACCGTCCCCGTCGGCGTGGTGTCGGAGATGATCCGCGGGGACATCTATTTCTGGGGGCAGCTCATGGCCGGCGCCCTCCTGGGCTCGATTCCGGTGGCCGTGGTGTACTCGTTCTTCGTCGAGTACTACGTCACGGGCCTGACCGGCTCCGTCAAGGGGTAGCCAGGGGACTGATACCCACAATCACCTAACTATGCTAGTATCCGCCGCGCGGGCTTCCGGGCCCCGCCCGCGGCAGCCACCAATCCCGGCTCAACGAGTGAGGTCGCCCATGGCACAGGTTGTCCTGAAGGACTTGAACAAGAAGTACGACGAAGTCCACGCCGTCAAGGACGTCAACTTGACGATCCGCGACAAGGAGTTCATGGTCCTCGTCGGTCCCTCGGGCTGCGGCAAGACCACCACCCTCCGCATGGTGGCCGGCCTCGAGGAGATCACGGCCGGCGAGATCGCCATCGGCGACCGGATCGTGAATGACCTGCCCCCCAAGGACCGCGACATCGCGATGGTGTTCCAGAACTACGCCCTCTATCCGCACATGAGCGTGTACGACAACATGGCCTTCGGCCTCAAGATGCGGAAATTCCCCAAGGCGGAGATCCAGAAGCGCGTGCAGGACGCCGCCGAGATCCTCGGCATCCAGGAGCTGCTCAAGCGCAAGCCGCGCCAGCTCTCCGGCGGCCAGCGGCAGCGCGTGGCGGTGGGCCGCGCGATCGTGCGGCATCCCCAGGTGTTCCTGTTCGACGAGCCGCTCTCGAACCTCGACGCCAAGCTTCGCGTGCAGATGCGCGTCGAGCTCAAGCGGCTGCACGAGCGCCTGGAGACGACGGCCATCTACGTCACCCACGACCAGGTCGAGGCCATGACCCTGGGATCGCGCGTGGTCGTCATGAAGGACGGCTGGGTGCAGCAGGTGGGCGAGCCCCTGGAGATCTACTCGAAGCCCCAGAACAAGTTCGTGGCGGGCTTCATCGGGTCCCCGTCCATGAACTTCATACCCGTCACCCTCACCGACGGGAGCGGCGCCCTCTTCGCCGAGGCCAGTGGCCTCAAGATCAAGGTCCCGCCCCAGAAGGCGCAGAGCCTGATGCCCTACAAGGGTCAGGGGGTGACGCTGGGGGTGCGCCCCGAGGATCTTCGGGTGGGCGCGGGCTCGGACTCGCCCGACCTGTCCTTCGAGGCCGTGGTCGAGGTGGTGGAGCCGCTGGGCGCCGAGATCCTGCTGGACACCAAGGCGGCGGGACAGCAGATCGTGGCCCGCGTGGAGCCCACCGTCAAGACGCGGTCGCACGAGAAGGTGCGGCTCACGTTCGTCCCCGACCGGATCCACTTCTTCGACGCCAAGACGGAGCAGGTGATCAAGTAAGCACCCGGCTCACCGTGATGCGCCTCGGCGAGCGCGCCCCTCGGGGCGCGCTCGTGCTTACCCTCCTGGTGCTCTAGAGAGGTCGGAGCCGAGGTATGGTCCGGGTGACCATGAGGCGAACACAGCGTCAGCGCGATATCCGGACTGCCTATCTGCTCCTGTCGCCCGCTGTGCTCCTGCTCCTGACGGTGCTGGCTTATCCGCTCGGCTGGGAGATCTGGACGAGCTTCACCAGCTTGTCACCGCTCCAAGAGGGAGGCACCGCCTTCGTCGGGTCGGAGAACTATCGGCGGCAGTTTGGAGACCCCCAGTTCTGGCGCGCGACGGCTGTCACCGTCGTCTACACGGTCATCACGAGCGTCGCGAAACTGGCTCTCGGACTCGGCTTCGCCCTGCTCCTCGCCCGACCGTTCCGGGGCCGCGCCCTCGTCTTCCTGGCCATCTTCCTCCCCTGGGCCTACCCCGCCGGCGTGAGCGTGATCGGGTGGTACTGGACCCTGAACCCCCCGACCCCTACCGCCTACGCCCCTTTCATGGGACATCTGAAACTCCTCGTCGACGGCGTCTTCGGCGGCGGGGCCTGGGCCTTTGTGAGCGTCACGCTGTTCAATATCTGGCGCGGCAGCTCGTTCATCGGGGTACTCCTCCTCGCCGGCATCAACGCCATCCCGCCCGAGCTCTTCGAGTACGCGCTCCTGGAATCGAAGAGCCCGTGGCAGCGCTTCTGGCTGGTGACCGTGCCTCTGCTCAAGCCGTTCCTCGCGCTGGGGGTATTCCTCTCGCTCACCAGCGCCTTCGCCGACCTCGCCAATGTCTGGATGCTCACCGCGGGCCGTATCGTCTTCCCCGTCATCGGCACTCATGCTTACTGGCTCGCCATCAAGGCGGGCCAGTTCGGGCCCGCCTCGGCGCTTTCCCTGACGCTGGTCCCGTTCCTGCTCGCGGTTCTCCTCGTGCTTTTCCGGCTTTTCGATCCCCCTTCGCCGGAGGCTGCATGAACCCCAGGCCCTGGTGGACGAAGCTCGGCCATGGGACCTTGATGCTCCTCGCCGCGGTCTACTGCCTCTTCCCGATCTACTTCATGCTGGTGCAATCGCTGAAGACCCCCCAGGAAGACGTCTTCGGCAACCCGTTCATCGTCATGAATCCGACCTTCGACAACTTCGAGGAGCTGTTCGAGCGCAAGAGCGAGGTTCGGGGCTTCGTGGGGGACGCGCTCCGCCGTTCCTACCCCTTCCTGGACTGGCTTGCCAACACTTTCGTGGTGTTTGCCGGCTCGGTGGTGGCGACCCTCGCGGTGAGCGTCGCCGCGGCTTATGCCCTCGGCCGGCTGCGTCCCCCGGGCTTCCGGTGGTGGCGGCGCGCGATCTTCGCCACCTACGTCATCCCCCAGACCATCCTCTTCATCCCGCTCTTCCAGGTCGTGAACGCACTCGGGCTGGACGACAACCTCCTTGCCCTCCTCCTCATCTATCCCAGCATGGCCCTGCCCTTCTGCGTGTGGATGCTCTCGGCCTATTTCCAGCACCTGCCGCGGGAGATCGAGGAGGCGGCCCTCATCGAGGGCGCGAGCCGGACCACCGCCTTCTTCCGCATCATCCTGCCCATGAGCCGCCCTGTCCTCGTCGCCGCGGGCATCTTCGCCCTCGGAACCGTCGCCAGCGACTTCATGATCGCCTCCGTCTTCCTTCTGACCCAGGGCAACCAGACGATCACCGCCGGGATCGGCACCTTCGACGTGGCTCTCGACGAGCTAGCCGCGGTGGCGGGGGTCAATCTGATGGCGATCCCCGTGGTCGCGATCTCCGCCATCTTCGCGCGTGGCTATGTCCGCGGCCTCACCGCAGCCATGCTCGAGGGCGCCTAGGAAGCTCGGAGGGGGCTCCGCCCCCTTTCGATTCCTCCCCCCGAAATGCAGGTTGCGCCGGCGAAGCCGGCGCTCGAAGCAGCATACTCATTCGTTGCCGGTTGCTGAGAAGGCCTCAGATGCGAGGCGGTGAGGGCGGCGGCACCCCGAGGCGTACTCTCTGTACGTTGAGCGGGTGCCGCCGCCCTCGCCAACGAAGCAGCTGAGGCCTTATCGGCGCCCGGAGGGGGAGATGCGGATGATGCGATGGAGAGCGGTCTCGGCGACGTAGAGGACACCCTCGCGGTCGAGCACGATGCCGCCGGGGTCGCCCAACTCACTGGCCACCGTGCTCACCTCGCCGGCCGGCGAGATCCGAAAGATCTGACGGATCTGGAATCCGCCGCACACGAACACGCTGCCATCGGGTCCGATGGCCAGGTTGGTCCGGTGGTAGTGGCCGGCGGGCAACCGGGCCACGAGACGCAGCTCGCCGTCGGGTCCGAAGCGGAACACTTCCCCCACCAGGCTCAGGAAGACAAGGTCGTCGCCGCTCGCCGCGGCGACGCCGATCAGTCGCCAGAGGGGCTCCTTGCGCACGTCGACCACCTCGGTCTTTGGCAGCACCGGGCCGAGGAGATCGGCGCGTCTGGGAAGGGGCCGGTCCTCGCGCGGATCGATGCGGAAGACCAGCGGGCCTCGATACCCTTCGTCAATGAGCCAACTGAGCGACGGCGGGAGCGGTGTCTCCGACCGCAGATTCGTTTCCGGGCTCGCGTAGTCGAGGAAGACGAGCCGCCTCTGCCCGTCGAGGGCAAGCGGGCTGCCACCCAAGAGGTGGTTCAGTCCCACCGCCACCGCCTGGAGCCGCTGGTCCGCGCCAAGCCGATAAATGCGATTGCCGTTCTCCTCGCCGAGGAAGAGGTCGCCGCTCTGAGGATCGATCGCGAGGCTGCCGAACACGGTCTTTCGCGACGCATCCGCGAACGGCACCACGACGCGGGGCACCCGCGTGGCGTCTACGGGCAGGTGGCCCCTGAGGTCAACGCGATAGATTTCGGCGGCGGCATCGCCTCGCCAACCGTGGCTCAGGACCACGAGTCTGCCCTGGGTGTCAAAGGCGAGCTGGATCGGACGGGCAATTCCGGTGGCCACGACGTCCACGCGGAGTCCCGCCGAGACGTCCGCAGCGTGCGCCGACGGGTGGATCGAGGCGAGAAGCCAGACCAACCCCACGAGAATGAGCGCTGCCCACGAGGCGTCGCCGCCCGCGCGGAAGCCGAACCTTGACATTCGCGAAGAGCCTCTGCTAGCCTCCGCGTAGCCCGGCGGGGTTTCGGGCCCCGGACGCGCGGGAGAGCAGGCCGGCGGACACCGCGGAGCGGCCTGAACCGCCAATCTGCAACTCACATGTCCACCTGGGGAGCGCACCGATGATCAATAGGGTTTCCATCGTTGCCGCAGCCAGCTTGCTCATCGTCGGCCTGACGGGCCTGCCCGCGGAGGCCCAAGACCAGAAGCCGCCGGAGCCGAAGGGGCTCACGGTCAAGGGGCTCGTCTCGTCGCTCGGCGCATTCACGGCCACGGTGAACACACCGATCTTCATCTCGGGAGCGACGGTGGAGCTGGCACCGGGTGGACAAACCGGGAAGCAGCAGTTCCGGGTGCCGACCTACATCTACGTGATCGAGGGCGTGCTGACCACGGACTACGAGGCAGGCCCGGTGGGCATCAAGGGTGCTCAGTACCACGCAGCGGGTCAGTCCTTCATGGACAATGGCGGGTGGTGGCACAACCACATCAATCCCTCGAACAAGCCGGTCAAGTATCTGATGATCCATCTCGGCTACCCCGGTCGTCCCGAGCCCGTCCAGAAGCCGGACAAGGACGACTAAGCAGGCTCTGCGGCTTGAGGCGGGGCCGGCATCGGCCCCCGCCTACTTCCCGATCCCGCCGGTGATCCCCTGGATGAAACGGTCAAGGAAGAAGTTGTAGAGAATCGCCACGGGCAGCCCGACCATCAGGGCCGCCGCCATCAACGAGCCCCAGAAGAACACATCGCCCCGAATCAGCTCGGTGGGCACGCCCACGGTGACCGGCTTCTGGTCACCCGGCGCCACGAAGGCCAGCCCATAGAGGAAATCCTGCATCGAGAGCGTGAAGGCGAAGATCACCGACGTGAGGATCCCGGGGACGCTCACGGGCAGGACGACACGGACGAGCGCGCCTAGGTACCCGCAGCCATCGACCCGGGCCGCCTCCTCCATTTCCGTGGGCAGGGTCTTGAAGAAGCCCATGAGGAGCCACGTACAGAACGGGATGGTGATGGTCGGGTACACCAAGACCAGCGCCCACCAGTTGTCCTGCAGCCCCAGCATCGATACCACCCTCGAGAGCGGGAGGAAGAGGATGATCGCCGGAACCAGGTAGGTCATGAAGATGGAAATCCCGAGGTTCTCGGACCCGGGAATCCGGAGACGAGCCAGCGCGTAGCCGGCCGGCACCCCGACGAGCAGCGTTATCACCGCCACCCACGCCGCAATGGCCATGGTGTTGATGACCCAGGCACCGTAGTTGGTGTTGGTGAACAGGTACGAGAAGTGCTTCCAGGTGGGCGCCAAGTGGAACCAGAGCGGAAAGGCGTCCATCCGGTAGAGGTCGGAGTCCTGCTTGAAGGCCGTGATGATCATCCAGTAGATCGGAAACACGGCGATGATGACGTAAGGTGTGATCGCCCCATAGATCCAGAGGTGGCGCCGGATCTCTTTCTGCCGTCGGGTCCGCGGAGCCGCCATGGGCTAGTCCCCTCTCCGCTTGAGGTTCCTGAGGAGCAGGATCATGAGGGGCAGCAGAAGGGGGAAGAGGAAGAGCGAGATCGCCGCTCCCCGGCCGAGCGCCCCCGCCTGGATTCCGACCTGGTACGCGAGCACGGGCAGGATCTTGGTGGCGTTGGCCGGCCCGCCCTGGGTCAGCAGGTACACGATGCTGAGGTCCGACAGCGTGAACACGGTGTCGAAGAGGAAGCCAATGAGGAGGATGGGGGCGATCATCGGCACCACCACATGGCGGAACCGCTGGAAGAAGCTCGTGCCGTCCACCCTGGCGGCGTCCAGGATCTCGGTGGGCACCGACGTGAATCCCGCCAGCAGCACGATGGCGGAGAAGGGAAAGCTGCGCCAGACGTTGACAATGATGCAGGCGGCCAGAGCCAGGTGCGCCTCACCCAGCCACACCGGCCAATCCGGGGAGCCGTAGCTCCCGACGAGCCCGATCCGGCTCAGGAACCAGTTGATGACGCTGAACTGGGAGTCATACATCCACTTCCAGGACAGCACACTGATGGTGACGGGAAGGGTGAAGGGGATCACCACCAGGCCGCGCACGAGCTTCCTTCCCCAGAAGGGCTGGAGCAGGAGGAACGCCAGGCTCGTCCCGAGCAAACCCTTGAAGATCGCAGCCACCACGGTGAAGACGATGCTGTTTCGGAGAGCGATGTAGAAGACGTCGCTTTCCAGAGCGGCCCGGAAGTTGTCCAGCCCGACGAAGGTCGCCACGGGGTTGCCGACGTTGGCGTCGCTCAGCGCGAGGTACAGCGAGAACAGGAAGGGCACCCCGACGAGAAGGAGAACGTAGAGGATCGCGGGAGCCAGCAGGAGATAACCGACGCCGAGCCGCCGGGATGTCTGGCTTCGGAACCACCCGGAGGGACGAGCCCGGGAGGTGACAGAAATGGCGGCGGCCCGGGCGCTTGCCGCGTCCGGGCCGCCGCTCGACAAGCGTGCCGTCATGCCTGCTTGTGCTTGGCGTAGATCCGCCGGTACTCGCCCACCCCCCACTTGATCGAGTCCTCGATGCTCTGCTGGCCGCGACACGCACGAGTGATCATGTCGGGGAAGACGAAGGTATTGACGATCTCCTGGATCGGGGTCGTCGACGGCCCAGGATAGCCGTAGAAGGCGACGATCTTCGGGAAGTCCTGGAGGATCTGGAGCTTGGGGTCAGTCCCGATGACGGGCATCGGCTTCTTGTAGCGGTCGGTGAGGTACGGCATGTTGTAGCCGCGGCTCTCGGTCATACCCACCAGATCGTTGTCGATGAGGTACGACAGCCATTCCTTCGCCGCCCCCTGGTTCTTCGAGAACTTCCACACCATCCAGACGTTGGGCGCGGCCACGCTGACCCGCTTGCCGGGCAGCCCCTGGGGCTCGAGCCCGAGGAAGGTATTCTTGAACACCGGAGGATTGGTGTCCTCGGTGGTGCGATACGCCGAGATCGCGTCGTGGACCCAGCAGGCCACGCCCGAGGCGAGGTATCGATTGTCGGAGGCGTCATCCCAGGAGAACACTTCCGGCGTCATGCCCTCGTTGAAGATCGCCTTGGCGAAGGTGAGAAACTCGCGCAGCTCCTTCGAGTCGAGAGTGGGACTCGCGCCCGAGGGATCCGCCTCCGTCCCGCCGAAGCTGAAGAACATCGACCGCCACATGAGGTTCGCGTCGGCGCATTGAGACAGCGCGATCCCGGTGGGATGTCCCTTGGCCTTGAGCGTGCGCGCGGCCACTCGGGCCAACTCCCAGGTGTCGGGATACTTCAGGTTGTTGGCGTCGAAGAGGTCCTTCCGGTAGAGCATCGGCGCCAAGATGTAGAAGATCGGAAGGCCATACCAGCGCCCCTCCACCTCGACGAGCGATTTCGCCGCGGGGACCCACCCCCCGTACTTCTTCCCGGCCGCGTCGGCAATGTCGGTGAGGTCCACCAGATTCTTGTAGTAGAGCCGCGTCAAGATGGACGAGCCGTTGTAGATGATGTCGTGGCCGGCTCCGGCCGCGAACTCGGCGGCCATGCGCGCCGGGATGTCGAGGTGGGGAATGTGGTCCACCCGCACCTTGACACCGTTCTTGTCGCCCCATTCCTTGGCGAACTTGTCGTACCAGGCGTCGTAGGCCGGGATGAAGTGGCTCCACTGCAGTATGCGCAGCGTGGTGCCCTTGATCTGCGCCGGGGCCTGGCGCGCCTGCAGCATGCTCAGGAGCGAGCTTCCCGCCACGCCTCCCCCGGCCACCTTCAGGAAGCGGCGGCGGTTGACCGAAGCGTGGTCCGGTTGGACCGGCCGTAGATCACTCATTGCTTAGACCTCCTCGAAGGAAAGGGCCGTGAGCAAACCACTCTGGCTCGTAACGCAACGCGTAGAGCTCAAACTGCCCCAAGGCGAACCTGTGGGAAACCTTACGCCTATTAGCGCCATGGCCATGGTCTTGTCAAGGTGCATCTGAGCCGGGGAGCTTCCTCGGGCGGGCCCACCGGCAACCTTGTCTGAAGCGCCGCCGGACGAGAAGAGACGATCGCTTACCGAGCCGCGATCCGCAGCGCTAGAACGTGTAGTGGAGGCCAGCCAGGACATTGATCGGCGGGGCCGGCGTGAGGAAGCGCTCGACCGGATTGCCCGCCAGGTGGCCATTGGGAGCGAAGGTCCCGAAGGTCTCATACCGGTTGTCGAGGACATTGTTGATGCGGACGAATGCCTCGAAGCCGCGCCAGCGGGCGGTCAGGCCGCCATTGAGCACCCAGTAGGGAGCGAGAGGCAGTTGGTGATTGGCCTCGTCGCCTCGAAGGAATTGCGAGCTGACATACCGCGCGTCCGTCGAGAGCGTGAGCCAGGGCCACGGGCGATAGGCGATCCTCACATTGACTTGGTGACGGGGGACGAGGGTGAGCGAGCTGCCTGCGGGCACGAATTGTTGGCCGGGGGGGATCGGTGTGGCCAGCTCGACCGAGTCCTGAAAGGTGGCCAGGGTGTACGCGTAGTTGACGTAGCCCTCGAGCGCCGTGCCCATGCGACCCCGCAGCCCCACCTCCACGCCTTCGCGGCGAGTCCGGCCCACGTTCTGGAAGAAGACCCCGGTGGTGCCGGTTGGTGTGACAGCGAAGATGTCGTCGTTGACATCGGTCCGATAGACCGACACGTCGATGTCGAGCCAGTTGAACGGCCGAGCGTGCATCCCGATCTCGTAGTTCTGGGCGGACACCGGCTTGAGGGGCGGATCCGGCGCCACGCCCACCTGGAGCCCCGGGCACACCGCCCCCGGCCCCGCGCAGGTCAGCTCGAGGAAGGCGGGCGCGCGGAACCCTTACGAGTAGCTCGCGAAGAACCCGAGGCGCTCGCTGAGATTCACGTTGACCCCGGCTCGCGGGTTGAGGCGGTTGAAGTCGTGGGCGCCCGCGCTCGGGCCGCCGAGGCGGTCGCCGATGTCGTGGCGCAGATAGTCCCATCGTGCCGCGACGGTGAGGACGAGGCTCGAGCGCGGGCCCGCGAAGCCATGAGCCAGCACCAGAGTGTCCTGCGCGTAGATGCCCACGGCGTGCTGATCATCAGTGAGATCTGCCTCGAGCGACTGGCCGACTCCTCCCGTCTCCTCGAAGGTCCGGCTGGTGACCCGGGCGCGCACGTATTCGGCGCCCACGATCAGCACGGTGTCGCGACGGGCCACCGTGGCTCGGTAGCTGGCCTGCACTCGCCCACCCGTCGACAGCGTCGTGTTCAGCAGCCGCGAGTTGGCAGTGATCAGGTTCGCGTTGAACTGCTCGGTCGAGAGCGCGCGTACGAAGGCGTTTCCCTGGAGGGTCAGCGCCTCCCCGAGCGGATAGCTGGCATTGATGATGGCCAGGTTCAGCGCAGGCGCGAAGAAGTCGGGCGTGAAGTTGGCCTGCCGATCGTGCCGCAGTAGGCTCTCCGGGAGCGACCCCGCCTGCTTGATGCGATTGTTGCTGTACTGGTAGGAGATGGTCGCGTCGAGCCCGGCCGCCCGGACGCCCACCTTGGCGAAGGCGCGCGACAACCTGCTCTCGGTATCGTCTCGGAACCCGTCCTCGTGGATTCCCGTCAACGAGAGATAGTAGTCGAGCGGGCGGGTCTCTCCACTCAACAAGAGCCGCGTGCCGACTCTTCCGAAGCTCCCGCCGGACACCTCGGTGGCGATCTCGCGCCGCTCTTCTCCGCGGCGCGTCGTCAGGGAAACCGCCGCCCCCAGCGTATTGCGGCCGAAAAGGACGGATGGGCCCCGGATGACCTCGATGCGGTCCACGTCCTCCAGCGGTATCAGGTCGAAGTTCACCTCCTCGACCGTGGGCTCGTTGAGCCGCACGCCGTCGAGAAACACGCTCACGCCCTGGGGAAGGCCGGTCACCGGCGAGGCGACGAAACCCCGGAGCGTCAGGGTGGGCTGGAAGGGACTCCCCTGCTCGTTCTGGAGAGTGACGCCGGGCAGGCGCTCGAGCACGTCCGGCAGGACCGTAGGTCGCGACGGCCCGATGTCTGACCGCTCCAGGATGTCCACCGACGCCGGCACCCAAGGTCGAGGCAGCGCCTCCGGCAAGGGCGCCGGCGCCGTCACCTGAACGGGCGGGAGCTGGATCACGCGCTCTTCGCGTGGCGCCTGCTCGGAATGCTCGGCCGCAAGCGCCTGGCCAGTTGCCGCGAGGAGCACGAGCAAAACACCCGACCAGTGAGAAAGCCGCCGCGGCGGGGAGGGAGCGCGCATGCGCGCAGAGACTATCCGAACAGGTCCCATCCCGCCAAGCGCGATGTCGCGCCCCTGCCTCTACAAAACAAAGTACTTGACATCTCCTAGCCAGACCGGCTATCCGTGGATCATGCCGGGTGACCGACCCATGCCTGCCTCCTCGACCGCGGCGCTCCACGACCGCGCCCTGGCGGACCTCCGCTTCATCCGCGAGACCATGGAGCAGGCCTCGGTCACTACCTTCTCCGGCTGGGCCTTGATGGGCGTGGGCCTCCTTGCCGTTGTCGTCGGCACCCTCGCGTCGCTCGCTCGCACGCGCGAGCGCTGGCTGCTGCTCTGGCTCGCCCTCGCCGGCGTCTCGGTGCCTCTCGCCGCCCTCGCCACCGCGCGCAAGAGCCGCGCGGCGGGGCTGCCGCTGGCCTCGGGCCCGGCGAGAAAGTTCGGGCTTTGTCTGGCTCCCGCCATGATCGCGGGCGGGCTCCTGACCGTCGTCCTCGCTCGCGCCGGCCTGTGGAGTCTCCTGCCCGGGCTCTGGCTTCTCGTCTACGGCGCGGGCGTCGTGGCCGGCGGGGCGTTCTCGGTGCGCGTCGTGCCCGTCATGGGCGTGGGGTTCATGGCCCTCGGCGCCTGCGCCTTGCTCGGTCCCGCCGCCTGGGGTGACCTCTTGCTCGTGGCCGGCTTCGGCGGCCTTCACGTGGTCTTCGGTGCCCTGATCGCGAGGCAATACGGTGGCTGAGGCGGGCGCGGCGCGCCGTCCCCGCGCCAAGCCGCATGAGCCGGCGCCCGCGGAGCGGCGCCCGGGCGCACGCCGGACCGATCTCGCGCCCGAGAGCGTGATTCATCACCGGCTGCGCCTGGGCATCGTGAGCGCGCTCGCGGCGGCCGACTCGCTCACGTTCAACGAGCTCAAGGCCCTCCTCAAGACGACCGACGGCAACCTCTCCGTCCATTGCCGCAAGCTCGAGGATGCCCAGCACGTGGTCTGCACCAAGAGCTTCGAGGGCCGGCGGCCACGGACGGAGTACCGGCTGGCCCCCCTGGGCCGCCGCGAGCTCGCGCGGTACCTCAACCACATGGAAGCGCTGATCCGGGCCACGCGCAGCACGCTCGGCCACTGACCACCCTTTTTCTGAGGTGAAACTTCATGACGCAAAGTTCTTTTGATCAGGAACCCTCGGACCGGCTCCACGTGGCCATCGTCATGGACGGCAACGGCCGGTGGGCGGAAGCGCGCGGCCTGACTCGCCTGGCCGGCCATCGTCGCGGGGTCCGCGCCGCCCGCCGCATCGTGGAAGCCGCGCCCGGGCTTGGGATCGGCACCCTCACCCTCTTCGCCTTCTCCTCCGACAACTGGAAGCGACCGCGGCCGGAGGTGGATGGGCTCATGGCGCTCCTGGGCTCGTTCCTGCGCCGCGAGGCCACCGCGCTGGCCGCGCATGACGTCCGTCTCTCGCTCATCGGGCGCCGCGACCGCCTCCCCCTCCCGCTCGTGGCCGCGGCCACCCGCGCCGAGCGCGAGACGGCGGACGCGCGCGGCCTCCACCTCCGCCTGGCCGTGGACTACTCGGCGCGCGACATGATCCTGCGCGCCGCGCGGCGGCGCCTCTCGGGACCCGAGCCGCGCGAGGCCTTCGCCGCGCGCCTCGGCCAGGCCTACGGCGGGGCGGGCGCGCCCGACGTCGACCTGCTCATCCGCACGGGAGGCGAGCAGCGCCTGAGCGATTTCCTGCTCTGGGAGAGTGCCTATGCCGAGCTCCGCTTCGTGTCGCGCATGTGGCCGGACTTCGCCGCCGCCGATCTGGCCGCGGCCCTCGACGACTTCCACGCGCGCGACCGGCGCTTCGGCACGCTTCCCCTTGCCGTCTCTACGCCGTCCACGAGGAGCCGATGACCATGACCGCCCTCGCCACCCTCTGGCTCTCGTCCCTGGCCGTCGCCGGCTTCGGGACCTGGGTGCTCTTCGATGCCTCGATCGGCCTCAACTGGTCGCTGTGGATGACTCTGGCCGCGGCAAGCCTCGGGCTCTCCGCCTGGCTCGGGGCGCGCCGGGTGTCGGCGCCTCTCGCCGCCACGCTCGCATTGGCCTGCGCCCTCGGGACGGGTGCCGCGCTCACCGCCGACCCCGTCTTCCACGCTCTCATCGCCCTGTGCGGCCTGACCCTGCTCGCCCTCGCCATGCTCGTGGCACGCGACCCCGCCACGGGATGGCTCGACCTGCCCTTCGTCGTGGGCGCCCCGGTGGTCGCGGGCGCTCTCGCTCTCTTCGAAGCCGCCCGGCGAAGCATCGAGCTGCTGGGCTCGCTCGCGGGCCCGCGGCATCGCCCCGCCGTGCGCGGCGCGGCCATGGCCCTGCCCGTCATCACGGTGCTCGCCCTCCTCCTGGCCGGCGCCGATCCCATCCTGGCCCGGGCGCGCGATGCCGTGCTGGAGCTGATCGAGCGCGTCGATTTCATTCCCCGCCTCATCTTCTTCGGCGCGCTCCTCGCGGGCGCCCTCGGGGCGGGGGGCGTGAGTCTCCGCGAGGGTGCCGTCCCGCGCACTCCCCGGCCGATCCGGCCGTCGTCAGCTCGAGTGGGCGGCCTGGAGCGGCTGATTGTCCTGGCCTCCGTGGCGGGACTCTTCGGCCTCTTCCTGCTCCTGCAGGTCTCCTACCTCTACGGCGATCCCGCGGCCATCGTGGGGAGCGGCACGAGCTACGCGGAGCATGCCCGGCGCGGCTTCGGCGAGCTCTCCACGGCCTCCACCATCTGCATCATCCTGATCCTCGTCCTCGATCGATGGGGCGCCGCGGGCGCCTTCGAGCGCGCCGCACGCTGGATCTCCCTGCTGCTCGTGGCCGAGACCACGCTGCTCCTGATCTCCGCCTTCCGCCGCGTCCTGCTCTACGAGGCGGCCTATGGCTTCACGACGGCGCGGCTCTATGCCCAGGTCTACATGGTGGTGCTGGGTCTCCTCCTCGTTCTCCTGGCCGTCGAGCTACGGGGCGGGGTCGCCCTCCCGCCCCTCCTGCGTCGCGCCGCCGGTCTCGGCCTGGGCGCACTGGCCGTGCTCGCCTGGTGGAATCACGAAGCCTGGATCGCGCGGCAGAACCTCGAGCGCGCGATTGAAACCGCCCGGCTCGACGCGACGTATCTCGTGTGGGGACTCTCGGCCAACGCCTTGCCGGCGCTGATCGCGGGGGTGGGCCAGCTGCCCCCGGGTCCCGGCGCGGAGCTCCGCCTCCGTCTCCTCGACCGCTACGGGCCGAAGACGACGGTGCGCGCCTGTCGATGGTACGAGTGGAACTTGCGACACATCGAGGCCGCCCATGCGCTCAGGGGAGCGGGCATTCTCGACGAGGAGGTCGCCCGCTCGGCGCCAAGTCGGGGCTGCCTTCGACTCGACGCGAGGCCCCTTCGCCGGTAGCTTGACAAGGCCTGCCCGGGGGCGATACAAGTGCGCCACCAGCGATTCGCTCACGAGGGGGTGAAGGACGCTCCAGTCCTGTCATCTTGTTCGCGTCCTTTTCTCCCCCTGCCCACAGGGAGGCCCCGGATGAAGACGACCGATCGCCCTGGCTCCACCCGACGCCAATTCCTTTCCACGACCGCCGGCGCCACCGCCGGCATGGCCTCGTGGCTCGCGCTCGGCAAGGCGCCCGCCTTCGCCCAGAAACGGGAGCTGACCTTCCTCTCCTGGAACCACTTCGTCCCCGCCTCGGACGACGAGCTCAGGAAGCAGGCAGAGGCGTTTGGCAAGGTCGCCAACTGCACGGTGCGCGTGGACACGATGGCGCATCTGCAGATGCCGACCAAGATCGCCGCCGAGGCCCAGTCCCAGGCGGGCCATGACATGTACCGGACGGCCGGCTCCGACCCGTTCCTCTACGAGAACCTGCTCGTCACCATGGACGACGTGGTCGAGAAGGTCGGCAAGCAGGGCGGCGGGTGGTATCCGTTCGCGGCGGAAAGCTGCCAGACGAAATCCGGCTGGAAGGCCATCCCGTGGTTCTGGGTTTCCTTCCCCGGCACCTACAACATGGCCCACTTCAAGAAGGCGGGATTCGATCACCCGCCCAAGACGTGGGACGAGCTGTTGAAGCAGGGCAAGGTTCTGAAGAAGCAGGGCAACCCCGTGGGCATTCCCATCAGCCACTGCTCGGACGCGCACTCGACGTACTGGTCGGTCGCCTGGTCCTACGGTGCCAAGGTGCTGGAAGCGGACGGTAAGACCCCGGGCATCGTCTCCGACAAGACGGCTCAGGTCATCGAGTGGTACAAGGAGCTCTACAAGGACGCCATGGAGCCGGAGGTGCTGTCCTGGGACGACGCGGGGAACAACCGCTTCATCCTCTCCGGCAAGGGCTCCTGGATCCACAACCCGATCAGCCCGTACAACTCGGCCCTCGCCAACAAGCAGCCCATCGCCGACGACATCAACCACCACAATAGCCCGGGAGGGCCAGCGGGCATCCACTCCGCGCCCCCGAATCTGAGCATGGGCATCTGGAAGTTCTCGAAGAACCAGGAGCTGGCCAAGGAGTTCATCGCCTATCTCTTCCAGAAGCAGAACTTCGACGCCTGGATCGTGGCCTCGAACGCCTTCAATCATCCGCCGCTCAAGAATCTCGCCGATCATCCGATCTGGGCGCGGAACCCGAAGTTCGCCATGCTGCCCAAGGAGGCCGAGTACGCGCACCCGCGCGGCTGGCCGGCCAAGCCCAGCGACGCCATCCAGCGCATCGACGACAACTACATCATGGCCGACATGGTCGCCAAGGCCGTCAACGGCATGCCGACCAAGCGCGCCATGGACTGGGCGCAGGAGCAGGTCGCCCTCGCCATCAAGGGGCAGCTCAAGGTCGGCTGAGGCGCCTGTGGCCGTCGGACCCCGCGT